>Ga0310810_10000584_pt1 | contig 36807 bp, 31 predicted proteins | sample NCmetagenome_FD_207641 | JGI IMG/M metagenome (GOLD analysis project Ga0310810, IMG submission 207641) | Soil microbial communities from experimental microcosm in Duke University, North Carolina, United States - NC | ecosystem: Engineered > Artificial ecosystem > Soil microcosm > Unclassified ...
AAGCACGGCCGCGGCATCCTGTGCGCGCCCATGGCGCCCGACATCGCGGACCGGCTGGGCCTGAAGCTCATGGTCTCGCAGAACACCGCGAAGTTCGGCACGCCGTTCACCGAGTCCGTCGACGTGCGCCGCGGCACGAGTACGGGAACGTCGGCGTTCGATCGCGCGCGCACGCTGCGCGCGCTGGCCCGGCCGGCCACCCAGAGCAAGGACCTGGTGCGCCCCGGCCACGTGTTCCCGCTGCGCGCCGTGCCCGGCGGGACGCTGCGCCGCGCCGGACACACGGAGGCCGCGCCCGACCTGTGCACGCTGGCCGGCCTCCAGCCGGTCGCCGCGGTGTGCGAGATCCTGTCCGACGACGGGCGCATGGCGCGCCTGCCCGAGCTGGAACGTTTCGCGCGCGCGCACGGTCTCGGCATCCTCACGATCCACGATTTGATCGCGTACCGGCGCCGGCGCGAAGTGCTCGTCGAGCGCGTCGTGTCGGTGCCGCTGCCGACGGACGAAGGGATGTTCCAGCTGCACCTGTACCAGAGCCTGCTCGAGGGCGATCACCACGTGGCGCTGGTCAAGGGCAACGTGCGCGGCCGCGAGCCGGCGCTGGTGCGCGTGCACTCGCAGTGCCTGACCGGCGACGTGTTCGGCTCGCAGCGTTGCGACTGCGGCGAGCAGATGCACGCCGCGCTGCGGGCGATCGCCAAGCGCGGCCGCGGCGTGTTCCTGTACCTGCGCCAGGAGGGCCGCGGCATCGGGCTCGCGAACAAGCTGCGCGCGTACGCGCTCCAGGACCGCGGTCTCGACACCGTCGAGGCGAACGTGCAACTCGGCTTCCCGGCCGACCTGCGCGACTACGGCATCGGCGCGCAGATCCTGCGCGATCTCGGGGTTCGCGAGCTGGAACTGCTGACGAACAATCCCCGCAAGATCGTCGGGCTCGAGGCGTACGGCCTGCGCATCGCGAAGCGCGTGCCCATCGCGCTGCCCGCGACGCGGCACAATCGCCGCTACCTGGCCACGAAGCGCGACAAGCTCGGCCACCTGCTGGACCTGAAACTGGGGGAGACGTGAGCCGCGACCTGCCTCGCGAGGAGACGCTGGACGCGCGTGGACTGCGCTTCGCGGTGATCGCCGCGCGTTTCAACGGGCCCGTCGTCGACCGGCTGCTCGACGCCGCGCTCAGTGAGCTGAAGACCTGCGGGGCCGCCGACGAGGCGCTCGAGGTGTTCCGCGTGCCGGGGGCGTTCGAACTGCCGCTGGCGTGCCGCTGGGCCGCGGAGAGCGGCCGGTTCGACGCGCTCATCGCCTTGGGCGCGGTCATCGAGGGCGAGACCGACCACTACCGCCTCGTCGCCGACGCGAGTTCCGACGGACTGTCGCGCGTCGCGCTCGATTCGGGCGTGCCGGTCGCGAACGGCGTGCTGGCGTGCCGCAGCGAAGCGCAGGCCGCGGCGCGCAGCGGCGGGGCCCTCGGCAATCGCGGCGTGGACGCGGCGCGCGCCGCGATGAGCATGGCGTGGCTGCGCCGCCGGCTGGGCCGCTCGTGAGCCGCGGTCCCGATTCGGCGCGCCGCCACGCGCGCGAAGTGGCGTTCCGCGTCGCGTATCAGTCGGACCTGACCGGCGACCGGGTCGCGGACGTGTGGGAATCGCGGCGCGAGGAGGAGCGCCTGAGCGACGATCAGTCGCAGCTCGTCGGCGACGTGCTGGCCGCGCTGGAAGCGCGCGGCACGGAGGTCGACGCCGCGCTGCGCGAGGCCGCGGAGAAGTGGCCGCTCGAGCGCCTGGCCGCGACCGACCGTTCCGTGCTGCGCACCGCGATCGCCGAGCTGATGGGCCGCGCCGGCACGCCGGCCCGCGTCGTGCTCGACGAGGCCATCGAGATCGCGCGCCGCTACGGTTCCGAGGAGTCGGGGCGATTCGTGAACGGCGTGCTCGACCGCGTGGCGCGACGCCTGCGCCCGGCGGAGTTCTGATGCTGCGCGCCATCCTGTCGGACATCCACGGCAATCTCGAGGCACTGGAGGCGGTGCTGGCGGATCTCGAGCGCGAACGCCCGGCGGCCCTGGCCTGCCTCGGCGACTTCGTGGGCTACGGCGCGTCGCCGAACGAGTGCGTGGCCACGCTGCGCCCGCGCTGCGAGGCCGCGGTGATCGGCAATCACGACCTCGCCGCCATCGGACGGCTCAAGCTCGGCGGTTTCAACTCGGACGCCGCCGCGGCCGCGCGCTGGACCGACGAGACGCTGACCGACGAGACGCGCGCGTGGCTGACGCAGCTGCCGTATTCCGTGGCCTGGCACGACACGCGCCTCGTGCACGCGTCGCCCGCGCAGCCCGAGGAGTGGCACTACGTGCTGTCGCCGCACGACGCGTCGCTCGAGTTCGAGAGCTTCGCCGAGTCGCTGTGCCTGATCGGGCATTCGCACTATCCCGGCGCGTTCGAATTCGACGGCAAGGACATCCGCTACTCGCGCGTTCCGGAGCTGGCGCTGGAGAAGGGCCGGCGCTACATCGTGAACGTGGGCAGCGTGGGCCAGCCGCGCGACGGCGATCCGCGCGCCGCGTACCTGCTGTGGGACGACCGGGCCGGCATGGTGCGCCACGTCCGCGTCGCGTACGACGTGGATCGCGCCATGCAGCGCATCCGCGACGCGAACCTGCCGGCGTTCCTGGCCGAGCGCCTGCGCTGGGGGGAGTGACGTGGGGGGGAGAGAAGCGGGGGGGAGAGAACTGGGGGGAAGAAGCGTGACCGACGCCGGCACCCCGCGCCGCGCCTCGACGCTCGAGCACTGGGAGTCGTACTGGAAGGGGCACGCCGATCTCGACCGCACGTACTCGACGGGCGGACGGCTGTCACGCGAGATCCAGGCCGACGGCGACGTGCGCGACCAGCGCGTGCTCGAAGTCGGCGCGGGATCGGGCCGCGACCTGCTGGCCCTGGCCCGCGCCGGCGCGATCGGGATCGTGCTCGACTATTCGCCGGCTTCGCTCGAGCTGGTGCGCGCGCAGGCCGCGCGGCTGGGCGTGACCGTGCACCTGGTGCGCGCCGACGCGCTGGCCATGCCGTTCCGCGACGGCGCGCTCGACGTGGTGTTCCATCAGGGACTGCTCGAGCACTTCCGCGATCCTCTGCCGCTGCTCCGGGAGAACGCGCGCGTCACGCGCCGCGGCGGGCGCGTCGTCGTCGACGTGCCGCAGACGTTCCACCTCTACACGGTCATGAAGAACACGCTCATCCTGTTCAACGCGTGGTTCGCCGGCTGGGAGACGCAGTTCACGCCCGGCGCCCTCGAGCGCTGCTGCCGCGCCGCCGGCCTCGACGTGCGCCGCACGTACGGCGAATTCCTGGTGCCCGGCCTGTGGTACCGCGTCGTGCGCGAATTGCTCAAGCGCGGCGCCGGCTGGTCGCTGCCGCTCGATCCGGAAGGGCCGCGCGCGTGGCGCGCCGCCTGGGACGGGATGCGCGCGGCGCTGCTCAGGACCCGGCTCGGGCTGCATCTCGCGCACGTCATCGGCACGGTGGGCGAAAAGCCGTGAGCGGCCGCCACCTGCTGGCGGTCAACTTTCGCGACCCCGCGCATCCGGAAGCGGGGGGCGCCGAGCTGCACCTCGAGGAGATCCTGCTGGAGGCCGTGCGCCGCGGCTGGCGCGTGACGTGGCTGGCGACCGGGTTTCCCGGCGGCCGCGCGGACGACGAGCATCGCGGCATGCGCATCGCGCGGCGCGGCACGTGGTGGAACTTCAACTTCGTGGTGCCCGGCGTGCTGCGCCGCGAATTCGCGGCGCCGGCGCCGGACCTGATCGTGGAGGACATCAACAAGGTGCCGTGCCTGACGCCGTGGTGGACCTCCGCGCCGGTGGCGGCGATCGTGCCCCACCTGTTCGGCGCGACCGCGTTCCGCGAGACCGCGCCCCCGCTCGCGCTGTACGTCGTGGCGCTCGAGGCGCTGATCCCGGGCGTGTACCGGGGTTCGCGCTTCCTGGCGATCTCCGAGAGCACGCGCGACGATCTCGTGCGCCGCGGGGTGTCCGCGTCGCGCGTGAGCGTCGTGCATTGCGGTCTCGACCACGAGACGTACCGCGTCGACGCGAGCGTCGCGAAGAGCCCGCGGCCGACGCTGCTGTACGTCGGGCGGGTGCGCCGCTACAAGGGCATCGACTGGCTGCTGCGCGCGCTGCGCCGGGTGCGCCGCCGCGTTCCGGACGCCCGGCTGCAGGTGGTGGGCGACGGCCCGCACCTGGCCGAGGCCCGCCTGATCGCGGCGCAACTCGGGCTCGCTCCGTCCGTCGAGTTCCTCGGCTTCCTGCCGCGCGCCGAGAAGGTGCGGCGCATGCAGGAGGCGTGGGCGGTCGTCCAGCCGTCGCCGAAGGAGGGCTGGGGGCTCACGGTGGTCGAGGCCGGCGCGTGCGGGACGGCGGTCGTGGCCGCGAACAGCCCGGGGCTGCGCGACTCGGTGAAGGACGGCGTCACCGGGTTGCTCGTGCCGCATGATGACGACGACAAGCTGGCCGACGCGCTGGCCCGCGTGCTCGAAGACGCGCCGTTGCGCGAGCGTCTGGCGGCGGGAGGCGTCGAATGGGCCGCGCGCTTCCGCTGGGACGACTGCGCGCGCCGTTCGCTCGACGCGCTGAGCGGGGCGACGGCATGAGGGCGACGGTATGAGGAGGGCGCGGGCGTGAGCGGAGCGGGCGGCAAGAAGAGCGCGCGTGGCGTGATCGCGATCGGCATCAAGGTGCTGATCAGCGTCGCGCTCATGGCGTTCCTGTTCGCGCGCGTGCCGTTCCACGACGTGCGCCTGACGCTGGCCGCGGCGGACGAGCGCTGGCTGATCGCGGCCGGCGCGCTGCTGTTCGCGAGCAACTTGCTGGGCTCGTATCAGTGGGGCGCGCTGCTCGACGCCGTCGAGATCCGGCTGCCGTTCTGGAAGGTGTGCGCGTACTACCACGTCGGACTGTTCTTCAACAATTTCCTGCCGGCCAACATCGGCGGCGACATCGCGCGTGTCGTCGATGCGTCGCGCGCCGGCCCGAGCAAGGCAGCCGCGGTCTCGACCGTGCTGATGGACCGCCTCATAGGCACCGTGGCCCTGGCCGGCCTCGCGCTCGTGTGCACGCTTCCGGCCATCGACCGATTCCACCTGAGGGTCGCGTACCTGGCCCTGGTCGGGTTCTTCGTGCTCAGCGTGACGCTGGTCTGGGCGGTGTTCCATCCGCGCGCCCTGCCCGCGCTCGAGGGCGTCCTGGGGCGCGTGGGTCTGGGATCCCTGAAGCCCCACCTCGACGACCTGGCCGCGCGCCTGGCCACGTTCCGCGATCAGCGCGGGCTGGCGCTGCGCCTCGTCTGCCTGGCGCTCGTCATCCAGGTGTCGCGCATCTTCGTGCACGTGCTCGTGGCCCGGGCGCTCGGCATCCACCTGCCGCTCACGTACTTCTTCCTTTTCGTGCCCTTGCTCGCGGTGGTAGTTTCGCTGCCCATCTCGTTGAACGGCATCGGCCTGCGCGAAGGAGCGGGGATCGTCCTGTTCGGGCTGGTGGGTGTGGACCGCACGCGGGCGTTCTCGCTGCAGTTCAGCACCTACCTCGTCGCGGTCGCGGTGAGTCTCATCGGGGGGTTGGTGTTCCTGGCGCGCATTCCGCACCGTCGCGCCGAGGCGAGGAAGCTCGGGAGGAGTGCGTGATCGATCTGGACAAGCGCGCCACGCCGTGGATCGGCTTGGGAGTGTTCCTGCTGGCCGCCGCCGTCTACTTCATCACCCTGACCCCCACGGTCCCGTTCTGGGACTCCGGCGAATTCATCGCCGTCTCGTACATCCTCGGCATCCCGCACCCGCCGGGCACGCCGTTCTACGTGATGCTCGGCCGCCTGGCCACGCTCGTGCCCATCTCGACGATCGCGCAGCGCGTGAACGGGCTGTCCGCGCTGGCCTCGGCGCTCGCCGTCCTGCTCACGTACCTGACGACGCTGCGCCTGATCCGTCTCGCGCAGGGCCGCGGGCCGGCCGGCGCCCACGAATCCAGCGACGCCCAGGTGCCCTCGATGTGGCGCGGCGAAATGCTGGCCCAGATCGGCGCGGTGATCGGCGCCCTGATGCTGGCCTGGTCCGACAACTTCTGGGAGAACAGTATCGAGGCCGAGGTCTACTCGATGATGAGCCTGGCCCAGATCCTGGTGTTCTGGCTCGGGCTCCGCTGGTGGGAGGCGCACGAGAAGCGCCCGACGGCCGGGCCGCTGCTGCTGTGCGTGTACGTCATGTGGCTGAGCGTGGGCCTGCACCTGGGCGTCGGCATGATGGGCCTGCCGCTCGTGCTGCTGGTGTGGCTCGTCGACTGGCGCGCGGCGATCGTCTTCGTGATGCCGTTCCTGTCCGTGCTCGGCGTGACGTGGGGCCTCGAACGCATGGCCGGGATCGTGCTGATCCTTTCGTCGCTGACGTTCCTGGTCTACGCGATCCAGCGCAAACTGAGCGGCCTCCTGTGGGGGATCGGCGCCGTGTGCACGGGCATCGCCTGCGTGCCGGCGTTCGGCGACGCGAACTTCGACTGGAAGACCGGCTCGCTCGCGGTCGCGGCCATCGCCGTGCCGCTGATTCCCCTCGCGCGGCGCACGCGCGAAGGGCGGCTCATCGCGCTCGCCCTGTTCCTGATGGCGGCCGGCTATTCGACGCACGTCTACCTGCCGATCCGCGCCGCGCAGCATCCGGCCATCAACGAGGGCAATCCCTCGACGTGGGAAAGCCTGCGCTACCTGCTCGAGCGCAAGCAGTACGGCGAGAGCAGCATGTTCACGCGGCGCGGGCCGTGGTCCGCGCAGCTCGACAAGGAGTTCTGGCGCTACTGGAAGCGCCAGTGGCCGCTCGCCGAGTCGCCGGCGCTGCACGGCGTGAGCGGGGCGCGCGCCGAGCCGCGCGCGTGGCAGTACCTGATCCCGTTGTTGCTCGGGCTCGCCGGCACGTTCTATCTGGCGCGTGAACGCATTTCGTTCCTGACCACGGGCTGTCTGTTCGCGTTCGCCACCGTGGGGATGATCGTGTTCCTGAACTTCACGGACCACGAAGTGCGCGACCGCGACTACTTCTTCACGACCGGCTATCACGTGTACGCGATCCTGATCGGGATCGGGGTCACGTGGCTGATCGGGTGGGTGCGCGACGCGTTCCGTTCGGAGCAGCAGCGCTCGCTCGCGACCCTCGGCACCGTCGTGCTGCTCGCCGTGCTGCCGGTGCTCGTGCTGCGCAGCCTGTGGTTCACGCACGACCGCCGCGGCAACTACGTCGCGCACGACTACGCGTACAACATGCTGGCGCCGCTCGCGCCGAACAGCTTCGTGGTCACGAACGGCGACAACGACACGTTCCCGCTCTGGTACATCCAGCAGGTCGAGAACGTGCGCAAGGACGTCCGCGTCGTGAACCTGAGCCTGCTGAACACGGACTGGTACATCAAGCAGCTGCGCGACGAGGCGCCGAAAGTGCCGATCACGCTGAACGACGACGCGGTCCGCCTGCTCGGCGCCGGCGCCGTCCAGGACTCGGCGGGGCGCATCATCTACACGAACCAGTTCATGATCCAGCACATCATGCAGGTGAACGCCGAGCCACACGGCTGGAAGTCGAAACCGTACTTCGCCGTCACCGTGCCCGAGCACATGGGCCTCGACAAGAACTTCTCGCTCGAGGGCCTCGTGTACCGCGTGAACCCGGACACGCTCGGGCCGGAAGTCGACGAGCCCAAGACGCGCGAGGAGCTGTACCACGTGTTCAAGTACCGTGGACTGTTCAACGCGGACGGCTCGTGGGACACGACCGTGTACAAGGACGAGAACGCCGCGACGCTGTCGCGCAACTACGCGGCCGCGCACCTCCAACTCGCGTTCCTGTACCGGCGCGAGGGGCACCTGGACCGGGCGATCACCGAGATGGAGCGGGTCGCGCGCATGTTCCCGGATTACACCGAGGTCATGATCCCACTCGGCGGCTTCTACATGGACAACGGCGACACCGGGCGCGCGGTCGAATTGTTCCATCACCTGACGCAGGTCAATCCGACGAACCCCGAAGGGCATTACTACTACGGCGTCACGTTGTTCTACCGCGGACAGACTGCCGCCGCCGTGCACGAGTTCGATCAGGCGATCGCGCTCAACCCGGACTACAACATGGCGTACTACGCCTCGTACTACGCGCTCACCCAGGCCGGCGATCACGAGCGCGCGCTGTCCTATCTCGAACACTGGCTGGACGGCCATCCGACGGACCAGCAGGCGCGCGCGCTGCTCGAGAGCCAGCGCGGCGCGCCGCTCAAGGGCACGAGCCCGCTGCCCCGGCCGCCGTCGCCGGTGGTGCCCTGAGCCGGATCGTCCATGGCTGAGCCGCGCGCGCTGGTGACCGGAGCCGCCGGGTTCATCGGCTCGCATCTCGTCGAGCGGCTGCTCGCCGACGGCGTGCGGGTCACGGGCGTCGACGCGTTCACCGACTACTACGACCCGCAGCTCAAGCGCGCGAACCTGAAGCGCGCGCTGGCCTCGCCGCACTTCACGCTCCTCGAGCTGGACCTCGGGGATGCCGATCTCGCGCGCCTGCCCGAGGTCGACGTCGTGTTCCACCAGGCCGCGCAGGCCGGCGTGCGCGCGTCGTGGGGCGCCGACTTCGCGACGTACGCGCACCACAACGTGCTCGCGACGCAGCGCCTGCTCGAGCGCTACCGCGACGCGCCGCTCGAGCGCTTCGTGTACGCGTCGTCGAGTTCGGTGTACGGCGACGCCGAGAAGTTCCCGACGGACGAGTCGCTGCTGCCGCGCCCGTTTTCACCGTACGGCGTCACGAAGCTGGCCGGCGAGCATCTCGTGCTGCTGTACGGCCGCAACTTCTCGCTGCCGGTCGTGGGGCTGCGCTACTTCACGGTGTACGGCCCACGCCAGCGCCCGGACATGGCGTTTCACCGCTTCTGCCGCGCGCTGCTGAAGGGCGAGCCGATCACCGTGTACGGCGACGGCACGCAGTCGCGCGATTTCACGTACATCGACGACGCGATCGAGGCCAACGTGCGCGCCTGGAAGCGCGCGGCGCCGCAGGGCGTCTACAACGTGGGCGGCGGTTCCCAGGTCGAGGTGCTGGAAGCGATCCGCATCCTCGAGCGCGCGCTCGGCCGGCACGCCGACCTGCGCTTCGAGCCGCGCCCGCCCGGCGATCCGCTGAAGACGCGCGCCGACGCTTCCCGCCTCGAGCGCGACCTCGCGTTCCGCCCGGCGACGCCGATCGAGCGCGGGCTGCCCGCCGAGGCCGAATGGGCGAAGGACCTGTACGCCGCGGTGAGCGCGTGAGCGCGGCGCCGCTGCTGTCCGTCGTCGTTCCCGCGTGGAACGAGGCGGAGAGCCTGCCCGAGCTGCAGCGCGAGCTGCAGGGCGTGCTCGACGCGCTCGGGCAGACGTGGGAGGTCATCTACGTCGACGACGGCTCGCGCGACGGCACGGATCGGGCGATCGCCGCGCTCGCGGCCGCGGACCGGCGCGTGCGCGGCGTCTCGCTGCGCCGCAACTTCGGCAAGTCGGCGGCGCTCGCGACCGGCTTCAAGCTGGCGCGCGGCGAGCGCGTGATCACGATGGACGCCGACCTGCAGGACGATCCCGCCGAGCTGCCGCGACTGCTCGAGGCGCTGGAAGGCGGCTTCGACCTGGTGTCGGGCTGGAAGCGCAACCGCCAGGACCCGCTCACGAAGACGCTCCCGTCGCGGCTGTTCAACGCGGTCACGTCGATGGTGGCGGGCGTGCGCCTGCACGACTTCAACTGCGGCTTCAAGGCGTACCGGCGCGAAGTCACGGAGGCGCTCGAAGTGTACGGCGAGCTGCACCGCTTCATGCCCGCGCTCGCGCACTGGCGCGGCTTCAAGGTCGGCGAGATCCCGGTGCACCACCGGGCGCGCCGCTTCGGGCACAGCAAATTCGGGGCGTCGCGCTTCGTGAACGGCTTCCTCGACCTGATGAGCGCGGCGTTCATTTCCACGTCGGCCCTGAAGCCGCTGCACGTGTTCGGGCGCATCGGCCTCGCGTTCCTGGCCTCCGGCGTCGGGCTCGGCCTGTGGTTCGTGGCGTTGTGGCTGCGCGGCGAGCCGATGCACGTGCGCCCGCTCATGCTGTTCGGCGCCGGCCTCGTGCTGCTCGGCATCCAGTTCATCTTGATGGGCCTGCTCGGCGAGATGATCGCGAACATGGGCGCGCGCGCCGACTATCCGATCAAGCGCGCGTACGACGGGGACGGCCCGGCGTGAAGGCGTTCGTGCTGGCCGGCGGGCTCGGCACGCGGCTCAAGCCCCGCTTCGGCGACCTGCCGAAAGCCCTGGCCCCGCTCGGCGGCCGGCCATTCCTCGCGCATCAGCTGGAGTGGCTCGCCGGCTGGAACGTGCGCGACGTCGTGCTGTGCGCGGGCGTGGGCGCGGAGGCCGTCCAGGCCGCCCTCGGCGACGGCGCCGCGTTCGGCGTGCGCCTGACGTATTCGATCGAACCCGAACCGCTCGGCACGGGCGGGGCGCTGCGCCTGGCCGCGCCTCGCGTCGACGGCCCGGTGCTGGTCCTGAACGGCGACACGCTCGCCGAGTGCGACCCGTGGGCGCTGGAACGCGCGCGCTGGGAGAGCGGCGCGCTCGGCGCCGTCGCGCTGTACGAGGTGCCGGACGCGGCGAGCCGCGGGCGCGTCGAGTGCGACGACGAGGGCCGCATCGTGCGCTTCGTCGAGAAGGACGCGCGCCACGTGGGCCCGGCCTGGGTGAACGGCGGGCTGTACGCGTTCGCGCCGCGCCTGTGGACGTTCCTGCCGTCCGGCGTGTCGTCGCTCGAACGCGACACGCTGCCGCGCGTCGCGGCCGAAGGCCGTCTCACCGGCCTGCGCGCCGAGGGCACGTTCTACGACATCGGCACGCCCGAGGAGTGGGAGCGGGCCGAGCGCAGGTTCGGGGCATGAAGGAGCGCCGCTACTACCGCGCGCGCGCGCCGCTGCGGCTGTCGTTCTGCGGCGGCGGCACCGACGTGTCGCCGTACCCCGAGGAGCACGGCGGCATGGTGCTGTCGGCCACCATCAATCAGTACGCATACGCGTCGCTGCGCCCGCGCCGCGACTCGCGCGTCAGCATCAACAGCCTCGACTACGACGTCGTCGCGCAGTACGACCATCCGCGGCGCATGAAGTTCGACGGCAACCTCGATCTCATCAAGGCGGTCTTGAAGGCCATGAAGCTGCGCCGTGGCGCGGACCTGTGGGTGCACTCCGACGCGCCGCCGGGATCGGGGCTGGGCTCGTCGTCCACGCTCGTCGTCGCGCTGATCGGCGTGCTCGCCGCGTGGCTCAAGCGGTCGCTGTCCGGCTACGAAGTGGCCGAGCTCGCGTATCGCATCGAGCGCGTCGACATGAAGCTGTCCGGGGGACGCCAGGACCAGTACGCCGCCGCGTTCGGCGGCTTCAACTTCATCGAGTTCGGCCGCGAGTCGACCGTGGTCAATCCGCTGCGCATCCGCGCCGACGTGCTGAACGAGCTCGAGTACCGGCTGCTGCTGTGCTACATGGGCCAGACCCGGCAGAGCGCGAACATCATCGACCGCCAGACGCGCGCGTACCGCGAAGGCAAGACCGCCACCGTGCACGCGCTCGACCAGCTCAAGCGCCAGACGCTGGACATGAAGCAGGCGCTGCTGCTCGGCAAGGTGGACGCCATCGGCGAGCTGCTGCACGAGGCGTGGGAGCAGAAGAAGCATCTCGACGCCGCGATCTCGAACAGCCGCGTCGACAAGCTGTACCAGCTCGCGCGGCGCGAGGGCGCGATCGGCGGCAAGATGCCGGGCGCGGGCGGCGGCGGATACTTCCTGCTGCTCACGCGCTTCGACCGCAGGCACCGCGTCGCGGCCGCGCTCGAGAAGCACGGCGGCCAGGTCGTGCCGTTCCAGTTCGAACGTCGCGGCCTGCTGGCCTGGTCGTCTCCGGGACGCTAGGCGCGTCAGTGGCGACGCGGCGCATCGCCCTCCTCGGTCCGCTCGCGCCGTGGCGCGGCGGGCTGGCGCAGTACCTCGGACTGCTCGGCGAGGCGCTGATGCCGCACGCCGACGTGCGCGGCTGGACGTTCACGCGCCAGTACCCGGGCTTCCTGTTCCCGGGCGAGACCCAGCTCGACGCGAACGCACGGCGTCCGGCGTTCCCGACCGAGGCCACGCTCGACTCGATCGCGCCGTGGACGTGGCGGCGCACCGCGCGCGCGCTCGAGGTGTTCGCCCCGGGCGTGGTCGTGCTCAAGTGGTGGCTGCCGTTCTTCGCGCCGGCGTTCGCCTCCAGCGTCGGACCGCTGCGTGCGCGCGGCACGCGCGTGCTCCTGGTGTGCGACAATCTCGTGCCGCACGAGCACCGGCCGCTGGACGGCGCGCTCAGCCGCTGGATGCTGCGCAATTCGGACGGATACCTGGTCATGTCGGACAGCGTGGAGCGCGATCTCGACGTGCTGAAGCGAGGAGCCCCCCGGCGCCGCGTGCGCCATCCGCTGTACGCCCAGTTCGACGCCGGACGCTGGACGCGCGAAACGGCGCGCCAGTCGCTCGGCCTGGACGGCGAAGTCGTGCTGTTCTTCGGCTACGTGCGCCGCTACAAGGGCCTCGATACGCTGCTCGAAGCCTGGCCCATGGTGCGCGACGCTCGGCCGGCGACGCTGATGGTCGCGGGCGAGTTCTACGAGGACGACGCGCCGTACCGCGCGCTCGCCGAGCGTGCCGGCGATTCCGTGCGCATGCACGGGCGCTACATTCCCGACGACGAGGTGGAGGCGCTGTTCAAGGCCGCCGACGTCGTCGTGCTGCCGTATCGCTCGGCGACGCAGAGCGGCGTGACGCACGTCGCGTACGCGCTCGGCGCGCCGGTCATCACGACGGACGTCGGCGGCCTGGCCGAAACGGTGACACCAGGGGAAACCGGTCTCGTCGTGCCGCCCGAGGATCCCGCCGCGCTCGCCGACGCCATCGTCCGCTACTTCGCGGAGGACCTCGCGCCGCGCCTGCGCCAGGGCGTGGCGCGCGTGCGCGCGTCGCATTCGTGGGACGCGCTGGCCGCGGACACCCTGGCGCTGGCCGATGCGCTGCGGCCCGAGCGAGGCTGGTCGTGAGCGCCGCGCCCGTCGAACGCGTGGCCGAGCCGCCGCGCCTCGCCGCGGTGCGCCCGCGGCCGCCGCGCTGGCGCGCCGCGCGCGTCGCGCGCTGGACGGCGATCGGCGCGTTCTCGCTGTATCTCGCGACCGGCGGCGGCCGCATCGTCGGGAGCGACGAGGTCACGATGTTCGAGGTCGCGCGCGCGCTGCTCGCCGGGCACGTCGCGGTGCCCGAGGGCGCGACGCTGCAGGCCGGCCGCGCCGCGCACCTGCCGCCCGAGAAGCGCGCGCTCGCCGAGCGGGCCGTGACGTCGGTGTTCAACGCCGCGGTGACGGCGGTGCTGCTCGGCGTGCTCGTCTACACCGCGATCGGGTTCGGCGCGGGCGCGCCGGCGGCGGTCGCCGCCGCGCTGCTGCTCGGCTTCGCGACGCCCGTGTGGGTGTACGCGAAGAGCTTCATGGCCGAACCGCTCCAGGCGCTCGGACTCTTGCTCGCGCTCGGCGGCGCGGGTCGCGTGCTGCTCGGCGATCGCGGCGCGGCGCGCATCGCCGGCGTGGGAGCGCTCATCGCGATCAGCGCGAAGCTGAGCATGCTGCCGCTCGCGCTGTGCTGCCTGACGCCGCTCCTCGGCGCGCCGTTCGCGACGTGGGGCTGGCCGGTGGCCGGCGTCGCGCTCGCGTTGCTCGGGCACGGCGCGTACGACGTGGCGCGCTTCGGCACGCCATTCGAGACCGGATACGGTGCTCAGGCCACGAGCGCGGCGTACACGACGCCGCTGTGGGTCGGGGTGTACGGCCTGCTCGTGTCGTCCGGGAAGGGCGTCCTCTGGTACGCGCCCGCCGTGTGGCTGGCCCCGGCCGGCGCGCAGGCCATGCGCCACGGCGCGCGCCCCTACGACACGCGCCCGCCCGACGCGGGACGCGGCTTCTCGCTCGCGCGCGTCACCTGGGCCATCGCGCTGGCGTGGGCGGTCGCGCTCGTTCTCTACGGCCGTTTCCAGCACTGGGCGGGGGACGGCTCCTACGGGCCGCGCTACCTCGTGCCGCTCCTGCCGCTCGCGTTCGTGCCCGTCGCGTTCGCGCTCGATCGCATGGGCGACGCGCGGCGCGCGCTGGCCTGGCTGCTCGGCGCGGCGGGATTCCTCGTCGCGCTCGGCGGCGTCGCCATCTACTTCGGCGCCGAGATGCGCGAAGTCGGCGACTACCCGTACACGTTGCCGCTCGACCATCCGCGCTTCATGGAGGCCAGCCACTTCGACCCGCGCCAGGCGCCGCCGCTCGTCCACTGGCGCATGCTGGCGCGCAACGCGGCCGAGCACGTCGCCGGGCACGCGCCGCGCCTGGGCGGTACGGCCGACTCGACGTCGGGACCGCGCGACCCGCGCACCGGACTCGACGCCGTCGACCAGCGCCGGTTGCTGCACGCGCTCGACTTCTGGTGGACGTACGCCGCGTACGAAGGATTGCCCGCGGCGCCGCTCGCCGCGGTCGCGCTCATCTTCACGGCGTGGGGCGTGCTGGCGCTCGGCCGCGCCTGGCGCCGCGCCGTGCGGCTCGAGCGCGGACCGTGAAGACGCTCGAGGTCGTGGTGCTGAACTGGAACGGCCTGTCCGACACCCTCGCGCTGCTCGACACGCTGTCGCGCTGCCGCGTGCCCGAAGGCTGGCGCGCACGCGTGCGCGTCGTCGACAACGGATCGCGCGACGGCTCGCCCGAGAAGATCGCGGCGGCGTATCCCGACACGATCGTGCAGGCGCTCGGCGAGAACCGGCGCTTCGCCGGCGGCAACAACGCGGGGCTGCGCGAGGCGCTGGCCGCGGGCGCGGACGCCGTCATGCTGCTCAACAACGACACCGAAGCCGACCCCGGGCTCTACGAGCGCCTGCTGCTCGCGCTCGACCAGGATCCCGGCGCGGGCGCGGCGGCGCCGCTCATCTACTTCGCGGCGCCGAGCCGCAGCATCTGGTACGCGGGCGGGCGCTGCGTTCCCGCGCTCGGACTCGCCGCGCATCGCGGCCTGCGCGACGACGACGAGGGGCAGTATCGCTCGATCGAGTCGACCGGCTATCTCACCGGCTGCTGCCTGGTGGCGCCGCGCGCCGTGTGGGAAAAGGTCGGGCTGCTCGACGAGCGGTATTTCATCTACGCCGAGGACGCGGACTGGTGCCTGCGCGCGCGCGCCGCGGGCTATCGACTGCTGTTCGTGCCGACGGCGCGCCTGTGGCACAAGGTGTCGGCCAGTTCCGGCGCGGCCAGCCCGTGGAAGATCTACCAGCGCCTGCGCGCGAATCTCGCGATGTTCTCGCGCCACGCGCGCGGCTTCGCGCGCTTCACGTGGCTCCCGGCGTTCCTCGCGCAGCAGGCCGTGCTCGCCGCGTGGCTCGCCGCGCGCGGCCGCTTCGCCGCCGCCGCCGCCGTGCCCCGCGCGCTGCTCGATGCCGCGCGCGGGCGGAATCCGGCGAAGGTGCGGCCGTGAGCGGGCTTCCCATGCGGTGGCTGGCCGCGTTCGCGCTCTCGGCGACACTGGCGAGTGCCCGCGCCGGCGCTTCGACCGGCGGTCCCGAACTCGCGGAGCCGCTCGGTTGGGATCCGATCGCGCAGAGGGTGTACTTCGGGATGGTCGACGCGAGCGAGAGCAGCATGCCCGAGGGCCTGGTGTACTTCGACCTTCACTCGGCAACGCCGGGCCGTCTGGTCCGGGTGCCATGGAGCCGTGCGCTGCCCGCGCAGGACTCGACCCGACTGGCGAGATGGGCGCGCGTCGTCAATCGGCTGCGGCCGCTCCGCCAGCGCGCGGCGGGGTCATCCATCGTATGCGAGGCCGTCGCGGTCGACACGATCCAGGTCTTCGGAGGTCCGCGCACGCGCTTCCGCGTCCGACTCGTCTCCCTCTCGGCGCCGTGTTCGGGCGCGATTACGGTCACGACCTATGGACGCCCCGAGGTCAGACTTCAGGCCTTGTACTCGATCCCGGGACGCAACGAGAGCGTCGGGCTTCTGTCGTTCGGCAAGCTGGACAACGAGGAAGACTACGAGGCGCAGGTACCCGTCCTCTTGATGCCGCCCGGATGCGACTCCGTGAGCGTCGAATGGAAGCCGTGGCAGTGACCCGATCCACCCCCTGGGCGCGCCGCACGGCGCGCGGCCCCGACGATCGGCCGCTGTTTCTTTACGAATTGATCGACGCCGCGCCGTCGGGCGCTCGCGTGCTGGACGCGGGTTGTGGTCCGGGCTCGTGGGACTACGCGCGGCGTGCGGATCTCTCGATCGTCGGCTTCGACATCAAGTTCCCGCCGGGGCCGCCGCGATCGGCGCCACACGTGCGCGTGCTGCGAGCCGACCTCGCGCGACTGCCGCTCGCGGCGGCGGCGTTCGATCTCACCGTGTGCCACTACGTGCTCGAGCACGTCACCGAGCTGGCGGCGTGCTGCGACGAGTTGTCCCGCGTCACGAAGCCGGGCGGCACGCTGTACCTGTCGGTGCCGCGCGCCGCGGCGTTCGATGATCGGCTGTACCGCTTTGCCGGCTACTTCGCCAAGTACGCGCTCATGAAGTTCGGCAAGCGTCTCGAGCACCAGCAGCGCTTCGATCTCCAAGGCCTGCTCGATCTGTTCTTCGCGCGCGGCTTCGAGCTGACGGCCGAGGCGCACGTGCCGGCCGGCTTCTCGTGGATGAACGATCCGCGCACGAAGCCACTGCAGGGCGCGTTCACGTGGTGGGTCGCGGCGTTGCAGCGCGCGTCCGGCCTGGACCTGGCGCGCGACGCGAACTTCGTCCTGGCGTTCCGCAAGGCGGGAGGCCATGGGGCACGGCGCGTCACCCACGTGTGCCGCTCGTGCGGCGAACACAGCGTTCTCGACCCGCCGGCGCCCGTGCCGGCGGAGTGGACGTGCCCATGGTGCGGGGCGGCGAATCCACTGGGGGGCGGGCGCTAGGGCTGCCGGCGGCGGCGGCGACGACTCTTGTCGCCACACGGGTCGGACCGAAATCGCCGAGTCGCGACGATTCGACATTGACGCGGGGCCGGAGCGGCGTTCAACTCCCGAATGGCCGTCACACCCCGACCCCCAGGGTCCTCGGCGGTCTTCCCCTTGCCCGGGAGACGCCCGATGCGCATGCGCTTCTTCATCGCCGGACTCGTGCTCTTCCTCGGTCTCGCGATCGCGGCCGACGTCCTTGCCGACGAGGCCCCGCCTCCGCTCGCGATGTTCGGCACGTTGGGGAGCGGCCCCGGCCAGATGGACCATCCCTTCGGTATCGCCTATGCCCCCGACGGCAACTTCTACGTCACGGACCAGCACAACCATCGCGTCGAGAAATTCCGCGGGGACGGCGCATTCCTGTTCGCGTTCGGCTCGTACGGAGACGGAGAAGGGCAGCTCGAGTTCCCGAGCGGCATCGCGGTGGCGCCGAACGGCGACGTGTTCGTGGTCGAGAACCACAGCCATCGGGTCTCGCATTTCACGTCCGAGGGCGAATTCGTCGACACGATCGGTACGCCCTACTGCAGCTTCGCGTCTCACCTCGCCGGGCAGGGGCAGTTCTATTACCCGGTGGCCATCGCCATCGATCCACACGGCGATCTGTACGTCGCCGAGAGCGAGGCCCATCGCGTGCAGAAGCTGACGGCGGACGGCCACTTCATCCGCCAGTGGGGGACCTACGGCTCGGCGCCCGGCGCGTTCCAAGGTCCGTACGGCATCGAGTGCGACGGCGCGGGCAACGTGTACGTCGCCGAGTGGGGGAACGATCGCGTCCAGAAGTTCACGAGCGACGGCGACTTCATCCTCGCGTGGGGCGGCGCGGGGACCGATGCCGGGCATTTCAATTCGCCGGAGGGCATCGTCTCGGACAACATGGGCCACGTGTACGTCTGCGACACGGGCAACAACCGCGTGCAGGAGTTCACGGACGACGGCGAGTTCGTGACCCAGTGGGGCTCGCTCGGCAGCGAGCGCGGCCAGTTGTACACACCGAGCGACATCGCGCGCGACCGCGACGGCTTCCTGTACGTGGCCGAGTGGAACAACGCGCGCGTGCAGGTCTTCGGCCTCGTGCACACCGCGGTGAAACTGGTGAGCTGGGGCACGCTGAAGAGCAGGTATCACTGACCGAAGCTTGATCGGGGCGTGAGGTGCAGTGAGGCGCGCGGGTGGCCGGCTCAGCCGGCGTCGCCCGCGCGCCTCTCGCGTTCCTGCCACCACTCGGCGATGTCGCGCGCGTGCGTGACCCACGCCGGGCGCTTGGCCAGCATGGCCAGCACCTCGCGATAGCACGCCCACCAGCCGGGCAGCGACGACACGTCCGTCGCGTTCGGATGCCACAGCAGGACCGCGAGGCCGCCCGCAGCCTCGACCGTCTCGAGCTGTTCGCGCACGCGGCCGGCCGCGAGTTCCGGGCTCAGCTTCAACGTTCGGAACAGCGCGCCGTCCATGGCCGTCATCGGCAGTTCGAGCAGCGTGTGCGCGCGCCGCGCCTCGCCATCCCACGGATGGAACGGCGCCGCGATCCCGGCGCGAAAGCCAGGCGTCTCGTTGTATCCCAGCGTCGCGTCGTACGCGAAGCCGGCCTGCTCCTGAGCGCGCCACGTGGCGCCGGCGTCGAAGCGCAGGAAATGCTGGCGCAGTCCGGCGATCGGCGCGCCGAGCGCGCCCTCGATCGCGCGCTTCTCGCGACCCAGCTCCTCGGCGTTCCGGAAGCTGTGATAGCTGCCGTGCAGCCCGACCTCGAAGCCACGCGCGGCGATCTCGCGCATGAGTGCGGCGACGCGAACGCGGCGGCCCTCGAAGCGCAACCGGTCGTGGAATCGGTACGTCGGATCGTACGGGTGGCGCGGCCGCGGATCCTCGACGCAGAAGTAGAACGAGGAGCGGAATCCGAGCTTCGACTCTTCGCCCATCCAGCGTTCGAACTCGCTGTACGGATCCTGGCGCGCTCCGCCGTGGGCGAGGGCGTCGAACGCCGAACTCAGGCCGTGGCGGAACGCGAACGAGCCGGGGCCGCTCGACTGGCGCAGCAGTCGCCACGACTCCGCGAGCGACCAGCGACACACCGTGTCGACGTCGTGCGTGAGCGCGACGGCGAAGCGCGCCCCGTTCTTCCAGCGCGGGCGCGGCGCGAGCGTGCGGTGCCGGTGATCCGCCCACTCGTGGACCCGGCGCTCGAGCGCGGCCGCGTAGTGATTGACGAGCGGGCGCTCGAGCACACCGAGCGCCTGGAGGCGCGACGAGAACGCGTTGAAGCAGCCCCATTCGTCGCGGTGCGGCTCGGCGAACTCCTCCTCGCGCTGCAGCAGGAACGCGAGCCCGCGCAGCCAGGCCTCGGGCAGCGCGCGCGGCGCTCCGGCCGGCGCCGCGGTCTCCGGCGTGACGAGCAGCACGTCGTCGTCGAAACGCTCGAGCCGGACCTGGGCCGCGGGCCACGGCGCCCACGCGCCGAGCGTGACCACGGCGGCCGCGTCGTCCGGGGCCGACTCCGCCGGTCCGACGTAGACGACGGCCTCGCCGTCGGCGGCGCGCTCGCCCGGAGCCGCGAGGCGCACCGGCACCTCGAGGAGGGACGCGACCGTCGCGACGGCGTGCCGCACTTCCGGGTGGCGTTCGGCGCGCGCGTGGAACGTGAAGCAGACGCGCATCAGGGCGCGTCGGCCTGAGCGGCGGGGAGCGCGTGTTCGCGAGCGCGTGGCGGCATGGCGGCGCAGCATAATGGGACCGTGGGGGCGAGTCACGCTGGGCGCGCGGCCGCCGGTCGCGGCGCGGCGCGCATCGGTGCTAGATTTCCTCGCCTCAGCAGCAGCGTCCGGCGCGCGCGGGCCCACAGGGCCGCGCTCCGCGCGGGCGGCGTTCGTGGACGGGGGAGCCCTCATGCCGAGTCTCGCCGGAAAGTTCGCGCGGTTCACCATCTCCGGTACGGTCCGGGTCATCGTCTGGCGCTCGACGGGCGGTGCCGAGGTGCCGCTCTACGAGGGTGTCACCGTGCGCGAGGTCGGCGCCGATCAGGTCGACGAGGCGCGGTCGATGGAGGACGAGGCGACGCTCGCGTACTTGCGCGGGGTGATGGCGCGCGGCTATCGGATGTGGTTCGCGTACGCGGACGGCATCGTCGTCCACCGCAGCCTGATCCTGCCCGGGCCGACGACGTACAACCTGTGGCACTGGACCGCGAAGCTGGACGTGCCGGCCGGCGAGGGCGTGATTCTCGGCTGCGCGACGCATTCCAAGTACGGCGGCCGCAGCATCTACGCGTCGGTGCTGTCGCGGATCGCGAACGACAAGCGCTGGAGCGCCGTGTGGGGCTTCACCGAGGAGAGCAACATGGCCTCGCGCAAGGGCCTCATCAAGGCCGGGTTCCACGAGGACCACGTGCTGACCGTGAACGCGTGGCACGGCTTCGCGAAAGTGGAGCGGAAAGACGGAGCGCTCGGCGCCTAGCGCCGCGGCCGCGTCGCGGCCCGGGCCAGCACGTCGGCGTACACCGCGTCCAGCGCGCCAACCACCGCCGGCCGGCTGTAGCGCGCCATGAACTCCGCGCGCAACGCGCCGGGATCGAAGCCACGCGCGCGGCGCAACATGACCTCCATCGCCCGCGCCAGTTCGTCGGGACGTTGCACCGGGACGAGCAGCCCGTTTCCCTCGTTCACGATCGCTTCGGGCCCGCCCGAGCGCGTCGCGATGAGCGGCCGCCCGCACGCCAGCGCCTCGGCCAGCACGATGCCGAACGACTCGTGGTGGCTGGGCATCACGTAGCAGTCGCACGCCTGGAATTCGGCGGGGGCTTCGTCGCGACCGAGGAAGCCCGGCCACTCGATGAGGTCCGCGATGCCGAGACGCGCGGCGCTCGCTTCGTAGCGCGCCGCGTCCTCCTTCTTGCCGACGATGCGAAAGCGCAGTCGCGCGGCGTCGCTCGGCGGAACAGAACGGCGCAGCAGCGCGATCGCCTCCAGCAGATCGCCGATGCCCTTCTCGTCGTTGAGCGCGCTCATCGTGAGGAACGTGAAGCGCGGGTCGGTGCGCGCCGGCGCCGCATGATAGCGGCTGTCGTCGACGAGGTTCGGGATGAAGCGCGGCGCCGGCAGGCCGAACGCGGCCACCTGCGCGGCGGTCGTCGGGCTCACGGCGATCGTGGCGTCGGCGCGTTCCAGCGGCTCGCGCAGCAGCGGATTCAACGAGCCGTCGCCCATCGTGTAGTAAGGCAGCGGAAACGGGCCCATGTGTTCGGTGATGACGTAGGGAATCGAGCGCTCGCGGCTCAGGGTCATCGCGATCCAGCCCGCGGGATAGGAGACGTGCGCGTGCAGGATCTCGGGAGCGCCCCAGCGCGTCGTCGCGCGCTCGAGGTTCCGCCGATTCGCGGCGAGCAGGCCTTGGCGGTTCCCGCCGAAGCGCTTCGGGTTCCACGTGCGCACGGGCTTGCGCTGCTCGATCACGTTCTTCGCGAGCGCGTTCTCGATCGGCCGCGCGGCCAGCGGGAGCAGCACGCAGCCGGGCGAGCGCCGGAGATGTCCGAGGCTCCAGTCGCCGCGGCCCTGGTCCCACAGGCTCAACGTGACGTTCATCTCCGGGTGGACCTGGCCGATGGCCTCCGCCTGTTCGCGAAGGTACAGACCTTCGAACGGGAAGCACGGCCGGTGCGGGTACCAGCTCGGAATGATGAAGAGATGTTTCACGGGCGCGCAGCCTAGCGTGCGCCTCCCACGCTGTCACGCTCGGGCGCCGTGCGACCATGACACTGCCTTCGGCGTTCCGCTATAGTGCCCGCCTGCTTTCGCCCCCAGGTCCTCGTGGGAGCTCATGACCCAGCCGCCGTCTGACGATTCGTCGCGCTTCGACGTGCGCCGCCTCGAGCCGCCCGAGGTCGTGGCGCGCTGGGACGCCTTCGTCGCGAAGTCGGGCGAGGCGAATCCCTTCGCCACGCGCGCCTGGCTGGACGGCGTCGCCGCCGCGGTGGGCGCCCGCGTCGATTACTGGGTGGCGTTGCGCGGCGAAGAGTGGGTCGGAGCCCAGGCGATCCCCTATCGCCGCGCGCTCGGGCGCACGGTGTATCGCGGACTGCCGCTGGCCGCGTACAGCAGCCCGCTGTTCCGCGCGGGCTCGGGTTCGCCGTCCTCGACCGAGAGCGAACGTCTCGACGTGGGTCGCGCGCTGGCCCGCGCGGTGAGCGGCCGTTACCGACTCGTGTCGCTGCTGCTCGTCCCCGCGGTCGACGACGTGCGCGCCTGGCAGTGGGAGGGCTGGCGCGCGCTCCCGCGCTACACGTGCACGCTCGATCTCGTCACGCCGGGGAAGCCCGCCGACTCGGTGCGCCGGCACGTGAGGAAGTGCGTGGAAGCCGGCGTCACGTTCGAGACGGCGTGGGACCTGGACACGTTCTGGAGCGTGTTCGACGAGACGCGCGAGCGCCAGGGCTTCGGCCTGAGTCTCGACAAGGACGCGTTCTTCACGCTCGCGAAGTCGCTCGCCGACGCCGGCGTCGCATGGATGGCGACGGCGCGCAGCGCGACGCAGGAGGCGATCTCGTCGCAGATCGTGCTGTCGATCCCGGGCACGCCGACGGCGTTCATGTGGGTCGCGGGCACGCGGAAGGCGCAGCTGTCGAGCGGCGTGAGCGCGTGGCTCATGCTCGAGATCGCCGCGGAAGCCGCGCGTCGCGGCCACCGGACGTGGGACCTGTGCGGCGCCGACTACCCGAGCATCGCGCGCTTCAAGCGCGAACTCGGCGCGACGCTGAGGTCTTACTTCCAGGTCGAGGCGCCGAGGAGCGCGCTCGAACGGCTGGCCCTGACCCTGAAGCGCCGACATGCGTGAGGCGCTGAAGAAGCTCTCCGGCGAATCGCTGGTCTACGGGCTGGGGCAGGCGGGCGGGCGCGCCGTCCAGCTGCTGCTCGTGCCGATCCTGACGCGGGCGCTGACGCCGGCCGCGTACGGCGTGTCCGATCTCATCGTCGCGTATTCGCAGACCGTCGTCCTCGTGCTCGTGTTCGGCATGGACGGCGCGCTCGCGCGCTTCTTCTACCAGGAGCCGGACCGCCAGGCGCGCGTGCGCATGGTCTCGACGTCGCTGCTGTTCCGCGTCGTCACCAGCGTCGTGACCGCGCTCGCGCTCGGCCTGCTCGCGCCGATGTTCGCGGGCGCGCTCATGAGTTCGGCGGTCTACAAGAAATACGTGCTGATCGGCGCGGCCACGATCCCGTTCACGCTGCTCGTGCTGTTCGCGAACGACGTCCTGCGCGTCACGTTCCAGCCCACGAAGTTCATCGCGCTGAACATCGCGCAGACCGTGCTGACCGGCGGCGCCGCGATTTATCTCGTGGTCGGGCGGCATCTCGGGGTGGTCGGCGTGCTGTACGGCAAGCTGATCGCCGATCTGCTGTGCGCGCTGTTCGGGCTCGTGCTGATCCGGCACACCATCCGACCCGCGTTCAGCCGCGAAGTGCTCGGGCGCATGCTGCGGCTCGGGGCACCGCTCGTGCCCTCGGGATTCGCGTACGGCATCATCCTCGGCGTCGACCGCTTCGTGCTGCAGCGCACGCGCTCGCTGGACGAAGTGGCGGTCTACGCCGTCGCCATGAAGTTCTTCACGATCGTCACGATGGGCGTCTCGGCGTTCCAGCTGGCGTACGGCCCGTTCGCGTTCGCGCGCGCCCGCGAGCCCGACTCGCCGCGCCTGTTCGCGCGCGTGTTCGGTCTGTATGTCGTGGCGGCCGGGTTCGCCGGGCTGTTCGTCAGCGTGTTCGCGCCCGAAGCCCTGGCGGTGCTGGTGCCGGCGCAGTATCGCGCGGCCGCGACGCCGGCGGCCTGGCTGGCGTTCGCCGCGGTCGCGCAGGGGGCGTATTCGGTGGCGTCGATCGGCGTGGTGCTGGCGCTGCGCACGGCCTGGCTGTTCTGGAGCTCGACCGCGGCCGCGGCCGTGGCCATCGCCATGCAGTTCGCCCTGACGCCGGTGCTCGGGGCGCCCGGGGCTGCAATCGCGACGTTCATGGGTTACGCTACTTCGGCGCTCATCACGTACGGCATCGCGCAGCGTTTCCATCCGCTGCCGTTCCACGGCGGCCGGATGCTCGCGGCGCTCGCGCTCGCGCTCGGCGCCGGCCTGCTGGCCCAGCGCTACGCGCCGGCGGGGGTCTTGGGGATCGCGGTCAAGCTCGTCGCGCTGGCGGCGTACGCGGGCGCATGCATCGGCTGGCAGCTGTGGCGCGAACGCGAGCCCGCGGGCGCGGGGCCCGCGACATCGTTCGGCGCCTGAGCCGACTGGAAAGAGGATCGACTCGACATGTGCGGCATCGCCGGTGTCTACGATCGCGACGGACGCGCCGACCTGGGGCGCCTGCATCAGATGTCCCGGCTGCTCCGCCACCGCGGGCCCGACGACGAAGGCCTCGTGCTGCTCGACGCCAAGGGCGGGGGCGCGCACACACTGGGCGGCGCCGACACGCCGGCCGAGGTGTACGCGAGCCCGCTGCCGTACGCGCCCGGGCGCACCACGCCGGGACGCGAGGAGCCGGTGTTCGGCATCGGCCTCCTGCAGCGCCGGCTCGCGATCGTCGACTTGAGTCCGGCCGGGCACGGCCCGATGTGCGACACGACGCGCCGGCTGTGGATCACGTACAACGGCGAGATCTACAACTGGGTCGAGCTGAAGGCCGAGCTGGAAGCGCTCGGCGAGCGCTTCGTCAGCCAGTGCGACGTCGAGGTCGTGCTCGCGGCGTACCGACGCTGGGGCCAGGACTGCCTGCGCCGCTTCAACGGGATGTTCGCGTTCGCGCTGTGGGACGCGGATCGGCGCGAGCTGTTCTGCGCGCGCGACCGCTTCGGCGTCAAGCCGTTCGTGTACCAGTACGACGGCCGGCGCTTCGCGTTCGCGTCCGAGCCCAAGGCGCTCGCGCTGACGCAAGCGCACCGCATCCAGCCGCGGCTCGAAGCCATCCGCGACCTCGTCGCGCTCGACTGGGTGGACCACGACACGGGCACGTTCTTCGAAGGCATCACCCAGTTGCCGGCCGGTCACTCGCTCACGGTCGGGGAGCGCGGCTTCGCGGTGACGCGCTGGTGGTCGCTCGATCCCGAGCGGCGCGCGACGGGAATTCGCGCGGAGTGGACGCGCGAGTTCGCGCGGCTGTTCGAGGACGCGGTGCGCATCCGCATGCGCGCCGACGTGCCGGTCGGCTCGTGCCTCTCGGGCGGCCTCGACTCGACGTCCGTGCTGACGACCGCGGCCACGTTCACGTCCGCGCCGCTCCACGCGTTCACGGTGGCCTACGACGAGGGCCCGGCCTACGACGAGCGCCCGTACATGCGCGCCGCGATCGACGCGAGCGGCGCCACGTCGCATCTCGTCGTGCCCGACGGCCGCGACTTCTGGTCGGTGTTCGACGCGCTGACCGCGCAGCAGGACGAGCCCACGGCCGGCTCGGGACTGTTCTCGCAGTGGAAGGTGATGGAACTGGCGCACGGCGCCGGGCTCAAGGTGCTGCTCGACGGACAGGGCGGCGACGAGACGCTGGCCGGCTACGCGCGCTACCTGCCGATGCGCCTGCGCGACCTGGCCGCGGCCGGCGACTTCGGCGCGTTCCTGAAGCTGTTCGGCCCGGTGAGCGACCGCCTCGGCGCGTCGCACACGCTCGCGCTCGCGTTCGAGCCGTGGATGCCGGCCGCGCTGATCGCGCCGCTGCGCCGCGCGTTCGGCCAGGGCAAGGACCGCGTGCTGACGGAGCGCCTGCGCCGGCTCGAGGCGTCGCCGCCGCCACGGCCGCCGGCGGAGTTCGGCAGCGCGCTGCGGCGCCAGCAGGCGTTCGACACGCTGCAGCGGCTGCTGCCGTCGCTGCTGCGCTACGAGGATCGCAACAGCATGGCGTTCTCGATCGAGACGCGGCTGCCGTTCCTGGACTATCGGCTCGTCGAATTCCTGTTCTCGCTTCCCGACGACGAGCGGCTCGACGGCGCGACGAGCAAGGCGATCCTGCGCCGCGCGCTCGCCGACCGCGTGCCGCGACCGATCCTCGAGCGCCGCGACAAGATGGGTTTCGAGACGCCGACCGACGTGTGGTTGCGCGGCCGCGACGCGGCCGAGGCGCGCCGCCGCCTGACGCGTCCGGGCCCGCTGCACGACTGGGTCGACGCCGAGCGGATCGCGGCGACGCTCGACGAATTCATGGCCGGCCGCGACATCGGCCTGCAGGTATGGCGCTGGCTGTCGCTCGAGTCGTGGGCGCGGCAGTACGTGGCGCGCGACGCGCGCGTCACCGAGCGCGAGCCGGTCGTGCCGCTGCACGCCGGACAGCACCTCTCGTACGTCGAGGTCAGCGAGGCTCTCGAACGGGAAGCGGCCGCCTCCTAGTGGATCTCGTCGTCCTCGCCGAGGTGCGCTGGGGCTACTTCCGGACGCGGAAGCAGTTCCTGCTGTCGCGCTTCCCGAAGCACTGGCGCGTGTTCTACGCGCAGCCCCCGGCGTTCGGCGGCGACGACCCGTGGACCCCGCGCCGCGAGGGCAACGTCACGTACTTCACCGTGCCGTTCCTGAAGCCGGGCACCACGAGCGGCGCGTACAACGCGCTGGCCGGGACCCGGGCCGGGCGGGCCGCGATCGAATGGACGGCCGAGCGCTGGCTGAAAGCCCGCCTGCGCGCGCTGTCCGTGGACCCGCGGCCGGTCGTTCTCACGTCCAACATCTACTGTGCCCGGATGCTTTCGCGGCTTCCCAGGAAGTTGCTATTGTATGACTTCAACGATCACCCCTTTCAGTTCGCCGGCGTTCCGGAGTGGGCGAGGAACTACTGGCGGGCGACCCTCGACGAGGTGGACGCGCTGTTCGTGGTGTCCGAGTTCTACCGGCGCGCGCTGAGCGCGGAAACGGACAGGCCGTTGATGCTCCTCGGCAATGGGGTGGAAGCCGCGCATTTCGAGACCGACGCGCCCGTCCCCGACGACCTGGCGCGACTGCCGCGGCCGCGCATCGGCTACGTCGGCCTGCTGTCGCACTTCCTGGACTTCGACGCGCTCGAGGCGGTGCGTCGCGCGCGGCGCGGCGGCACCCTGGTCCTCATCGGTCCGGGCAGCCCGGCCACGGACGAGAAGGTCCGCGCGTTGGCCGCCCGCGAGGGGGTGGCGGTCCTCGGACCCCGGCCGTACGCCCAGATCCCCGCCTACTTCAAGGGACTGGACGTCGGATTGATCCCTTTTCGGGCGCAGGATCCTTTCGTGCAGGGTATCAATCCGAACAAGGTGTACCAGTACCTGGCGGCCGGACTTCCGGTCGTGACCACGCCACTGCTGGACCTCGAAGCGCGTCCGCCCGACCTGTGGTTCGCGGCCGATGCGGCGTCGATGGTCCGTGCCGTGGAAGGCGCGCTCGATGCTCCGGCCGACGTGAGCGCCCGCCGCGCGTGGGCGCGCCAGCACGACTGGAACGCGCTCGCCGCACGCATGGTCGGCGAGATCGAGGCACGCGCCGCAGCCGTGTCGTGACCCACCGAACGCATCCACCCGAGACCTCATGGCCGATCGCAAGGCAGTGAAGCGCGACGCAAGCAAGGGGCCCGCGAAGCCGGCGTTCACGCTGAGCACGGCGTGGGCGTTCGTCATCCTCACGCTGCTCGTGATCGTGTTCTTCAATCAGGTGTCGCTGGGCGGCAAGACGTTCGTGGCGCCCGACGCGACGCAGCCGGTCGGATTCGTGCGCATGGGCGAGCAGGCCCTGTATCACGACCACGTGTACCCGCTGTGGAATCCCTACGTGTTCCTGGGCATGCCGTCGTTCGGCAGCGGCGCGTACAACCCGCTGATGTATCCGCCGGACTGGCCGCTCGCCGCGATCGCGAAGGTCGTGCCGCTGCCCGACCTCACGTGGATGCTGCTGTATTTCGCGCTCGGCGCGTGCTTCTGCTACCTGCTGGCGCGCGAGTGGGGCGCGAAGCCGGAAGGCGCCCTGATCGGCGCCGCGGCGTTCGTGTTCGCGCCGAACCTGGTCGCGGTCGGCTCGCACGGCCACGGCAGCCAACTCGTGGACTCGGCGTACGTGCCGCTCATGCTGTGGCTGGCGGCGCGCTGGATGCGCCGCGGCGGCCTCGAGAATCTCGGTTGGCTCGCGCTGGCCGGCGGGTTCCAGCTGCTGCGCGGGCACGTGCAGATCTGTTTCTACACGTGGTTCGCCGTCGCGCTGTACGTCGGCGTGGACTGGCTCGCGACGTTCCGCGCGCCGGGGCAGCTCGTGCCGCGCACGCTGCGCGCGTTGGCCGTGCCGCTGGCGGCCGGGCTCGCGTTCGGGCTGGCCGGCGTCTACAACCTGCCGCTGCGCGACTACGCGCGCTATTCGATCCGCGGCGGCGGCGCGGACGGCGGCGTCGGCATGGACTACGCGACGCAATGGTCGCTCGCGCCGTACGAGCTGCCGTCGTTCGTGGTGCCGAGCTACGTGGGCTTCGGCGGCCAGACGTACTGGGGCGGCATGCCGTTCACGGATTATCCGAACGGGTATCTCGGCATGGTCGCGGTGCTGTTCGCGCTGCCCGCGTTCCTCGCCGGCGGCGTGCCGCGCGTGTTCGCGCTCGGCCTCGCGGTGCTGTCTCTGCTGATCGCGTTCGGCCACTACGGACCCGTGTACGGCTTCCTGTATTCGCACCTGCCGTTGTTCAACAAGTTCCGAATCCCGGTGATGGTGATCGTGTTGTTCCAGGTCGCGGCCGCGATGGGCACGGCGTGGGGATGGAGCGCGGTGCTGGACCGGGTGCCGCAAGCCGCCGGCAAGGCGGGCCGGCCTCCCGCGCTCGATCGGCTGCTGCCGGCCGCGGCGATCGCGCTGCTCGCGCTGCTGGTGATCGGCGTGTTCGGGCAGGATCTGTGGCGCGCCGGTTACATCGCGAGCGCGCAGGCGCACCATCCCGGCTTCCCGCCCGATGCCGCGGCGGCCGACTACGCGGCGTACGTGCCCGATCTCGCGAAGGCGTGCGTGCTCGGCCTGCTCGCGCTCGGTCTGGCGTGGCTCGCGCGACGCGGCACGCTCGCCGCGGCGCCGGCCACGGCCCTCGCGCTCGCGCTCGTGCTGTTCGAGCTGTGGCCGGTCAGCGGGCGGGTGATGGAGCCAGTGATCGGCGATGTCAGCCAGCACGGCCTCGACTACGGGCGCGACGACGTCGTCGACTTCCTGGAGAAGGCCGGGCCGCAGGGCACGTTCCGCGTGCTGCCGCTCGAGGAATACCAGAGCAATCGCTACGCCGGGTTCGGCATCGCCACGGTCGGCGGCTACCACCCTGCGAAGCCGCGCCTCTACCAGGACTTCTTCGAATCGCACCAGCTGGACACGATGAACCTGCCGTGGCTGCGGCTCCTGAACGTGCGCTACCTCGTCGTGAGCCAGCCGATCGCGCAGCTGCCGCCGTACCTGCGCGAGGCGTTCCGCGGCGCCGGCGGCGTGGTGTACGAAAACCTGTTCGCGCTGCCGCGCGTGACCGTGCTCGGCGCGTATCGCGTGGTGACGCCGGCCAAGGCCATCTTCGATTCGGTCGGCGCCGGGCGCGCGAACTCGGCCGAGATGACGTGGCTCGATGCGGATCCGCATCTGACGCTCGGGCCCGTGACGGGCGCGAGCGCGAGCGTGGTTTCGTACCGGCTCAACGACGTCACCGTCGACGTCGACACGCCGGGCCCGGCGCTCGTGCGCATGGCCGACCTCTACTATCCCGACTGGGTCGCGAGCGTGGACGGCCACGACGCGCCGATTCTGCGCGCGGACTATCTGCTGAGGGCGGTCGCCGTGCCGGCCGGGCACCATCGGATCGCGTTCCACTTCCGATCCCCCGCGGTGCGCCGCGGATTGTTCCTGTCGCTCGCTTCGCTGCTCGTGGCGCTCTCCTGGATCGGCGCCGGGATGTGGGTGGCGCGCCGGAAGGCCGGGGGCCCGCCCGTCGCGCCGCGCCCGGAGGGCGCCTAGTGGACAAGCTCGTCATCATCCCGACGTACAACGAGCGCGAGAACATCGATCCGCTGCTCGACCGCCTGCTCGCGCTGCCGTACGGGCTCGACGTGCTGGTCGTCGACGACGGCTCGCCCGACGGCACCGGGGAGCGGGTGCGCCAGCGTTCGCTGGCCGATTCGCGAGTACACTTGCTGGCGCGTGCCGGCAAGATGGGGCTGGGTTCCGCGTACCGTGACGGCTTCCGCTACGCGCTGGACCACGGAGCCCAGTACATCTTCGAAATGGACGCCGACTTCTCGCACGATCCGGATTCGCTCGGCGAATTCCTGAAGGAGGCGGAGACGGCGGACGTCGTGCTCGGCTCGCGCTACCTGCACGGCGTCACGGTCGTGAACTGGCCGCTGCACCGGCTCATCCTGTCGTATTGCGCGAATCGCTACACCCGCTTCGTCACCGGCCTGCCGGTGAACGACGCGACGGGCGGCTTCAAGTGTTTCCGACGTCGCGCGCTCGAGGCCATCCGCCTCGATCGCGTGCAATCGGACGGGTACTCGTTCCAGATCGAGATGTCGTTCAAGTGCTGGAAGAAGGGCTTCACGATCCGCGAGATCCCGATCCTGTTCGTGGATCGCCGCGCCGGCGTCTCCAAGATGAATCAGAAGATCGTGTGGGAAGCGGCGTGGATGGTGTGGAAGCTGCGCCTGTTGGACCTGATCGGCCGCGTGGAGTGACGTGCATGTCGAATCGCCTTGCGCTGCCTGTCGCGCTGCTCGTCCTCGCCGCCGCGCCGGCCGCGTCCTTCGCCGCGGGCGCCTGGACGACGTACATCCGGCCGTTCACGTACAACCAGCTCGTGGCCGGCGCCGATACGGTGTGGTGCGCGACCGAAGAGGCCGGCCTGCTGCGCTACGTGCGCTCGGCCGGCCGTTTCGACCAGGTGACGCGCGAACCGGGCGCGCTCGCCAGCAACGAGCTCACGTCGCTCGCGTTCGATCGCCGCGGGCGGCTGTGGATGGGCACGCGCGACGCGGGCGTCGCGTACCTCGATGCGAACGGCGCGTGGGGGCTGTTGAACGCGTTCGACGGCCTGCCGAGCCTGTCCGTGAACGCGCTCACGGCGCAGGGCGACACGTTGTGGATCGCGACGACCGCCGGCCTCGCGCTGTGGAACGGCATCGAGGTCAGCGGCTCCATCCCCGACGGTTCGGGCACGTCGCCGTTCGCGAACAACGACATCCTCGGCGTCGCGGTGCGTGGCGATTCGCTGTGGGTCGCGACTGGCTTCGGCGTGTACTACAGCCTCCTGTCCGGCGGCCTCGCGACGTGGATCGAGTCCGACGGCAATCTCGCGCTCGATCAGATTCGCGGCATGGCCACGGACGGCACCGACGTGTTCGTGCTCAGCGAGAGCCCGGCGATCGTGTTGCGCGCGCAGCCGGGTGGCACGTGGTCGAACGTCGGCGGCATCAACAACGCGTTCCGGCTCTCGAGCGGCGGCGGCGCCGTGTTCGCGTCCAGTGACCTGGGCACGTACCGCTGGAACGGCGGCGGCTGGACGCAACTGAGCGCCGCGCTCACGTCGGGCTTCCAGCCCGATCGCGCGCTCAGCGTGACGCAGGACGCGACCGGCCACGTGTTCGCGGCCGACCGCAACGGCCTTTACGAACAAGCGGCGTCGGATCCGTGGCCGGTCGCGCTCCCCGAATCGCCGCCGGGAAACGACGTGCAGTCGCTCGGCATCGAGGGCTCGCGCCTCTACGCCGGGACGTTCCAGGAGGGCGTCGGGCGGCTGGAGTCCACGGACGGCACGTGGTTCAACTGGTATCCGACCGGCTGCTCCGGGGCGTGCCCGTCGGACTTCCTGACGTCGGCGTTCACGTTCGGGCTGCTCGTCGATCAGGTCGGAAAGAAGTGGGTCGGCTGCTGGAGCAGCGCGCTCGAAGTCTTCGATGACAGCGGCGCGACGCCGTCGTTCACGCATCTGTGGGTGGGGAACGGCTCGCCGATCGACAATCACACGTGGGTCTGGTCGTCGGCCGCGGACGCGTTCGGCAACCGCTGGTTCGGCATGGACACGCCGAACCTGGGCTGCAACTGCCCGCAGGATCCGATCGGCATCGACCTCTACGGCCGGGCGGACACTCTGCTCGCGAACTTCCAGACGACGAACACGCCGGACCTGCTGGGAAACCAGATTCGCGCGTTGTCCGTGGACCGCCTCGGAACCCTGTGGGTGGGTCACGCGCTCAAGGGGGTCCAGTCGTTCACGCTGGACTCGCTGAACATGAAGCTCGTGCCCACGACGCCCGGCGGCTTCCCGACGACGGGCCAGTGGAACGTGTTCGGCGTGGAAGCGCACAACGATTCGATCTGGGTGTTCAGCGACGGCGATCTCCGCTTGTACGCCGGCTTCGGCACGGCGGCCGCGAAGTTCTACGCGATCCCCGCGGCGCCGGCCTCGCGCGGCGCGATCCATCCGCTGGCCGTCGCGCCCGACGGCACGGCGTGGGTGGGCAGCGTGAACGGCGCGCGCGTCTACCATCCGGGCGGCCAGACCGAAGACCTCACGGTGCAGAACTCGCCGCTCGCGAACGACGAGATCCGCAGCATCGTCATCGACCAGAAGACGGGCGTCGTGTGGATTGCCACGGCCGGCGGCATCAACCGCTTCGATCCCGGCTACCGCACGCCCGCGCCGCCCCGGCTCGCGCGGCTCGACGTCCTGGTCTACCCGAACCCCGCGCTGCTCGCGAACGGCATGGGCGTGTCGCTGCGCGTGGCCGGCAACGGCGTGAGCTATCGCGGCGCGGTCTACGACCTGAACGGCCGCATGCTGCGGCGCCTGAGCGCGGGCGCGAACGGCCAGATCCTGTGGGACGGCCGCGACGCGGACGGAAAGGTCGTGCGTCCCGGGCTGTACTTCATCCGAGTCGAGGCCGGCGGCCGCTCCGCGGTGGCGCGGGTGACGCTGCTGCGCTGATCGCGCCCTCCACGGTGAGCGCCCCGACCGCGTTGCTCGTCGCGGATGCCCCGGCGGAGTGGGACGCGCTCCGCGCGCTCGAGCGCGCGGCGACGCCCGCTCACGATCCGCGAGTGTGGGCGGCGCTGGCCGCCACGCTGCCCGGCTTCGAAGCGAAGTTCGTGAGCGTCCATGACGGCGCCCGCTTCCTCGGCGGCGCCCCGCTGCTGATCGAGCGGCGCGGCTTCGGGACGTGGCTCCACGCGCTGCCGTTCCTCCTGAGCGGTGCGCCGCTCGCGCGCCGCGGACACGAGGCGCTCGTCGACGCCGTCGTGGCGGACGCGATCGAGCGCACGGCCGGCGAACTCGGCGCCAGCGGCGGCGAGTGGGCGTGCGACCGTCCCGGCGCGCCCGTCGCGCCCGAAGCGCTGGATCGCGTCGGCGGCGAGACGCGCTGGTTCGAGAGCGCGCGCGTCGCGCTGGACGCGGGACTCGACGCGGCGTGGCACGCCGTCGACCGCAAGGCCCGACAGGAGATCGCGCACGCCGGCGCGGCCGGCCTCGCGTTCGTCGAGGCGCCGGAGGCGTTCGACGACGCGTACGCGCTGCACGCGCACCAGTCGCGGCGCTGGGCCGGCCACCGCGCGCTGCCCGCGGCGCTGTCGCGGCGCCTGCTCGACGACGGCGCGGCCCGATTGTTCGTGGTGCGCGACGCGCGCGGCGTGCTGTGCGCGACGCTCGCGCTGGACGGCGCGCACGAGACGTTCGTGTGGTGGAGCGGCGCGCACGACGCGGCGCGCGCGCGCCGTGCCTATCCCGTGCTCATGTGGGGGGTCGCGACGTGGGCGGCGGCGCGCGGTCGCGCGCGTCTGAACCTGGGCGCGAGCACCGGCCTCGACGCCGTCGCCGCGTTCAAGCGTGCCCTCGGGGCGAAGCCGTCGCGCTACCCGGTGCGCTGGCTCGACGCGCGCCACGCGTCCGCGCTGGGCCGGACGCTGGCCGCGGTGCAGCGCCGGCTGCGCCGCGGACGCGCGCGCGGAGCGGCGGCGTGAGGCTGGCCGTGCTGGGGAACGCGGCCGTGCTGCACACGCGGCGCTGGGCCGAGCACTTTCGCGGCCGCGGCCACGACGTCGCGGTGTGGTCGCTGGAGCCCGCGCCGCCCGGGTTCGCGGCGCACGCGCTGCCGGCGACCCCGCTGCCCGGCTTCCTGCGCTATCCACTCGCGCTGCCGGCGCTGTCGCGCGACCTCGCGCGCTTCGCCCCGGATCTCGTGGACGCGCACTACGTGCCGAACTATGGCGTGCTCGGCGCGTTGACCGGGCGTCGCCCGCTCGTGGTCACGGCCTGGGGCTCCGATCTGCTGACGACGGGACGGCGCGATCCGCTGCAGCGCGCGCGCGCGCGCTACGTGCTGTCGCGCGCCGACGCCGTGCTCACGGACGCCGAGAACCTGGGGACGGCGGCGCGCGAACTCGGCGCGGCCCCGGCGCGCGTGCACGTCGTGCCGTGGGGCGTCGATCCCGCGCGGTTCCGGCCGGGCGTGCGCGAGCCGGGCCTCGTGCTGAGCACGCGCATGCACGAGACGGTCTACGACCTCGACGTCGTCGTCGAGGCCGCCGCGCGCGTGCTCGCCGAACGCGCCGACGCACGCCTCGTGATCGCCGGCGACGGGTCGCGCCGCGCGGCGCTGGAACGTCTCGCCGCGCGGCGGCTGCCGGCCGGGCGCTTCACGTTCGTGGGGCGACTCGAGCCCGACGCGCTCGCGGCCTGGCTCGGCCGTGCCGATGTCTACGTTTCGGCGTCGCGCTCCGATTCGACGTCGCTGTCGCTGCTGGAAGCCATGGCGGCGGGCGCGCTGCCCGTGGTCTCGGACATCGCGGGCAACCGCGAATGGGTCGGCGACGGCGACGGCGCGCGCCTGTTCGCGGTGGGCGACGCGCCCGCGCTTGCCGGCGCGATCGCGCGCGCGCTCGACGACGCCGCGTTCGCGGACGCGGCCCGGGCGCGCAACGCGCGCGTGATCGCCGAGCGCGGCACCTGGTCGGAGAACCTGGCGCGCATCGAGCGGCTGTACGAGGCGCTGGTCGCCGAGCGCCGCGCGTCGGGCGGGAACGCGCGATGAGCGCGCGCCGGCTGCTCGTCCTGTGTTACTTCTACCCGCCGCTGGCCGGTGGCGGCGTGCATCGCGTGCTCGGCTTCACGCGCCACCTGCCCGCCCACGGTTGGCGCTGCACGGTGGTGGCGGCGGGCGAGGGAGACTACTGGGTGACGGACGAGAGCCTGAGGGCCGCGATCCCCGCGGACACCGAAGTGATTCGGGTGAGCGGCGGCACGCCGTTTTCGTCCTGGCTGCGCCTGCGCCGCGGCGACCGCGGGCGAAGGTCGGGCGGCACGTACTCGGGCTTGCGCGCGCTCTCGGACTGGTGGCTGTTTCCCGATCCATACGCCGGCTGGGCCGCGCGCGCGCGCCGCGCCGCCGAGCGGCGCATCGGCGAAGGCGGGATCGACGCCGTGCTCACGTCGTCGCCGCCCGACAGCGTGCACCTGGCCGGGCTCGCGCTGCGCCGGCGCTTCCATCTGCCGTGGGTCGCCGACTTTCGAGATCCCTGGGTCGGCCTGTCGTTCCGCCGTCCGCCCACCGAGTGGCACCGCCGGCGCCACCTGGCCGCCGAGCGCGCCGTGATGGAAGGCGCGGACGTCGTGCTCGCGGCGTCGCGGACCCACGCCGTCGCCGCGGCCGCGCGCTCGGAGGCGCGCGTGCCGGAAGGCCGCGTGCGTCATCTGCCGAACCCGCGGGCGCCGGCGCCGCGAGCGCGGCGACGCGCGACGTCGCGGGCGAGGGAGACCGCGACGGCGGCACGTTCCGGCTGTTGTTCAGCGGAACGCTGTCGCAGATGCCCGACACCGGGACGTTCCTCGACGCGCTGCACGACTGGTTCGCGCACCAGCCGGAGGCGCGGCGCCGCGTGCGCGTGACGCTGGCCGGGCCGTTCGAGCAGGAGTACGCGGATCGCGCGGTCGCGCTCGGTCTGACCGGCATCGTCGCGTTCCCGGGGCCGCTCGGCCACGCCGACGTCCGGGCGCGCCAGCGCGCCGCCGACGTGCTGCTGCTGTGGAAGCCCCGCGACTATCCGACCATGGTGCCGGGCAAGCTGTACGAATACGCGGACGCGGGGCGGCCGATCGTCGCCGTGCTGCCCGCCGACGACGAGGCCGCCGAACTCGTGCGTCGCGCCGGCGGCGAAGTCACGCCGCCCGGCGATCGACGCACGCGGGCGCGCGCCCGATCGCCGGCCGGACTGGCTCGACGAGCACACGCGCGCCGCGCTGTCCGCGCGTCTCGCGGCCGTGCTCGATGAAACCGCCGGGGCCGCCCGATGATCCGCTCCGAGAATCCTCCGCTCACCCGCGTCGAGCGCGTCGCGCTCATCGTCGCCTTGGCGCTGGCCGTTCTGCTCATGTGGCCGGTGCGCGGCTACCTCACCGACGACACGTTCATTCACCTCCAGTACGCGAAGCACCTCGCGGCCGGACATGGGCTCGTGTTCAACGTGGGCGAGCGCGTGTACGGATGCACGAGCCCGCTGTGGGTCGCGCTCATCGCGGACGGCATGTCGCTCGGGCTGGACGGCCTGATGGTGGCGCGCGTGCTCGGTTTCGCGGCGACGCTGGCGTCCATCGGGCTGTTCCTGCAGCTGATGCGGCGCAACCTGCGCGTGCCGGAGTTGCGCGCGCTCGCGACCGTGACGTGGGCCGGGCACGCCTGGATGCTGCGCTGGTCGATGTCGGGCATGGAGACGCCGCTCGCCGTCGCGCTCACGCTGGCCGGGTTCGT
>Ga0310810_10000585_pt1 | contig 36793 bp, 34 predicted proteins | sample NCmetagenome_FD_207641 | JGI IMG/M metagenome (GOLD analysis project Ga0310810, IMG submission 207641) | Soil microbial communities from experimental microcosm in Duke University, North Carolina, United States - NC | ecosystem: Engineered > Artificial ecosystem > Soil microcosm > Unclassified ...
CCACTACCGCGATTCGGAAGCGGACGCGGCGCGGCTGGAAGCCGAGCTGAACGCGCTGCGGCCGAAGAGCGCGGTGCGGGTGAAGGCCGAGCTGCTCGCGCCCATCGCGCCGCGCGCGCTGGTCGACGCGGCATCCGACGCGTTCGGCCGGCTCGACCTGCTGGTGAACAACGCCTCGAGCTTCTTCCCGGTGCCGCTCGGCGGCATCGAGGCTTCGCACTGGGAGGCGCTGGTCGGCTCGAACCTGCGCGCGCCGCTGTTCATCGCCCAGGCGGCCGCCTCCGAGCTGGCGCGCCGCGAGGGCGCGATCGTCAATATCGTCGACATCCACGCCGAGCGGCCGCTCAAGGGCTATCCGCTCTACAGCATGGCGAAGGGCGGGCTCGCCTCGCTGACGCGCTCGCTCGCGCTCGAGCTCGCGCCGAAGGTGCGGGTGAACGGCGTCGCGCCCGGCGCGATCGCCTGGCCGGAGGACGGGCAGTTCGAGCCCGGCGAGCGCGAGCGCATCGTCGCCACCACGCCGCTCGGGCGCATCGGCTCGCCCGAGGACATCGCCCAGGCGGTACACTTCCTCGCCTGCGCCCGGTTCGTCACCGGCCAGATCATCGCCGTCGACGGCGGCCGCTCCATCTTCCTATGAACCTCCTCCTGCAGCGCGATCCGCGCAAAGCCGGCTACGAGCAGAACAAGCTGGCGAAGCGCATCCGCCGGCAGGTCGGCGAGGCGATCGCCGATTTCTCGATGATCGAGGCGGGCGACAAGGTCATGGTGTGCCTCTCCGGCGGGAAAGACAGCCATGCGCTCCTCGACGTGCTGATTTCTCTGAAAGAGAAATCGCCGGTCGCGTTCGATCTCGTCGCCGTCAACCTGGACCAGAAGCAGCCCGGCTTCCCGGCGCACGTGCTGCCCGAGTACCTCGAGTCGCGCGGCGTGCCCTACCGCGTCGTCGAGCAGGACACCTACTCGGTGGTGAAGCGCGTCATCCCGGAAGGGCAGACGATGTGCTCGCTCTGCTCGCGCCTGCGCCGCGGCGCGCTCTATCGCGCGGCGGAGGAGCTGGGCGCGACGAAGATCGCGCTCGGCCACCACCGCGACGACATCCTCGCCACGTTCTTCCTCAACCTGTTCCACGGCGGCACGCTGAAGGCGATGCCGCCGCGGCTGCGCTCGGACGACGGCCGGCACGTGGTGATCCGCCCGCTCGCCTACGTTGCCGAGGAGGACCTCGCCGCCTACGCCGGGCAGAAGCGCTTCCCGATCATTCCCTGCAACCTGTGCGGCTCGCAGGAGCACCTCGAGCGCCGGCAGGTCGGCGAGATGCTGCGCGACTGGCGGCGGCGCTACCCCGGGCGCATCGAATCGATGATGCGCGCGCTCGGCGAAGTGCGGCCTTCGCACCTGCTCGATCGCCGGCTTTTCGATTTCCAAAAGTGAAGCCGACGGTTCTCGAGCTGAAGCGCAAGAAGGGCGAGCGCCTGGCGATGCTCACCGCCTACGACTACCCGAGCGCGAAGCTGGTCGCCGAGGCGGGAATCGACCTGATCCTGGTCGGCGACTCGCTCGGCATGGTGGTGCTCGGCTACGACAGCACGCTGCCGGTCACGGTCGACGACATGGTGCATCACACCCGCGCGGCGCGGCGCGGCGCGCCGGAGGCTTTCCTGATCGCCGACATGCCGTTCCTCTCCTACGGCACGCAGGACGCGGCGCTCGCCACCGCGGCGCGGCTGATGAAGGACGCGGGCGCCGATTCGGTGAAGCTCGAGGGCGGCGTCGAGGTGGTGCCGATCGTCGAGGCGCTGGTGCGCGCCGGCGTGCCGGTGCTCGGCCACGTCGGCCTCACGCCGCAGACCGCTTCGGCGCTCGGCGGCTACAAGCTGCAGGGCAAGGACGAGGAGACGGCGCGCCGCGTGGTCGACGGCGCGGCGGCGCTCGACGCCGCGGGCTGCTGGGGCGTGGTGCTCGAGCTCGTGCCGGCCGAGCTGGCGCGCATCGTCACGCAGCGCATCGCCATCCCGAGCATCGGCATCGGCGCCGGCGCCCATTGCGACGGCCAGGTGCTCGTGTTCCACGACCTGGTGGGCCTCTTCAGCGGCTTCACGCCCACGTTCGTGAAGCGCTACGCGGAAGCGGGCAACGCCATCCGCGAGGCCTGCGCGCGCTATGCCGAGGAAGTGCGCAGCGGCGCTTTCCCGGGCGAAAAGCAGAGCTTCCCGATCAAGGAAGAGGTGCTGAAGCGCCTCTACGGCAGCTAGCTTTCGCGTCATCGCGGCTCGCTAGAATGCCGCTTCCCATGGCCCGCCTTTTCGGCTTTCTCACGCTCATCCTTTTCTCGGCACTGAGCCTGGGGCAAGGTCTTGCGCCGGATCCGGCGCAGACGCGCGAGGCGGTGGTGCAGGTCTACGGCGCGCGCACGCTCGGCGCGAAGGGCCTCTTCGGAGTGCACACCTGGATCGCCGCCAAGCCCACCGATGCGCCGGCGTGGACCGTGTACGAGGTGATCGGCTGGCGGCTGCGCTGGAGCGATTCCGCGGTCGTCATCCGCGAGCGGCAGCCGGATACCTGGTTCGGCTCGAAGGCGGAGCTGTACGCCGACAAGCGCGGCGCCGGCGTCGACGCGCTGATCCGGCGCATCGACGAAGCGGCGCGCCGCTATCCGTACGCGAAGACCTACACGCTGTGGCCCGGGCCGAACTCCAACACTTTCGTCGCCTGGATCGCGCGCGAGGTGCCCGAGCTCGAGCCCGACCTGCCGGCGACCGCGATCGGCAAGGACTACCTCGCCGGCTCGATCGTCGGGCGCGCGCCGAGCGGCGGCGGCTTCCAGCTTTCGCTCGCCGGGCTGCTCGGCGTCGCGGCGAGCCGCGTCGACGGCCTCGAGATCAACCTGCTCGGTCTGAACTTCGGCCTGAGCCGCTCGGGTCTCAAGCTGCCGCTCGTCGGCCGCATCGGCGCGACGAAGGCGGCGGCCGCCGCGGCACGCTAGCGCCGATTCCTTGGACGAGCTGCGCCAGGAATTCCTGCGCCAGGCGGTGGCCTGGGCGCCGAGCGTCGGCGTGGCGCTCGGGCTGCTGGTCTTCTTCTCGCTGCTCGCCCGCCTCGCGCACTTCGCGGTCGTGCGCCTGGTGCGCCGGCGGCGGGCGCATGTCGCGCTCGGCGAGCTGCTGGCGAGCGTCGCCCACGTCTCGCTCAACGCCCTGGGCATCATCACCGCGCTCGGCACGCTCGGCGTCAACATCACCGGCATCGTCGCCGGGCTCGGCCTCACCGGCTTCGCGCTCGGCTTCGCGCTGAAGGACTCGATCTCGAACCTGCTCGCCGGCGTGATGATCCTGCTCTACCGGCCTTTCGAGGTGGGCGATCGTATCGACGTCTCGGGCCTCGCCGGCACCGTGGTGCACGTCGACCTGCGCTACACCGAGCTCGACAACGAGCGCGAGCGCATCCTCGTGCCGAACTCGAAGATGCTCACCGACCCGATCCGCGTCGCGAAGCCGCCTAGCTCGTCTTGACGTAGCTCACTTCCAGGCAAACGTTCAGCAGCGCCTGGCGCTTCTCTTCCCTGACCACCTTCAGCGCGCGCTGCAGCGCCGGCATCAGCTCCTTCGGATCGCTCACGCGCTCGCCGTGTCCGCCGCTCGCCTGCACCACGTGCTCGAAACGGGGCGACGGCTCCAGGGTCGCGAACGGCGGCTGCTTCATGGCCGCAGCCTCTCCCTTGGGATAGACGGAGAGCGTCGAGCGGTGCACGGCCGCCCAGCGCGCGTTGTTGGCGATGATGAAGAGCACCGGCAGCTTCATTGCCTCGGAGACGAAATGCCCGGCGGTGGGATTGCCGAACATGTACGCCCCGTCGCCGAGCATGCAGATCACCGTCTTGTCCGGCGCGGCGAGCTTCGCGCCGAGCGCGGCGCCGAGCCCCCAGCCGAGGCCGCCCGAAGAAGCGCTGCCGTAATAGCGGCCGCTCGCGCGGATCGTCAGCTCCTCGAGCACCGCGGGGTACTCGTTGACGAGAATGGTGTTGTCGTCGAGCACCTTGTTGACGTTGGCCGAGAGCCACTTGCCGGTGATCGCCGCGGGCAGCGGCTCGACACCGCTTCTCGCCTTGCTTCTCAGCTCGGCCGACAGCTGGGAAACGACCTTGCGCCGTTCCTCGATGGGCTTGACCGAGACGGCGAGCTTCTGCGCCGCGCGCCAGAGCGCCTGCAGCGTCGGCCCGACCGCGCCGGTGAGCGAAAGATCGGCGCGGAAGCCGCGCAGCGGATAGCGCGCGAAGAGCGGATCCGGCCCGACGTGGATCACCTTGGCGTCGCGCCTGGGCGCGGCTTCCTTCGGGATCCACGGCACGTCGCAATCGACGACCAGCACCAGGTCCGCGTCCTTGAGCAGCGCGTGCGGATCCCAGCCGCAGTGCATCGGGTGCTCGGTAGAGAGCGCCAGGCAGCGCGGGCGGTAGTGCACCACCGGGACCGCGAGCTGCTGGGCGAGCTGCTCGATGGCGTTCGCCGACTCCGCGGTGCGTCCGCCGTTCGCGGTGATGAGCAGCGGGCTCTTCGCCTTGGCGAGCAGCTTCGCCGCTTCCTCGAGCGCCTCGGGCTGGGGCGCGGGCGGCGTGGCGGGCGCGAGGGTCGTCGCCGCATGAAGCTCGCTCTGGAAGGAACTGGCGAGAACCTCCCGAGGCAGCGTGACGTAGACCGGCCCTTGCGGCTCGCTCTTGGCGATCGCGAGCGCCCGGTCGAGCACCGTCTCGACCTGCTCGGGATGGCGCATCTCGTAGTCCCACTTCACGAACTCGCGCAGCATCGCCGCCTGGTCGAAGTGCTCCTGCGCCCAGTGGATGTAGTTGTTGCGCGATGCGGTCACGGCACCGGATTCGGTGATCGGCGTGCGCCCGGCGGAGAAGAGCATCGGGATGCCCTGGCGCGAGGCGTTGATGATGCCGTTGATCGCATTCGCCGTGCCGACCCCGACGTGCACCATCATCGCCTGCGGGCGGCCGGTGACCATGGTGTAGCCGTGCGCCATCGCCACGCCCATGTTCTCGTGCGGCACGATGACCACCTGCGGCAGCCGCCAGCCGAGCTTCTGGCCTTTCGCGGCGGCCTCGACCACCGGGGCGAAGTCGGTGCCGCCGTTGGCAAAGAGGTATTCCACGCCGCGCGCGGCGAGCAGGCCGAGCCAGGCCTCGCCGACGGTCTCGGGCTTGAACGCCCCGGCGGGCGCCGCTTGCGGCTTCGGCGCTTCCAGCTTCGGCTCGATTCTTTCGGGCGGCGCTTTCGCCGCCGGCGCGGGTTTCGCAGCCGGGGCAGGGGCAGGGCGCGCGGTTTTCAGGTCCGCGGGCGGATTGATCGGCATCGTTTTTTCGTCCATGGCCGAATCTTACGGGGTGATCAAACAGGACTTCTTGTCAAACTCACCTTGACAGATTAGACTTCCGCCCATGAACTGCGTCGAACGCTTGGTCGAAATCTTCGGCAGCCAGGCGGAAGTGGCGCGCGCCTTCCAGCTCGACCGCGCGGTGGTCCACCACTGGATAAAGATGGAGTACGTGCCGGCGCGCTGGGCGGGCGAGGTCGAGCGCATCACCGAGGGCCGCATCAGCGCCCTCGAGGTCATCAACGAGGCGAGCGCCAAGAACCCGGTGCGCGTGAAATCGCGGCCGGAGCACCTTCCTTTCGGACTTATAGAGAGCGATCCCATGAGCCAGTTTGCCCCCGCGAAGCGCATCCAGTCCTTCCATCCGCCGCAAAGGACGCTCATGGGCCCGGGCCCGACCGAGATCCATCCGCGCGTGCTGACGACGATGAGCCAGCCGGCGATCGGCTACCTCGACCCGGTGTTCGTCGAGATGATGGAGGAGCTGAAGTCGCTGCTGCGCTATGTCTACCAGACGAAGAACCCGCTCACCTTCCCGCTCTCGGGCCCCGGCTCGGTCGGCATGGAGTTCTGCTTCGTGAACATGGTGGCGCCCGGCGACAAGGTGATCGTGTGCCAGAACGGCGTGTTCGGCGGGCGCATGCTCGAGAACGTGGTGCGCGCCGGCGGCACGCCGATCCTGGTCGAGGACAAGTGGGGCGAGCCGGTCGACCCGCAGAAGGTCGAGGACGCGCTGAAGAAGCACAAGGACGTCGGCGTCGTCGCCTTCGTGCACGCCGAGACCTCCACCGGCTGCCAGTCGGACGCCAAGGCGCTCACGCAGCTCGCCCACAAGCACGGCGCGCTGGTCATCGTCGACGCGGTCACTTCGCTCGGCGGCTCGCCGGTCAAGGTCGACGAGTGGGAGATCGACGCCATCTACTCGGCGAGCCAGAAGTGCCTGTCGTGCACGCCGGGGCTCTCGCCCGTCTCGTTCTCCGAGCGCGTGGTCGAGCACGTGAAGAAGCGCAAGGACAAGATCCACAGCTGGTTCATGGACATGAACCTGCTGCTCGGCTACTGGGGCGCGACCACGCGCACCTATCACCACACCGCGCCGACCAACTCGCTCTTCGCGCTGCACGAGGCGCTGCTGCTGATCCGCGAGGAAGGGCTGGAGAACTGCTGGGCGCGCCACTACCGGCACCACGTCGCGCTCAAGGCCGGCCTCGAGGCGATGGGCCTGCGCTTCCTGGTGAAGCCGGAGTACCAGCTGCCGCAGATGAACGCCGTGCTCTGTCCCGAGGGCGTGCCCGAGGCCGACGTGCGCAAGCGCCTGCTCGGCGACTTCGGCATCGAGATCGGGGCCGGCCTCGGGCCGCTCGGCGGCAAGATCTGGCGCATCGGCCTGATGGGCTACAGCTGCCGCCCGGACAACGTGATGCTCTGCCTCTCGGCGCTCGGCTCGGTGCTCTCCGACATGGGGCTCGCGGTGCACGTCGGCGACGCTGAGGCGGCCGCGCACGGCGCCTATGCGCAGATGCATGTCAAGGACGCGCAGCGCAAGAAGCGCGCGGCGTAGCGGAAAAAATGGGGCCTGACCCCATTTAGTTGGACACCCTGACGCACGCGCTGTCGGGCGCCCTGCTGGCGCGCGCCGTCGTGCCGCAGGGTCGCGCGGTGCCGCGCTACGTCGCCGCCGGGTTCCTGGCCTGCGCCGCGCCCGACCTCGACTTCCTCTGGACGAGCGGCTCCGCGGTGGACTACGTGCTGCACCACCGCGGCATCACGCATTCGCTCGTCCTGCTGCCGGCCTGGGCGGTCGGCGTGGCGTGGCTGCTGGCGAAGATCCTGCGCGACCGGGGCGGCTGGCGCGCGTACTACGGCATCGCCGCGGCGGCGCTCGCGCTGCACATCGCCGGCGACCTCGTCACCAGCTTCGGCACAATGATCCTCGCGCCGTTCTCCGACTGGCGCGCCGAGATCGGCACGACCTTCATCATCGACCTCTGGTTCAGCGGCATCATCGTCGCCGGCCTGCTCGCTTCCTTGTTCTGGAAACGAAGCGCGGCGATCGCCGGCCTGGCGGTCCTCGCCGCGTATGTAGGGCTGCAGGCCGCGCTGAAGGAGCAGGCGCTGGCGTTCGCACGGGCGCACGCGGCGCGGCAGGGCATGAGCGAGGTGCAGGCGCATCCGCGCCCGGTGTCGCCGTTCAACTGGACCGTGTTCGCGAGCGACGGCGAGAAGCACGACATGGCGAACGTGAACCTCGTGCGCCGCACGCCGAAGACCTGGCATCCCGGCGACGGATTCATCGCCCGGCTCGACGCGCCGTATCTGCCGCTCGATTCGGCGGTCTGGGTCACGCGCTATCGCTATGGCACGACCGACCCCGCTCGCGCGCGCGAAGCGTGGAATTCCGATGCGCTCGGCTTCTTCCGCTGGTTTGCCGCGGTGCCGGCCTTCGACGGGGAGGAGAACGGCTGCCTGTACTTCGTCGACCTGCGCTTCGCCACGTCGGGCCGCGGGCCGACGCCCTTCCGCTTCGGCGCCTGCCGCCGCGGCGGCGAGTGGCGTCTCGCCGCCCCCTGACAAGTTCAAACGCGCGAAAGCCGCCTCGATGCTAGGCTAACCGCGTGATTTTCCTGCGGATAGCGTTGCTCCTGGTGCTCGCAGCGTGCGCGCAGGGGACGTACGCGCAGATAAGCTTCCGCGGCTCGGCGACTGCCGTGGCCGCAAGCGGCGCGGCAAGCACTATCACGCACATGGGCGTCGGCGCGGTCGACAACCGCAACAACTGCGGCTCGATCAACCCCACGATACCGGGCGGCAACGGCGGCGACCTGCTCATCGCGCTCGTCAACTCGCGCGCCTACGGGTCGAACATTGCGATGGGCGGCTGGACGCAGCTCTATGCCGACCAGTATGCCGGCCTCGGCACCGGCGCGATGGAGGTGGCGATCTTCTATCGCTTCGCAACCGGTGGCGATCCGAACACGGTGAGCGTGAGCGGCACTTGCAGCTCGGTCGGCGCCCAGGTCGCGCGCTTCCGCGGTGTCGATACGGTCAGGCCGTTCGAGGTCGAGCCGATCGTTGCCGCCAACGTCGTGAAGCAGAACGCGACGAACACCGACACGGGCTCGATCACGACCACGACCAACGGCGAGATGCTGCTGGTCGCCGGCTTCATGAACGCCAACCGCACCCTCACCGAGGGTGCCGGGTGGACGCAGTCCTTCGACACCGGGTTGAACGTCACCCGCGACCTGAACCTCTCGCTCGCCTACCAGCTGCAGGCCACGGCAGGCGTGGCGTCGGCCTTGAACTGGGACCACTCCGGAAACCAGAACGACGAGAACTACGGGATCATCTTCGCCCTGCGTCCGGCACGCGCGTCGCTCACGATCAATGTGCCGGCGGGCACGGTGGCGAACGACGTGATGGTCGCGACGATCGCGGTTCGCCCGAACACGGTGCTCATCACGCCACCCGCCGGCTGGACCACGCTTTCGACCATCGCGCAAGCGGCCGCGACGGCGAACGAGCAGGTGATCTACTACCGGGTCGCCGGCGCAGCGGAGCCGGCGAGCTACACCTGGCTTTTCGAATCGGCGCACACCGGCGCGGCGGGCGCGATCGTCTCGTATTCCGGCGTCGACACCGCTACGCCGATCGACGCCTCGGGCGGCAACGTCACGCCGCAGGGGACGGACGGCAGCCTGCTGCATCGCGCGCTGGGCGTGACGACCACCACGGTCGATACGATGGTGCTCAGCACGCACAGCCTCGCCTCGGCCGAGCCCTGGACCCCGCCGGCCGGGATGACGGAGCGTGTCGACATCTCGTCCCAGGCGGCGCCCAGCAACAACGGCATATCGCTGGAAGTGAACGAGGTGGCGCAGCCGGGCATCGGCGCCACCGGCGACAAGATCGCCAGCGTGCCCGCCAACGGCGACACCGGCGTCGCGCAGATCGTCGCGCTGCGCACCAAGTTCCTCGCCCCGGTGCTCGAGCTGGCGATGGACGAGGCGTCGTGGACCGGCGCCGCGGGCGAGATCGCCGATACGAGCGGCAACGGGCTGAACGGGCAGTCGATGAACGGCGCAGTCAACTCGAGCGTGACGCCGGCGATCAGCGGCAATCCCGGGACCTGCCGCTATGGCAAGCTGGACGGCGTCGACGATTTCGTGCAGGTGGCGAACAACGCGCTGCTCAACATCACCGACGAGCTGACGGTGATGGCCTGGGTCCGGCCGAACTCCTGGCCGGCCGCCGGCGCGCTGAAGACCATCGCCTCCAAGGACAACAACTACGAGTTCCACCTCAACTCGACCGGCAAGGTCGACTGGTGGTGGGGCGGCGCGCCGCTCGAGCTCATTTCCGCGGGCAGCGTGCCGACCGGCGCCTGGACGCACGTGACCATCGTCTACTCGCGCTCCGGCGGCTACCAGCGGATCTATTTCAACGGCCTGCAGGACGCGAACGCCAACAACCAGGTCGGCGCGCTCGCCACCAACGCGCTGCCCTTCCAGGTGGGCGCCGACCAGGGCGCGGCGGGACGCTTCTTCGACGGCCTGGTCGACGAGGTGCGCGTGTTCCACCAGGCGCTCGGCCCCGGGCGCATCGCCGCCTACATGAACACCACGCGCCCGTGCCCCGCCTTCGTCGACCATTACCTGATCGGCCACGGCGGCACCGGCATCGCCTGCGTGGACCAGAACATCACGATCACCGCGCACGATGCGAGCCACAACGCCGTGGACGCGGGCGGCGCGACGCTCTCGATCACGACGACCAACGGCAAGGGCAGCTGGGTGGGCATCATCGCCGGCGGCGGCGCGCTCACCGACACGACCCCGGGCGACGGCACGGCGACGTACACCTTCGCGGCCGGCGCGAGCACCGCGACACTCGCGTTCCGCTACGCCAACCTGAGCGCGAGCACCGACACGTTCGGCTTCAACGTCACCGACGGCAGCCACAGCGAGACGACGGGCAGCGCCGCGCCGCTCACCGACGACCCGCCCTTCACCATGGTCCAGTCGGGATTCCAGTTCCGCAACGTCACGGACGGCAACACCACGATACCGCTGCAGATCGCCGGCAAGCCGTCGAGCACCGGCTACAACGCGAAAATCCTCCGCATCCAGGCGATCCAGACCAACACTCTGACCGGCTCGTGCACGGCGCTCTTCGCGAACCAGACGCGCACCGTGCCGATGGGCGCGGAGTGCAACAGCCCGGCGGCCTGCGCCGGCCGCGCGGTGGTGATCAACGCGGCGGCGATCCCGACCAGCAACGACAACGGCACGATCGGCGCCGCGTCCTACGGCAACGTCTCGCTCGCGTTCAACGCCAGCTCAGAGGCCGACACGGTCGTCACCTATCCCGACGCCGGCATGATCTCGCTGCACGCGCAGTACGATCTCGATCCCGCGATCGCGGGATCGGAGATGCTCGGCAGCTCGAACGCGTTCGTCGTGCGGCCCTTCGGCATCGCGCTCTCGGGCATGGGGCACGCCGCCGCTCCCGCGCCGGCCGGCAGCGCGTTCAAGGCGGCCGGCGACAGCTTCACGATGGCGCTGACGGCGTATCAGTGGGCGTCCGGTGAGGACGCCGACAACGATGGCCTACCGGACACCGGCGTGAACATCGCGGACAACGGCACGACGCCGAACTATGCGGCGACGGCCACGGTGACGCCGACCGCGGACCTCGCCGGGCCGGTCGGCAACGTAAGGCGAGGCGCCACCTGTACCAACGCGGCGGACATCAACCTGGTGGCCGGCACGGGGAGCGCCAACGACTGGTGCTACAGCGAAGTGGGCAACGTTCGGCTCGCCGCCACGGCGGCGAACTACCTCGGCTCGGGCGTGGCTGTGACGGGGAACAGCGGCTGGGACGGTGATGCGGGCGGCGGTTACGTCGGGCGCTTCTATCCGAAATCGTTCGCGCTGATCGGCACGCCGAACCTGGTCAACCGCACGGCGATCGCCGCTTGCAGCTCCTCCGCGTTTACCTATATGGACGAAGGGTTCAAGCTCGAGCTCACACTCGAAGCACGCAACGCACAGGGCGCGAAGACCACCCACTACACCGGTACCTACGCGAGGCTCGCGCCGAGCGGGAATCCGGTCGCGGACTACGGCCTCGGTGCGCGCAGCGGAACGACGAACCTGACGGGCCGGCTGAGCGGCTTCTACCCGAACACTACGCCGGCGTGGTCGAGCGGCCAGCTCGCGGTGACGGGCACGAGCGCTATCACCGTGTCGGTCGGACGCAAGGTGCCCGACGACCCGGATGGCCCGTACGCGGCCATGCAAATCGGCATCGCGCCGAACGACGGCGACGCGACGATCGGCCCGCTCGACCAGGACGTGAACAATGACGCTACGAACGACCACAAGGCCCTCGGCGTCGGCACCGAGGTGCGCTTCGGGCGCCTGCGGCTGGACAACGCGTTCGGCAACGAGCTGCACCGCCTGCAGGTGCCGATGCAGGTCGAGTACTGGAACGGCAGCGGCTTCATCAAGAACGGCGACGACAGCTGCACGTCGATTCCGCGCTCGGCGATCGCGCTGACCTTCGACGCTCCGGCGGTGTCGCAGCTCGCGGCGTGCGAGACCGCCGTCGATGCGGATCCCATCACCTTCAGCGCAGGCGTCGCGCCGCTCGGGCTTTCGGCGCCCGGCGTGGGCAACCGCGGCGGCGTGGTCCTGACCGTGAACCTGGGCACGGCGGGCGGCAGCTACTGCGATCCGACGAACTACGTCGGTGCCGGCAGCGTCGCCATGCCCTATCTGCTCGGGCGCTGGAACTCGACGAACGACGACGGCAACGCCAACACCGCGTACGACGACAAGCCCGCGGCGCGCGCCGGCTTCGGCGTCTACGGCTCGCAGCCGGGCAACTTCATCTACTTCCGCGAACGCTACTGAATTCGGGGACGGAGCCCTAACTCCGGCAACGCGCAGCTAAAGGAGTTAGGGCTCCGTCCCCGAATTCAACGTTTTGCTTCGGCGACGAACCGCTCGCGCAGCTGCGGCTGGCTCGCATACGCGTCGAGCGCCTGCAGGCCGGGCTCGAGCGCGTGCAGGCGCTCGGCGGGCGCGGGGTGGGTCTTGAACATCAGCGCGAGCGACGAGTCGGCGGGATTGGCGGCCTGCAGGCTCTGCAGCACCGCGGCAAGGCCGTAGGGGTCGTAGCCGCCGCGCGCCGCGATCACCACGCCGAGCCGGTCGGCCTCCAGCTCGTCGCCCTTGTCGAGGCCGCGCGAGTACATCTCGGTGCCGAAGGCGACCAGCTTTTCCTTCGCCTGCGGGTTCATGTCGCTGAACGCGGCCGAGGCCGCCTGGCCGCCGAGGCTCGCGAGCGCGCCTTTCTGGATCGCCTTGAGATGGTGCTTTCTCAGCACGTGGCTGATCTCGTGCGAGAGCACGCCGGCCAGCTCGGCCTCGCTCGTCATGCGCTCGAGCAGGCCGCGCGTGATGAACACCGTGCCGCCGGGCACCGCGAAGGCGTTGACCTGCGGCGCCTCGAGCACGCCGAAGCGCCACGGCAGGTCGGGCCGCTCGGACTGCGAGGCGAGCCAGCGGCCGACGCTGTTCACATAGCGCTGCAGCCGCGCGTCGTCCGCGAGCGGCGCCGCGCCGAGCAGGCGCGCCGCCACGTCCTGGCCGATGGCGATCTCCTCGTCCTGCGGGATCTCGCGCGTCGCCCTGCCGACGGTCTTCACCGTGTCGACCAGGCGGTTGATGTCGAGGTTGCGCAGGTTGAACTGCGCCTGCGCCGCGGGAGCGAAGGCGAGGGCGGCGAGAAGCGCGACGAGCGTCTTCATGGCTTGGGATACGCCACGGCCTGCGCCGCCAGGTGGCCCTTCGCGGCGAAGGCCGCGGCGGCGTCCGCCGGCACGGCGAACCGGCTCATTTTCGCGAGCTCCGCCTTGTTCGGCTGCGCATTGGCGAGCTGCTGCTCATCCAGCCCTCGCACGCCGGTCGTGACCTGCGTGCCGCTCGACCCGGTGCGCGCCACGTTGAAGAGCTGCTTGACGCCGCTGTCGCCGCTTTTCGCGCCGCCCGTCTCGTAGCGCAATGCCAGCATCTTTACCCAGCCCTCGCCGGCGGCGGCCTTGACGCGCGTCCAGCCGCCCTGCCGCTCCAGCGCGTCGACGGCGCTGCCTGCGGGGAGCTGCGAGACGGTCTCGGCGTCGCTCGCCGGCGTGCGCTTGAGGTCGGCGGCGCGGATCAGCGTCGCCGGATCCGCGAGACAGAGGGTGGGTGCGAGCAGAAGTAATGCGATGAGCTTCATGGCTTTCGTCTTGGTTCGTAGAGCTCGACTTCTTGTGCGCGGCCCTTGACTTTAAAGGAGCCGGCCGGGATGAAGTCGAACGCATCGCCGCACAGCTCCCGGGTGTCGCGCGACACGAGTATGCGCCGCTTTGCGTCCTTGGTGAGGCCCTCGATGCGGCTCGCGAGGTTCACCGTGTCGCCGATGGCGGTGTACTCCAGGCGCTTCTGCGATCCCATCAGGCCGACCACCGCCGGGCCGGAATGCAGGCCGATGCCGACGTCGAAGTCGATGTGCTCGGCGCCCAGCTCGCGCTTGAAGGCCTGCAGCGTGTCGGCCATGTCGAGCGCGCAGGCGACCGCGTGCCGGGCGTGCTGCGGATCGTCGAGCGGCGCGCCCCAGATCGCCATGATGCAGTCGCCGATGAACTTGTCGAGCGAGCCGCCGTGGCGGAACACCACGTCGACCTGCAGCGAGAAATAGCGGTTGAGGAGCGCGATCACCTCTTCCGGCTTGCGCGTCTCGGAGAGCGTGGTGAAGCCGCGGATGTCGGAAAAGAGCAGCGTCACTTCGCGCCGGCCGGTCTCGATGCCGCCGCGCTCGACGAGCTGGCGCGCGACGTGCGGATTGGTGAAGCGCGAGAACTGCGCGAGCGCCGCCCGGCGCTGGTTGCGCTCGCGAAGGTAGATGTGCAGCGACGCCGCGGCATAGAACGCCCACGCCGCGGCGAGCGGGGTCAGCACCGGGACGAGCACCAGCCGGCCGACCAGGACCCACGACGAGCCCAGCATGCCGGCGCTCGCCGCGGCGAGCGCCGCGCCGATGAGCCGCACGTCGAGCCCGCGCTCGAAGCCGAGGTAGAGCAGGAACAGCAGGACGATGCCCGCCGCCGCCGGCCACCACGGCGGCGCGTAGCGCATCCAGCGCCCGTTCTTCAGGTTCTCGATCGCCGTGCCGAGGATCTGCGGGCCGGGCGTCAGGCTGTCGATCGGCGTGACGCGCAGGTCGTGCAGGCCGGTCGCATCGGCGCCGATGATGACGATCTTGCCGGTGAACTCGTTCGCCGGCCGGGTGCGCCTTGCCTTGCCGAAGTCCTGGTACAGGTCGCTGAACGAGACGCGCGGGAAGTCGTCCGTGCCGCCGCGCCAGGCGAGCGTGATGTCGTCGCCATCGGGGACCGGATAGCCGAGATCGCCTGCGACGCGGACGGGAAGCGAAGGGATCAGCCAGCCGCCGATCACCTCGCGCAGCAGATAGCGCCGGCCGACCCCGTCCGGGTCCTCCGTAAAGGGAATCAGCCCGACGCGCCATTGTTCCGGCGGCAGGATGAGCGGCGGGATGAGCCCGGCGCGCGCCTCCGGGTCGGCGTTCGCCAGCTTCGCAAGCCCGAGGTAGGGGGCGACCTTGGCGAGCGGCACGCGGTCCGAGGGACGCGGCACCGGCAGCTGGAGGAGCGGGAAGTACGTATTGCCGTGCTTCGCCACCGTGTCGGCGAACGCGGCGTCGAGCTGCGGGCGCACGGTGTCGGCCTCGACGAACTCGATGTCGAACACGATGGCGCGCGGCTTTTGCGCCGCCAGCCCTTCCAGCAGGTCGGCGTACAGGCTGCGCGGCCAGGGCCATCGCCCGGCCTCGCTTTCCATGGCGGCGAGGCTCTTGTCGTCGATGGCGACGAGCACGATCGCGGGATCGGGCGCGAGGCGCTTCGCCTGGCGGCGCACGAAGCTGTCGAGCAGGCGGTTCTCCAGCGGCTGCAGCGCGTGCAGGACGAACACTTCCAGCGCGCCGAGCGCCAGCACCGCGACGGCGATCAGCGAGAGCGTGCGCCTCATCGGCCGCTCATCGTTTCGCGCAGCACGCCGAGCAGCTCCACCGTGGCGTCGATCTCGTCGCGGTTGATCGAGACGCTTTCCACGTTGACGCCGAGGGGGATGTCGCGCGCATGGGGCTCGTCGAGGATGCGCCGCAGGTTATCGCGGCAGATCGCGATCGAGCGCTCGAGCGGCCGGGCGGCGCCCAGGATCGCCTGGGCGGTCTCCGGGGCGATGTTCACCCCGAGCCAGCGCAGGAAGGCGAGCGTCTTCTCGCGGCCGCAGGGCGCGAAGCTGAGCACGATGCGCCGCGGCGCGACGCCCTTCGCGCGGCAATCGCGCAGGTAGTCGGCGAGCAGCCGCTGGGTCGGCGGCGCGTGATAAACGGTCTGCGAGACGAAGAAAGCGCAGCCCTCGGCGGCCTTGGCGAGCAGGCGCGCCGCTTCGCCGCGCGCGCCGGTATGGCGCTCGGCGATCGCCACGCCTCCCACCAGGAAGCGTGCCGGATGCTCGGCGGCGAGCCGCACGGCACGCGAAAGCGACAGCGCATAGCTCACGCCCGAGGTCGGGCGGCCGACGACCGAGACGAGGTGCAGTCCCCTTTGCGCGGCGCCGTCGAGCCAGGCGCGCCAGCCCGGCTCGTCGAGCATGCCGAGCGCCTTGTAGGCGATCGTGGCGAGGCCGGTGCGCTCGCCGAGCAGCGCGGAATAGGCGCGCGGGTCGACCGTGGCGACGAACGGAAACGGGCGCGGCTGCGCGGTGCGGCCGCTCTCGTCCTGGATGTCGTAGACGACCACGCCGTCGACCGGCAGGCCGCGCAGCCGCTCGCCGAGCTTCTCGGCGGCGTTGAACACCTGCTCGGGAGAAGCGCCTTCCCGCGGCGGCGTCGTGCCGTAGAGAAAGACCGGCTGCCCGGCGTCAACCAGCCGGGCGCTGAGATCCATCCAGGTAAGGCTTGAGCGCGGCGAACACGGTGGCGTTGACCGGCGCCTCGAGGCCGAGCTCGCGCGCCATGCGCGCCACCGCGCCGCACAGCCAGGGCGCCTCGAGCTTGTTGCCCGCCTCGAGGTCGTGCGCCATGGAGGCCTTCATCTCGTAGGGCAGCGTGTCGAGCGCCTTCATGCGCGCCGGAAGGTAGTCGTCGGCGAGCGGCACGCCGCGCGCGCGGCCGACGGTCCAGGTCTCGCGCATCGCCTGCTCGAACAGGCGCCGCAGGTCCGGATCGGCGCGCACCACGCCGAGCGGCGCGCGCGCGACCGCGGTGCTGCTCGAGACGGCGACCAGGAAGACGAACTTTTCCCAGATCGCGCGCGTGACGTCGTCCGCCAGCTCGGCGTTGATTTTCGCCTCCTGGCACGCCGCCAGGAACCGCTGCGCGGCGGGGCGTTGCTCCGGGAGCAGCGCGCCGAACTGCAGGCGGCACATCTGCCCGATGTGCTCGATCACGCCCGGCGCCGAAATGCGCGAGGCGATGTACGCAGAGCCGCCCATGACCGGGCGCTCGCCGAACACCTTGCGCAGCGCGTCGACCGATTCCACGCCGTTCTGGAACGGAATCACCACGCCGCCGCCCGCGAGCAGCGGGCGGATGCTTTGCGCCGCCGCCGGCGTGTCCCAGAGCTTGACGGCGAACATCACCACGTCGACCGGGCCGATTTCCTCGAGCCGCTCGTAGACCTTGACCTTCAGGCTCGCGTTGCCGAGCGGGCTCTGCACCGTGAGCCCGTTCGCGCGGATCGCGGCGAGATGCCGGCCGCGCGCGATGAAGGCGACGTCGTGCCCCGCCTGCTGGAGCCGCGCGCCGAAGTACCCGCCGACTCCGCCCGCGCCTATGGCCGCGATTTTCATCCTAGTAACGATAGTGGTCGGATTTGTAGGGACCCTGCTTCGGCACGCCGATGTAGCGGGCCTGCTCCTCCGAGAGCTCGGTGAGCTGCGCGTTGAGCTTCTCGAGCTGCAGGCGCGCCACCTTCTCGTCCAGCGCCTTCGGCAGGATGTACACGCCCACCGGGTACTTCGCGGTATGGGTGAAAAGCTCGATCTGCGCCAGCACCTGGTTGGCGAACGAGGAGCTCATCACGTACGACGGGTGGCCGGTCGCGCAGCCGAGGTTCACGAGGCGCCCCTCGGCCAGCATGATGATGCGCTTGCCCGGTTGGGATCCAGAAGCAGGGAAGATCACGTGGTCGACCTGCGGCTTGATGTTCTCCCACTTGTACTGCTTGAGCGAGGCGATGTCGATCTCGTTGTCGAAGTGGCCGATGTTGCACACGATGGCGTTGTTCTTCATCCGCTTCATGTGCTCGTGGGTGATCACCTTGAAGTTGCCGGTCGCGGTGACGAAGATGTCGGCCTTGTCGGCGGCGTAGTCCATGGTCACCACGCGATAGCCCTCCATCGCCGCCTGCAGCGCGCAGATCGGGTCGATCTCGGTCACCCACACCTGCGCCTGCAGGCCGCGCAGCGCCTGCGCCGAGCCCTTGCCGACCTCGCCGTAGCCGGCCACCACCGCGACCTTGCCCGCGACCATCACGTCGGTGGCGCGCTTGATGCCGTCGACCAGCGACTCGCGGCAGCCGTAGATGTTGTCGAACTTCGACTTGGTCACCGAGTCGTTGACGTTGATCGCCGGGAAAAGCAGGCGCTTTTCCTTCGCCATCTGGTAGAGGCGGTGCACGCCGGTGGTCGTCTCCTCGGTGACGCCCTTGATGTCCTTGCCGATCGTCGAATACCAGCCGGGCTGCGCGGCGAGCCGCTTCTGGATCGACTTGAAGAGGTATTCCTCTTCCTCGCTGCCCGGCTTGCCGATGACCGAGGCGTCCTGCTCGGCTTTCCTGCCCAGATGCACGAGCAGCGTGGCGTCGCCGCCGTCGTCCAGGATCATGTTCGGTCCGCGGCCCCCGCCGAAATCGAAAATGCGGTGCGTGAACTCCCAGTACTCCTCGAGCGACTCGCCCTTGTAGGCGAACACCGGCGTGCCGGAGGCGGCGATCGCCGCGGCGGCGTGATCCTGCGTGGAGAAGATGTTGCACGAGGCCCAGCGCACCTCGGCGCCGAGCGCCTTCAGCGTCTCGATCAGCACCGCGGTCTGGATGGTCATGTGCAGCGAGCCGGCGATGCGCGCGCCCTTGAGCGGCTGCGCTTTCGCGTATTCGGCGCGGATCGCCATCAGCGCCGGCATCTCCGACTCGGCGATGGCGATCTCCTTGCGTCCCCAGTCGGCGAGCGCCAGGTCGGCGACGCGGAAATCGGAAAACTTCGAATCTGCGGCTTTCATCGTGGAACCTCCAAAAAGCAAAGCGCCCGCACCGTTTCCGATGCGAGCGCCGTTGAATTAAGCTGAGCCTGATCTCCCTTGCCTTCAGGGGAACGCAACGCTCCTCAGCGGGCGGGATTCTAACCGGTCGCATTCCCTTTTCAAAGCACGGCAAAGGCTGCATCCTTGCGCGCCATGCCCGCCTCGATCGTCGCCAGCGTGGTGTTCCTGCGCGTCGCCGACTTTGCCCGCCGTCCGGCGAGCGAGCAGGCGCGCCTGCGCGCCCAGCTCGAGGCGGTGATCGCCGTGACCGCCGCGGAAATCGATTCCGAAGGGCGCCTCGTGCTCGAGGCCTCCGACGGCGCCGCGGTGGTGGTGCTCGACGACCCGCGCGCGGCGCTGCGCCTCGCCAGGCGCGCGATCGGCGCCGGCGCGGCCGGGCTGCCGCTCGCCGCCGGGCTGAACCACGGCGCGCTGCAGCTCTCCGGGCGCAAGGGCGCCGAGGCGATGACCGGCGACGGCATCGCCGTCGCGGCGGCGGTGGCCGAGTTCGCCGGCGCGGGGCGGCTGCTCGCTTCGGCGTCGTTCCGCGAGGCGATCGCCGACGCGCAGCCCGGCCGCGAGGCGGCGCTCGCCCCTGCCGGCAGCTTCAAGGACGCCGGGCTGCGCAGCCACGAGGTATTCGCCGCCGACGAGGCCGCGTTCGCGCGGCGGCGCCGGCGCTATGCCGCGCTGAGCGTCGTGCTGGTCGCCGCGCTGCTCGGCGGCGGCATCGCGGCGCGCGTCTCCCACGAAGGGCACAAGCCGCTGGTCGACGCGTTCTTCGCCAAGGTGCCGTACGCGAAGGCGCTCGCGCGGCGCGCGGGCTACTGATGGCGAAGAAGAAGATCGGCCGCTACCGCATCCTCGGCGAGCTCGGCCGCGGCGCGATGGGCATCGTCTACAAGGCCGAGGACCCGAACCTCGACCGGGTGGTGGCGCTGAAGACCATCAGCGTCGACCCGGACGCCGAGGGCGTCGACGAGTACCGCAAGCGCTTCATCGTCGAGGCGAAGGCCGCGGGCAAGCTCAACCACCCGAGCATCGTCACCACGTTCGATTGCGGCGAGCACGAAGGCCTCGCGTACCTCGCGATGGAGCTCGTCGACGGCACCGACCTGCGCTCGCGCATGCTGAAGGAAGCGATCCCGCCCGCCGAGGCGCTCGAGATCGCGCGCCAGGTGGCCGAGGGCCTCGCCTACGCGCACGACCGCGGCGTCGTGCACCGCGACATCAAGCCGGGCAACATCATGGTGAACACCGAAGGCCAGGCGAAGATCATGGACTTCGGCCTCGCGCGCATGCGCGCCGCCGACCACAAGACCACCACCGGCATGGTGCTCGGCACGCCGCGCTACATGTCGCCGGAGCAGATCTCCGGCCTGCCGGTCGACCAGCGCTCCGACGTCTTCTCGCTCGGCATCGTGCTCTACGAGATGCTCACCGGCACGCGGCTCTTCTCCGGCGACGACATGGCGCAGGTCACGCACCAGATCACCGAGTTCGAGCACGTGCCACCGACGCGCCAGCTGCCCGGCCTGCCGTCGATGGTCGACTTCGTCGTGGCGCGCGCGCTGAAGAAGGACCCGGCGGTGCGCTACCAGGACGCGCGCGAGCTCGCCGGCGACCTCGCGACCTGCGCCGCCGAGCTGCGTAGCCGCGCCACCGCGCCCGCCGACGGCAGCCGCACGGTCAAGCTCGACGAGAAGGCCGAGCGCATCGAGGCGCCCGCGGCGCGCGTCATCGGCGTGGACACGCGGCTGCCGCTGTCGCGCCTTTTCGATGCCGGGCCGGCGCTGAAGCGGCTGAAGGACAGCTCACTCGCCCGCGCGCCGCGCCGGGTGGGCCTTTTCAGAAGAATCTTCTTCGATGCACCAGTGCGGCGGCTGTTCATCGCGCTCCTGCTCGCCGCTACCGCGGGCGCCTGGCTCGCCTACGCGCCGCTTTAGCCCCAGACGTCCTTCGCGACGTCCATGACCAGCTTCAGCTTCGCGGTTTCCTGCTCGACGGTCAGGTTGTTGCCGTGGTGCGTGCTGGAGAAGCCGCACTGCGGCGACAGGCACAGGCGATCGAGCGGGATGTACTTCGACGCCTCGTCGATGCGCCGCTTGAGCACGTCCTTCTTCTCCAGCTCGGGGAACTTGGAGCTGACCAGGCCGAGCACCACGCGCTTGTCCTTGGGCACGAAGCGCAGCGGCTCGAAGCCGCCGGCACGCTCGGTGTCGTACTCCAGGAAGAAGCCGTCGACGTCGATGTGCGAGAAGGCGATGTCGGCGACGAAGTCGTAGCTGCCGCTCGCGAGCCAGGTGCTCTTGAAGTTGCCGCGGCAGGTGTGCACGCACACGGTCATGTCCTCGGGCACGTCGCGCGTCGCCTCGTTGATGGCGCGCGCGTAGCGCTCGCTGTCCTTGCGCGGGTCGTCGCCCAGCTTCTTGAACTGCTCCTGCACCTTGGGGTCGCCCATCATGGCGATGGTCGTGTCGTCGATCTGCAGGTAGCGGCAGCCGGCCCTGTACAGGTCGGCGATCTCCTCGCGATAGCACTGCGTGAGATCGGCCCAGAACTCCTCGACGTCGGGGTAGACCTTGTTGAGCGAGGCGCGGTCGGCGCGCGCGTGCAGCATGGCGGGGGAGGGCATCGTGAACTTCGGAACTCCCCGGGTAACGGTTTTCCTGAGAAATTCAAAATGCGAAAGCATGCTCGGCTTCGTGCGCCTGAGCTTGCCGGAAATGACCATGAACGGCGGCTGCTCGTCGGTGTTCTTGAACTCGGCGCCCTTCGCGTATTGCGGCTGCGTGAGCTCGACGCCGTCGAAGCCGTGCAGGAAGTCGATGTGCCACCAGTCGCGGCGGAACTCGCCGTCGGTGATGGACGGCAGGCCGATCGACTCCTGCAGCCGCACCACCTCGCGGATGTCCTGGTCCTGGATCTTCTTCAGCTCGGCGTCGGAGAGCTTGCCGGCGCGGTTCCGCGCGCGCGCTTCGTGGAGCTCGCGGGGACGCAGCAGGCTGCCGACATGGTCGGCACGGAACGGGGGGTTCATGGAAAAAACTCCTAGGCGGCTTGCTTGAGCGCGAGCGCCTTGTCGGTGGCTTCCCAGGTGAAATCGCGGTCCTCGCGGCCGAAGTGGCCGTAGGCCGCGGTCTTCTCGTAGATCGGCCGCAGCAGGTCGAGCATCTGGATGATGCCGCGCGGCCGCAGGTCGAAGTGCTCGGTGACCAGCTTGGACAGCGCGTCGTCGGACATCTTGCCGGTGCCCTGCGTGGTGACCATGACGCTGGTCGGGCGCGCCACGCCGATGGCGTACGACACCTGCACCAGGCACTTGGAGGCGAGGCCGGCGGCGACGATGTTCTTCGCGACGTAGCGCGCGGCGTACGCGGCGGAGCGATCGACCTTCGACGGATCCTTGCCGGAGAACGCGCCGCCGCCGTGCGGCGCCGAGCCGCCGTAGGTGTCGACGATGATCTTGCGCCCGGTGACGCCGCAGTCGCCCTTCGGCCCGCCGATCTCGAATGCGCCGGTCGGGTTGACGAGGTAGTTGATCTTGCCCTTCACCATGTTCCTCGGCAGCACCGGCTTGATCACTTCCTCGATCACCGACTCGGCGAGCTTCTTGTGCTCGATGCCCGGCGCGTGCTGCGTGGAGAGCACGACGGTGTCGATCGACTCGGGCTTGCCGTTCGCGTAGCGGATCGTCACCTGCGACTTCGCGTCGGGCCGCAGCCAGGACAGTCTTCCGTTGCGGCGCAGCTCGGCCTGGCGCTCGACCAGGCGATGCGAGAGGAAGATCGGCAGCGGCATCAGGCTCGGCGTCTCGTCGCAGGCGTAGCCGAACATCAGGCCCTGGTCGCCCGCGCCCTGGTCGAGGTCGACCGCGCGGTCGACGCCGCGCGCGATGTCGGGCGACTGCTGGCCGTAGGCGACGAGGATGGTGCAGGTCGCGGCGTCGAAGCCGATCGCCGGATCGGTGTAGCCGATGCGCTTGATCGTCTGGCGCGCGACCTGGTCGTAGTTGACGCGCGCGTTGGTGGTGATCTCGCCCGCCAGCACGACGAGGTTGTCCTTCACCAGCGTCTCGGCGGCGACGCGCGAGGTCTTGTCCTGCTTTAGAATCGCGTCGAGCACTGCATCGGAGATCTGGTCCGCGACCTTGTCGGGATGGCCCTCGGACACCGATTCAGAGGTGAAAAGAAAATCGCTCATTGACGTGCGGCTCTTCTCTTGGGGAAGGCCGCAAGGATATCAAATTTGCCCCGTCCGCCCACGGTAGCGCTCGAGCTCTTCGCGGCTCTGCCTCTGCGGGTTCTGCATGCGTTGGGAAGCGTCCTCGGCTGGACGATGTATGGGACATCGCCCACCTACCGCCGCCACCTGCGCGAGAACCTCGCGCAGGCCGGCATCGCGGAGGCGCGCGTGCGCCGCGCGGCGATCGCCGCCGCGGGCCAGCTGCTCCTCGAGCTGCCGGCGATCTGGTTCCGCTCCCGGGAACGCGTCATTTCGTTGGTCAGGCGGGTCGAAGGCGTGGACGCCGCGCTCGCCGCGCGCGATGCCGGGAAGGCGCTGCTCTTCCTCACGCCGCACATGGGGTGCTTCGAGGTGGCCGCGCAGTACGCGAGCGCCTACACGCCGATCACCGTGCTCTACCGCCGGCCGAAGATCGGCTGGCTCGAGCCGCTGATGCGCGCCGGGCGCGGCCGCGCGGGCGTGCGCCTCGCGAGCGCCGACCTCGCGGGCGTGCGCGAGCTCTACGCGGCGCTCAAGCGCCGCGAGGCGGTCGGCTTCCTTCCCGACCAGGTGCCCGGCATCGGCGAAGGCGAATGGGTCGAGTTCTTCGGCCGCCCGGCCTACACCGTGACGCTCGCCGGCCGCCTCGCCGCGCGCGAGGACGTCGCCTGCTTCCTCGCCTATGCGCGCCGGCTGCCGCGCGGCGCGGGCTACGAGATCGTGTTGCGCCCCCTGCAAGAGAAATTGAAGGATGAGAGCGAGGCGAGGCGCATCAACCGCGCGCTCGAAGCGCTGGTGCGCGAGTGCCCCGAGCAGTACCTCTGGGGCTACAACCGCTACAAGACGCCCAAGGGCGCGAAGCCTTTGCCGACGTGATTGCTTCTGAAACGATAGCGCTTGCCTTGGCCCACCCCCTGTTAAGGGGGTGGGCCCAGTTCAGCCATTCCGCTTCCGGATGAGCCGAGTCGTTTTCTTCCTGATGTGGCTGATCCACGGCCTGCCCTTCCGGCTGCTCGCGCGCATCGGCGACGCGGTCGGCGCGCTGCTCTTCTGGCTGATCCCGGAGCGCCGGCGCGTGACGCGCATCAACCTGGAGAAATGCTTCCCGGAAATGGACCCGCGCAGCCGCGAGAAGCTGGCGCGCGCCGCGTTCCGGGCGTTCTGCCGCGCCTTCGTCGACCGCAGCGTGCTGTGGTGGGGCAGCGACGAGCGCATCCGCCGCCTGGTGAGGCTGGAAGGCCTGGAGCATTTCGACGCCGCGGGCCCGCAGGTCGTGGTGCTCGCGCCGCACTTCGCCGGGCTCGACCATGCCGGCATCCGGCTCTCCATGGAGCGCAACCTGTCCTCGCTCTACTCGCACCAGAAGGACCCGGTGCTCGACCGGCTGCTGCTCAGGAGCCGCACGCGCTTTCGCCCGCACATCGTCTCGCGCCAGCAGGGCTTTCGCCGCGTGCTGCGCTGGATCGAGCAGGGCATCCCGTTCTACTACCTGCCCGACCTGGACTTCGGGCCGAAGGGCTCGATCTTCGTGCCGTTCTTCGGCGTGCCGGCCGCCACGGCGCGCGGCCTGCCGTATATTGCGCGCTCGACCGGCGCGCGCGTCGTGCCCTGCGTGGCGCGCATGCTGCCGGAAGGCGGCTATGTCGTGCAGCTCTACCCCGCGTGGACCGACTACCCGAGCGGCGACGAGGCGGCCGACGCGCGCCGCATGATGGCCTTCATCGAGGAGCGCGTGCGCGAGATGCCCGAGCAGTACCACTGGCTGCACAAGCGCTTCAAGACCCGGCCGGAAGGAGAAGCGAAATTCTATTGAGGGCGGCGGTGATCGGCGCCGGGCACATGGGGCGCTACCACGCGGAGAAGCTCGCGCGCCTCGCCGGCGTAGAGCTCGCCGGCGTCGTGGACGCCGATCCGGCGCGCGCCGCGGCGCTGGCGGCGAAGCTCGGCTGTGCCGCGTTTCCGAGGCATGAAGACCTTTACGGAAAGGCCGAGGCGGCGGTCGTCGCCGTGCCGACCGACAGGCACCACGCCGTCGCGCTCGATTGCCTGCGCCATGGCCTGCACGTCCTGGTGGAAAAGCCGATCGCCGCCACGCTGGAGGAGGCCGACGCGCTGATCGCCGAAGCGGCGCAGCGCCAGCGGGTGCTGCAATGCGGCCATGTCGAGCGCTACAACAAGGCGTTCCGCGCCCTCGGGGCGCGCATGGACCGGCCGGTGTTCATCGAGGCCGAGCGCCTCGCCGGCTTCAAGAGCCGCGGCGCCGAGGTCGACGTGGTGCTCGACCTGATGATCCACGACCTCGACCTCGCGGTGGCGCTCGCGCGCTCGCCGGTCGAGCGCGTCAGCGCCTGCGGCTTCCGCGTGCTGACGCGCGACATCGACATCGCCAACGCGCGCCTCGAGTTCACGAACGGCTGCGTGGCGAACCTCTCGGCGAGCCGCGTCAGCCAGGCGGCGGTGCGCAAGCTGCGCGTCTTCCAGCCCGACCTCTACGTCTCCGCCGACCTGCAGGCGGGGCGGCTGCGCTACGTGCGCGAGGTGAGCGGCGCGATCCGGGAGACCGAGGAGACGTACGAGGGCGGCGATGCCCTCGCCCTGCAGGCCGAGGCCTTCGTTTCGTCGATCACGAAGAAAAGCCCCGTCGACGTGGACGGGCAACAGGGCCGGCGCGTGCTCGAGCTGGCGATCGAGGTCGGGCGCCTGGTGCGCGAGCGGCTGTCGCGCTTCGAATGAAGCTCGCGTTCGCCAAGATGCACGGCGCGGGCAACGACTTCGTCGTGCTGGACTGCACCCGCCAGGCATTTTCCCTGAGTGGAATTCAAGTGAAAAAGCTGGCCGACCGCCATCTCGGCATAGGGTTCGACCAGCTGCTGGTGGTCGAGCGCGCGCGCAGCCCCGAGGCCGACTTCCGCTATCGCATCTTCAACGCCGACGGCGGCGAGGTCGAGCAGTGCGGCAACGGCGCGCGCTGCTTCGTCAAGTTCGTGCATGCGCGCGGGTTGAGCGGCAAGCGCGAGCTCGGCGTCGAGACGCTCGGCGGCCTGATCCGCCCGCGCCTCGAGGACGACGGCGAGGTGACGGTGGACATGGGCCGGCCGGTGTTTTCCGGAGAGGAAATCCTCGCGGTGAACGGCGAAAAGGTCCCGCTGACGCTGGTGTCGATGGGCAACCCGCATGCCGTGCAGGTGGTGCGCGACGTCGAGGCGGCGCCGGTCGCCACGCAGGGGCCGCGCATCGAGCGCCATGCGCGCTTTCCGCAAGGCGTGAACGCAGGCTACCTGCAGGTGCTCGGCCGGCACGACGCCCGGCTGCGCGTCTGGGAGCGCGGCGCCGGCGAGACGCTCTCATGCGGCACCGGCGCATGCGCGGCGGCAGTGGTCGGAATCGCCAGCGGATTGCTCGACTCGCCGGTGGCGATGCGAACGCGCGGCGGCACGTTGACCATCGCTTGGGCGGGCAGCGACAATGCCGTGAGCATGAAGGGACCGGCGGCAATGGTGTTCGAAGGAACCGTGGAGATATGAGACCCGCATGAACGCAGACGACCTCGCCCGCTTCCTCCGCGCCAATCCCAGCTTCTTCGACCAGAACCCCGAGCTCCTCGAATCGATCCACGTGCCGCACCCCTACGGCGGGCGCGCCATCGCGCTCTCCGAGCGGCAGACGGTGGCCCTGCGCGAGAAAGTGCGCGCGCTCGAGGGACGGCTCGCCGAGCTGATGCGCATCGGCGAGGACAACGACGCGATCAGCGAGAAGGTGCATCGCCTCGCGGTGGCGCTCGCCGGCGCGCGCGACTTCCCGGCGCTGGTGCGCTCGCTGTACTTCAACCTGCGCGAGGACTTCGCGGTGCCGCACATCGCCCTGCGCGTCTGGGGCAAGCCGCTGCCGGCGGACCTCGAGGAGGGGCGGCCGCTCGACGAGGCGCAGCGGCGCTACGCCGACACGCTGGGCGCGCCGTACTGCGGCGCGGCGGCCGGCAATCCGTTCGCGGCCTGCTTCGGCGAGGCGGCCGAGCACGTGCGCTCGCTCGCGCTGGTGCCGCTCGGCGAGACCGCGGTGTTCGGCCTGCTCGCGCTCGGCGCGGAGGACCCGAAGCGCTTCTACGCCGAGATGGGCACGCTCTACCTGCGGCGCATCGGCGAGCTCTGCGCGGCCGGCATCGGCGCGCGCCTCTAGATCATGGCCGCGGACCGCGAGATCCGCGACTACCTGCAGGCGCTGAAGCACCAGCGGCGGCTTTCGCCGGCGACGCTGCGCAACTATCGCCATGCGCTCGAGCTGCTGCTGGGCTTCATCAAGGACGCCAAGCCGGAAAGCGTCGACCCGGCGCAGGTCCGCCGCATGGTCGCCACGCTGCACGCGAAAGGCCTCGCGCCGCGCACCCTGGCGCTCGTGCTCTCGGCGTGGCGCGGCTGGTTCCGCTGGCTGGCGCGCCACCGCGGCCTGCGCGCCAACCCGGTGCTCGGCATCCGCGCGCCGAAGGCCGGGCGGCCGCTGCCGAAGGCGCTGTCCGTGGAAGCGGCGCAGAAGCTGCTCGAGGCGCAGGGCGGCGAGGACCCGGCGTCGCTGCGCGACCGCGCCATGTTCGAGCTGCTGTACTCGTCGGGGCTGCGCGTCGGCGAGCTGGTGGCGCTCGACGCCGACGACGGCCGGCTCGACCTGCGCCAGGGTGAAGTGACGGTGACCGGCAAGGGAGCGAAGACGCGCACCGTCCCGGTCGGCGCGCAGGCGCGCGAGTCCCTGAAGAAGTGGCTCGGGCTGAGGGCCGCGCTGGCCGCGAACGGCGAGAAGGCGCTCTTCGTCGGCGCGCGCGGCAGGCGCATTTCGGCGGCCACGGTGGCGGCGCGCCTGCGCCGCTGGGCGAGCGCCGCCGGGACCGGCCGCGTGCATCCGCACATGCTGCGCCATTCCTTCGCCACGCACGTGCTGCAGTCCTCGCAGGACCTGCGCGCGGTGCAGGAGATGCTCGGCCACGCCAGCATCTCGACCACCCAGGTGTACACGCACCTCGACTTCCAGGCGCTCGCCAAGGTGTACGACGCGGCGCATCCCAGGGCGCGCAAGAAATGATCGTCCTGAAGCAAGGTCGCGAAAAGTCGCTGCGCCGGCGCCACCCGTGGATCTTCTCCGGCGCCATCGAGAAGGTCGGCGGCAGCCCGGGCGCCGGCGACACGGTGGAGGTCCGCGACAGCTCGGGAAAGGCGCTGGCGCGCGCCGCCTACAGCCCGAGCTCGCAGATCCGCGCCCGCGTCTGGACGTTCGACGCCGCGCAGGAAGTCGACGCGGCGTTCTTCCGCGAGCGGGTCCTGCGCGCGCTCGCGCTGCGCGAGGCGCTGCCGGCGGCGCGCCACAGCAATGCGCTGCGCCTGGTGCACGGCGAGTCCGACGGCCTGCCCGGCCTGGTCGTCGATCGCTACGCCGACGTGCTGGTCGCGCAGTTCCTCGCCGCCGGCGTCGAGCGCTGGCGCGAGCCGATCCTCGACGCGCTGGTCGAGCTCTCGGGATGCAGCGCGGTCTACGAGCGCTCCGACGCCGAGACGCGCAAGCTGGAGGGCCTCGCGGCGCGCGTCGGCTTCGCGCGCGGCGACCGCGCGGCGAAGCGCTGCCCGATCATCGAGTACGGCCTGAATTTCCGCGTCGACGTGGAGCAGGGGCAGAAGACCGGCTTCTTCCTCGACCAGCGCGAGAACCGCCAGCGCGTGCGCGCGCTCGCCGCCGGGCGCGAGGTGCTCGACGGCTTCTCGTACACCGGCGGCTTCGCCCTCAACGCGCTCGCCGGCGGCGCGCGGCGCGTCGTCGCGGTCGAATCGTCGAAAGAAGCCGTCCAGGTGGCGCAGGAGAACCTCGCCGCCAATCCGCTCGACGCCTCGCGGCTCGAGTTCGTGCCGGCCGACGTGTTCACCCAGCTGCGCAAGCTGCGCGACCAGGGCGCGAGCTTCGACCTGGTGGTGCTCGATCCGCCGAAGTTCGCGCCCACCGCCGCGCAGGCGAAGAACGCGGCGCGCGCCTACAAGGACATCAACCTGCTCGCCTTCAAGCTGCTGCGCCCGGGCGGCCTGCTCGCCACCTTCTCCTGCTCGGGCGGCGTCGACGCCGCGCTCTTCCAGTCGATCGTCGCCGGCGCCGCGCTCGACGCGCAGGCCGAGGCGAAGATCGTCGAGCGCTTCGGCGCCGCCGCCGACCACCCGGTGGCGCTGGAATTCCCCGAAGGCGAGTACTTGAAAGGACTGTTGCTGCTCAAGACCTGAACGGATCCGGCCGTCCGACCAGGTTCTCCAGGCGCGCGATTTCCGCGCTGGTGTGGCGCTCGAAGGCGACCGGGACCACCGAGCCGTCGCGGTCGATGCGGCGCGCCGAATGGTTGCGGCTGGTCACTTCGACCGGGGCGCTCTTTGCGTAGGGCGAGAGCTCGGTGGTGCCGAAGCAGGTGCAGGCATAGGTCCACGCCGGCGCCGCTTCGAGGTATACCCCGGTGCCGCGGATGCCGATCGTCGAGGTGGGGGTGACAAGCCGGCGGCGCGGGCCGCGCGAGAACGTGGCCGCGAGCCCGCCGCTCACCAGCCGCAGGAAGTCCAGCACCGCCGCGCCGGCGCCGCTCGTGTCGAGCCGCAGCCGGCTGCGCGGCCGGACGAGGAAAGCGTCCTCGCCCACCGTGAACCAGACCTGCCCGTCCTCGCCGGTCTCGATCGTCTGGCCGGGCTGCAGCAGCATGTCGCGCGTCAGGCGATGGCCGCTGAGGTACGCCTCCCCGGCGAGCTCGCGCACCACCCCGGGCGGCGGCGCCGCCCGCACGGGCAGGGGCAGGGCTATCGCGGCAGTCAGCAGGAAACGGCGTCGCTTCATCTAGAATTCCCGGCCATGCAAGACGCGAACATGGTGCCGGTCACCATCCTGACCGGATTTCTCGGCAGCGGCAAGACGACCCTGCTGAACCGCATCCTCAAGGAAGACCACGGCAAGAAGATCGCCGTGATCGAGAACGAGTTCGGCGAGACCGGGGTCGACGGCGAGATCATCGAGAAGTCCGACGAGCAGATCGTCGAGATGAACAACGGCTGCATCTGCTGCACGGTGCGCGGCGACCTGATCCGCATCCTCGGCACCCTGAAGGAGAAGCGCAGCCAGGGCTCGCTCAAGTTCGACCGGGTGGTGATCGAGACCACCGGCATGGCCGACCCCGGCCCGGTGGCGCAGACCTTCTTCACCGACGAGGAGATCGGCAACTATTACCTGCTCGACTCGATCATCACGCTGGTGGACGCGAAGCACGCGCCCCAGCAGCTCGACGAGTTCCACGAGGCGCAGGAGCAGGTCGGCTTCGCCGACCGCATCCTGATGTCGAAGACGGACCTCGTCTCGGCCGACGAGGTGGACAAGCTTTCCAAAAGAATAAGGAAGATGAACCCGCGCGCGCCGATCAAGCAGGTGCACTTCGGCAACGCGCCGATCGAGGAGGTGCTCGACATCCGCGGCTTCAACCTGAACGCGATCCTCGAGCTCGACCCGAGCTTCCTCACCGACATCGCGCACGAGCACCACGACGAGGTCGAGTCGTTCGTCTTCAAGTCCGACAAGCCCTTCGACGGCCAGAAGCTCGAGAACTTCCTCTCCGGCATGATCCAGGTCTACGGCCCAGACCTGCTGCGCTACAAGGGCGTGCTGTGGATGAAGGGCAAGAAGGAGCGCGTGGTGTTCCAGGGCGTGCACATGATGATGGGCGGCGACGTCGGAAGACCGTGGGGCAAGGCGGAGAAGAAGCAGTCGGTAATGGTGTTCATCGGCAAGAAGCTGCCCAGGGATCTGTTCATCGCCGGCCTCGAGGAATGCCTCGCCAGGTAGTCGCGCGCATCCTCCTCGTCTGCGCGGTGCTGCTCGCGCAGCAGACGGCGCTCGCGCACGACCTGTGGCACGCCACGGCGCAGAAAGCCGGCAAGGCCGACAAGCTGTGCGACCTGCACGACCTGCTCGGCACGGTGCTCGGGGCGGTGAATGCCGCGCCCGCGCACGCCGAGCTGCTCTCGTTCGCGGACGTCGGATTCTTCTCCATCGCGGTACGCGCCGCCGAGAGCCGGCCGCTCGCCGCCCCATCGCGAGGTCCGCCCGCCCTCTGCTGATCCGGTGATCGTTTCCTAACCGTTCAGGAGAGGAGCATGCATCGCATCTCGCTTTGCGCCGCGCTCGCCGCGGCGCTGCCGCTCGCACAGGCGCAGGACGCGCCGGGGCGGCCATCGCAGAACGCCTTCAATCCGGCCGTCTCGGCCGTCCTGAACGGCGTGTACGCGAATCTCTCGCGCGATCCGGCGAGCTACCGCATCGGCGGTTTCATCCCGACGATGGGCGAGGTGGCGCCCGCGGCGCGCGGCTTCAGCCTCGGCGAATCGGAGCTCGGCCTCGCCGCGAACATCGACCCGATGTTTCGCGGCTCGCTGATCGCCGCCCTCTCGCCCGACGACAACACGATCGGCGTCGAGGAAGCGACCATCGAGACGCTGGCCCTGCCGCGCGGCTTCACCGCCAAGGCGGGGCGCTTCTTCTCGTCGGTCGGCTACCAGAACGTCCTCCATGCGCACGCGTGGGACTTCACCGACGCGCCGCTCGTCATGAGGGCGTTCCTCGGCGGCCAGCTCGCCGAGGACGGCGTGCAGCTGCGCTGGCTCGCGCCGACCGAGCTGTACTGGGACCTCGGCGCCGAGCTCGGCCGCGGCCGTGCCTTTCCGGCGAGCCTGTCCGCGAGCGGCAAGAACGGCGCCGGCTCGCTCGACCTGTTCACGCGCCTCGGCGGCGACATCGGCGAGAGCCTCGCCTGGCAGGGCGGGTTGTCGCACCTGCGCACCAACCCGCGCGATCGCAGCTTCGAGGATTCCGGCATTGCCGGCTCGTTCACCGGCTCGAGCCGTCTCTGGGCGCTGAGCGGCGTGCTCAAGTGGGCGCCGAACGGCAACTCGACGATCCGCAACTTCAAGCTGCAGGGCGAATATTTCCGGCGCCGGGAAGACGGTACGCTCGCTCTCGACAGCTACTCGTCGCGCCAGTCCGGCTGGTATGCGCAAGGCGTGTACCAGTTCATGCCGCAATGGCGGGTGGGCTACCGCTACGACCAGCTCGATTCGGGCGCCACCAGCGCCGACACGGCGCTTTTCCCGATCCTCTCGCCGTACCGGCCGAAGAAGCACAGCGTGATGCTCGACTGGAGCCCGAGCGAGTTCAGCCGCATCCGCCTGCAGCTCGCGCGCGACTACTCGCGCGTGGACGAGCCGGACAACCAGTTGTTCCTGCAATACATCGTCAGCCTCGGCGCGCACGGCGCGCACACGTTCTGAGGTGAGCCCGTGAGAACCGCCCTTGGATTCCTGCTGCTCCTCGCCTGCGGCCCGGCGCTCGCGGCGCTCGACGTCTTCGCCTGCGAGCCGGAGTGGGCCGCCGTGGCGAAGGAGATCGGCGGCGACAAGGTGTCCGCATTTTCCGCGACCACCGCGCTGCAGGATCCGCATCACATCGAGGCGCGCCCGAGCCTGATCGCCCGGCTGCGCAACGCCGATCTGCTCGTCTGCTCGGGTTCGGACCTGGAGGTCGGCTGGCTGCCGCTGCTCGTCAGGCAGTCGGGCAACGGCCGGCTGCAGGCCGGCTCGCCCGCCTACATCGAGGCCTCCCGGCTCGTGCCGCGGCTCGAGGTGCCGCGCGTCGTCGACCGCTCGCTCGGCGACGTGCACCCCGGCGGCAATCCGCACATCCAGACCGATCCGCGCAACATCGCCAAGGTGGCCGCCGTGCTTGCCGAGCGCCTGGCGAAGCTCGATCCCGGCAACGCCGCGCTGTACCGGCAAAGGCACGGCGATTTCCAGAAGCGCTGGCAGGCCGCCATGGCGCGCTGGGAGCAGCAGGCGGCGAAGCTGAATGGCGTGCCGCTGGTCGAGCACCACAAGGGATTCACCTACCTGATCGCCTGGCTCGGCATGCGCGAGGTCGGCGACCTCGAGCCGAAGCCCGGCCTCCCGCCGAGCACCGCGCATCTCGCCGAGCTCGTGGAAGCGATGAAGGCCGCGCCGGCGAAGATGATCGTCTACTCGAGCTACGACGATCCGCGCCCCGCGCAATTCCTGTCCGAGCGCACCGGCATCCCGGCGATCATGCTGCCGTTCACCGTCGGCGGCAGCGACCGCGCGAAGGACCTGTTCGGCTACTTCGACGACCTGGTCGCGCGCCTGCTGGGGCCGCTGCAATGACGCTCGACGCCGTGGCGCTGTCGATCCTCGCGCCGGCGCTGCTCGCCGGCCTGCTCGTCACGGCGACGCACGTGCCGCTCGGCATGCAGGTGCTGAAGCGCGGCATCGTCTTCATCGACCTCGCCGTGGCGCAGATCGCCGGGCTCGGCGTGATCGTCGCCGATCGCCTCGGCTTCGAGCCGCAGGGCGTCGCGGTGCAGGCGGCGGCGCTCATCGCCGCGCTCTCCGGCGCGCTGCTGCTCAACTGGACCGACCGGCGCTGGCCCGAGATCCAGGAGGCGGTGATCGGCGTGTCGTTCATCGTCGCGGCGAATGCCGCGATCCTGCTGCTCGCGGCGAACCCGCACGGCGCCGAGCACCTCAAGGACCTGCTGGTCGGCCAGATTCTGTGGGCAGACCGGGCGCGGCTCGTCACCGTGGCGATCGTCTACGCGGCGATCCTCGCCCTGTGGTTCGGCCTGGGCGCACGCCTCGGGCGCGCCGGCTTCTATCTCCTCTTCGCCTGCGCGGTCACGGCGTCGGTGCAGCTCGTCGGCGTCTATCTCGTCTTCGCCTCGCTCATCGTCCCGGCGCTCGCGACGCTGCGCTACACGCGCCGGCGCCTCGCTGCCGGCTACGCGCTGGCCGCGATCGCGTACGGCGCCGGCCTCGCCCTGTCGCTCGTCTCCGACATGCCGCCGGGACCGCTCATCGTCTGCACCATGGCGGCGCTCGGCGCGGCGCTCTTCGCGGCCAGTTGAAATCCGGCCGGCGAAGCCTCATCTTCCACGGATCCCATGGAAACCTTTCACGGCACGACCATTCTCTCCGTGCGCCGCGGCGCGTCGGTCGCCCTGGGCGGCGACGGGCAGGTGACGCTGGGCAACGTGGTGGTGAAGGGCGGCGCGAAAAAGGTGCGCCGCCTGCACCACGACACCATACTCGCCGGCTTCGCCGGCGGCACCGCCGACGCGTTCACGCTCTTCGAGCGCTTCGAAGGCAAGCTCGACAAGCACCAGGGCAACCTGATGCGCTCGGCGGTCGAGCTCGCCAAGGACTGGCGCACCGACCGCATCCTGCGCCGGCTCGAGGCGATGCTCGCCGTGGCCGACCGCGAGCACTCGCTGATCATCACCGGCGCCGGCGACGTGCTCGAGCCCGAATACGGCATCGTCGCCATCGGCTCGGGCGGCCCGTACGCGCAGTCGGCGGCGCGCGCGCTGCTCGAGCACACCCCGCTCTCGCCGAAGGACATCGTCGACAAGGCGCTCGCCATCGCCGCGGATCTCTGCATCTACACCAACCACCAGCGAACCATCGAAGTGCTCGAATAAAGGGGTCAGAGCAATTTTCCAGTTACAAAAGGCAAACCGCTGCAGAGCTATTTGTTTCCGGAAAATTGCTCTGACCCCTTTTCCGGAGGTTTGATTTGAGCAGCAGCATGACGCCGCAGGAGATTGTCCACGAGCTCGACAAGTACATCGTCGGGCAGGGAAGAGCGAAGCGCGCGGTGGCGATCGCGCTCAGGAACCGCTGGCGCCGCCAGCAGGTCGCCGAGCCGCTGCGCGGCGAGATCACGCCGAAGAACATCCTGATGATCGGCCCGACCGGCGTCGGCAAGACCGAGATCGCGCGGCGCCTGGCGCGCCTCGCCGACGCGCCGTTCATCAAGGTCGAGGCGACCAAGTTCACCGAGGTCGGCTACGTCGGCCGCGACGTCGACACCATCGTGCGCGACCTGGTCGAGATCAGCGTCAAGCAGACGCGCGAGCAGGCGATGCGCGGCGTGCGCACGCGCGCGCAGGACGCCGCGGAGGAGCGCGTGCTGGACGTGCTGGTCGGCTTCCGCTCGGGAGAGCCGGAGAGCGCGACGCGCCAGGCGTTCCGCAAGAAGCTCCGGGAAGGCGAGCTCGACGACAAGGACATCGACGTCGAGGTGGCGGCGCTGCAGCCGCAGATGGAGATCCTCGCCCCGCCCGGCATGGAGGAGCTCACCTCGCAGATCCAGGGCATGCTCTCGGGCCTCGGCGGCGGCCGCAAGCGCCTGCGCCGGATGAAGGTGCGCGAGGCGATGCAGGTGCTCACCGAGGAGGAGGCGGCGCGGCTCGTCAACGACGACGAGCTGAAGACGCGCGCCGTCGCGAACGCCGAGCAGAACGGCATCGTGTTCCTCGACGAGATCGACAAGATCACCAGCCGAGCCGAGCTGCAGGGCGCCGACGTCTCGCGCCAGGGCGTGCAGCGCGACCTGCTGCCGCTCGTGGAAGGCACGACGGTCACCACCAAGTACGGCATGGTGAAGACCGACCACATCCTCTTCATCGCCTCGGGCGCCTTCCACCTCGCCAAGCCTTCCGACCTCATCCCCGAGCTGCAGGGCCGCTTCCCGATCCGCGTCGAGCTCGACCCGCTTTCGGTGGAGGACTTCGAGCGCATCCTGGTCTCGACCGACGCGAGCCAGGTGAAGCAGTACGCGGCGCTGCTCGCCACCGAGGGACTGGAGGTGAAGTTCAGCCCGCCGGCCATCCGGCGCATCGCCGAGATCGCCTGGCAGGTGAACGAGAAGACCGAGAACATCGGCGCGCGGCGGCTTTCCACGGTGCTCGAGAAGCTGCTCGAGGACCTGTCGTTCGACGCCGGCAAGCGCGGCCCCGGCAAGGTGGAGATCGACCCCGGCTACGTCGACCAGCGGCTCGGCGAGCTCGCCAGGGACGAGGACCTGGCTCGCTTCGTGCTGTGACCCCCCTTGAAAGGTCCCCGGGCGACCCTACCTATCCGGTAGCTTTGTTAAGGAGAGCCATATGGCCAATCTGACCCGACTGGACCCGCTCAACGAGCTGGTCGACGACCTGTTCAAGGGCTTCTTCGTGCGCCCGGTGTCCTTCGAAGGCCGCGGCGAGGCGCCGCGCATGAAGGTCGACGTCGCCGAGAAGAACGGCGCCTACGCCATCACCGCCGAGCTGCCCGGCGTGAAGAAGGAAGACATCCAGGTCACCATCGACGGCACGCAGGTGACGCTGAGCGCCGAGACCAAGCGCGAGCGCGAAGTGCAGCAGGACGAGCGCGTGCTGCACACCGAGCGCAGCTACGGCAAGGTGACGCGCAGCTTCTCGCTGCCGCAGGAAGTGGACGAGGCGAAGGCCGAAGCCAAATTCCGCGACGGCGTGCTCGAGCTCGTGCTGCCCAAGAAAGCGGCGGCTTCGCGCAAGCAGATCAGCATCCAGTAAGATCAGGGGGCGTATGAACGCCCCCTACCAGCACAACCCGCAGGCCGCCGACAAGGCGCGCGTGCTCGCCGAGGCGCTGCCCTACATCCAGCGCTTCCACGGCCGCACGATCGTCGTCAAGTTCGGCGGCAACGCGATGATCGAGGAGGAGCTGAAGGCCGGCTTCGCCCACGACGTCGTGCTGCTCAAGCTGGTCGGCATGAACCCGGTCGTGGTGCACGGCGGCGGCCCGCAGATCGAGGAGCACCTCGCGCGGCTCGGCAAGAAGGGCGAGTTCGTGCAGGGCATGCGCGTCACCGACGCCGAAACCATGGACGTGGTCGAGATGGTGCTCGGCGGCCAGGTGAACAAGGAGGTCGTCGAGCTCGTCAACCAGGCGGGCGGAAGCGC
>Ga0310810_10000586_pt1 | contig 36764 bp, 23 predicted proteins | sample NCmetagenome_FD_207641 | JGI IMG/M metagenome (GOLD analysis project Ga0310810, IMG submission 207641) | Soil microbial communities from experimental microcosm in Duke University, North Carolina, United States - NC | ecosystem: Engineered > Artificial ecosystem > Soil microcosm > Unclassified ...
GGCATGAGCAAACCCGTAATGATCGGAATGCGAACGTCACCGTATTGTTTGAAAACATCGATAAGCGGTTCGCCAGCAATTTCGACCAGGATCTCTCCTTCACCAAGGATCAGGGTTATTACGACTTCGATTCGATCATGCACTACGGCTTTCGGGATTTTTCAAGCCGCGGTGCGGACACGCTGGAAAGCGTGCCCGTAGGAATTCCCTTCGGCCAGCGTTCCGTCCTTTCGGCCGGTGATATCGATGGGGTCAGCCGTCTCTACGGCTTCACGCCCGCGAACACCACCATCACCACTATCCCGGAAGGCCTGCCGATCGTCGTCGACGGTGTACCGGGTGTTTCTCCTGAAGCTTTCCCGTGGGCTCCCGGCACGACCCACAGCATTTCTGTCGGCACGGATTTCGGCATCCCTCGGAGTACGGACCGATACCGGCTGGTGCGCTGGAGTGACGGTGGAAACGCCTCCCATGACATCACCGCCTCCACGGGGCGAACAGTTTTCGCCGCCGTATTCCAGCGGCTCCACCTGGCTTCCGTCTCGTCCTCGGGAAATGGGACTGCTTCCTTGTTTCCGCCCAGCCCCGACGGCTACTATCCCGAGCGGATGCCGGTCCGCATTTCCGCGGTTCCCGGTCCCGGGAGTAAGCTGCTCAACTGGATCGGCCAGCCGGACCTGCGAAACAGCGGCGTTGGTTTGGGGGTTGATACCGCAACCGTTGAAGTCACTTCGGCCGATACGCACTTCACCGCCGTATTCACCAGTCAGGTGGTGACGACCATTGATTCCGAGCCGCGCGGTCTCCAGGTGCTGGTCGACGGCGGCTTGACTCTGACACCCGCCCATTTCCTATGGACCAGCGGAAGCGCGCATGTCGTGTCGCTATCAACCGTGCAAGGGGCATCCGGGGGCACCTACCGGTATCGTTTCACCGCGTGGGAAGACGGCAGCACGGAAGCCTCCCACAGCGTCGTTGCAGGCTCTTCCGATACCGCTTTCAAGGCTACTTTCACGACGCAGTACCTGTTGACGACCTCGACTACCGGGCCCGGCTCGGTGGTGCTATCGCCTTCTTCCGGAGATGGCTTCTACGATGCCGGGAGCAGTGTGCAAGTGGATGCAGTGCCCAACAACGGGTTCACGCTCCAGTACTGGCTGGGGGACCTCCTTGGTGACGATACCGTAAAGACGCTCGCGATCGACCAGCAGAAAAGTGTAGTCGGCGGATTCGGATTGGCGACGCCGTTCGCCGCGTTAACTAACGCGGGTACCTATCTTTTCAACCCGATTTTCAGTTCGGCTGCGGCCTCCGTGGCGCCGGGAGAGATTGTCGCGATCTTTTCCCATAACACCATCGGACCCTCGACCCCGACATCCGGCCAGGTCCAGAACGGCAAGGTGACCACGGCAATCGCAGGCACGCGTATACTTTTTGACGGTGTGGCCGCGCCCCTTCTGTTTGCGCAGCAGGGTTTTGTGCTGGCCATCGTTCCGGGCAGCGTGGCCGGCAAGAGCAGCACCGTGGTTCAGGTGGAAAGGAACGGAACCTTGCTGGCCGGTGGAGGAATCCGGCATTCGGTGCAGGAGACGTTTCCTGGAATCTTCACTTCCGACGTCTCAGGCAAAGGCCAGATCACGGCGGTCAACCAGGATTCGTCGATCAACTCGCCGGGGAATCCCGCCGCGCCTGGATCCGTCCTGTCCTTCTACGTGACCGGCGGCGGCCTGCATGAAATCCCCGTGGCCGACGGCCAGGTGATGGGTTTCGATCTGGTGCGCCTGAAGGCTCCTTCGTACGTCCGCGTCGGCAAGCTACCTGCCGAGGTGCTCTATGCAGGCTCCATTCCAACCGCCGTATTCGGAGCGTTGCTGGTGCAGATTCGCTTGCCGCAGGAACTGCTGGGCGGACCCGCCATCCCGATCCAGCTGATCTTCGGCAACTATGCCAGCCCGCCGGGAACTACGATCGCGGTGCAGTAGCCGCGACTGCCGCCGCCGGGCGGACATCCCGCACGATCGTCTGCCAAGGGGAGTATCCCCGAGCCGCCGAGTACGGGTCATCCTCAAATTGCAATGCGATATCCAGGCGCGCCCCCGGAACAAATTCCGCCGCGCGATCCGCGAAGTTCCAGGCTTTCGCTCGAATGGTCCTGCCGTTGACCTTCAACTTGAGAAACACGTGCTTCCCCTTGACGATGTCCGGGGGAGCCACGATCTCGACACCTCGCGCCACAAACATCGGCGCCGCGTTCCCGAAGCCGAACGGCGCTAGCCTGAGGATGTCCGCCACCGCGCGGTCGTCGATCTCATCCAGGCCGATCTCAGCGTCGATCGCCAGTTCGCGCTCGAAGTCGGCAGGCGTGAGACGCTCACCGGCGTAAGCTCGCAGGCGTGCGCGAAAATCTTCGACCTTGCCGGCATCCATCGTCAGCCCGGCTGCCTGGCGATGCCCGCCGAATTTGCCGAATAACTCAGGCATGGCCTCCAGAGCTTCCAACAGGTGAAAAGCGGGGATGCTGCGGCCCGAGCCCTGCGCCATGCCGTTCTCCAAGCCCAGCACGAACACAGGACGATGGAAGCGTTCCACCACGCGGCTGGCGACGATCCCCACCACGCCCCGATGCCAGCCTTCTCCCGCAAACACCAGCGCGGCATCTCCGTCGGTCACCGGCTGTTCGATGCATTGCTCGAAAATCGCCCGGGCGATCTCCGCTTCGGTGTCCCGGCGTTTGCTGTTCAGCTCATGCAACTTCGCGGCGAGCGTGCGGGCGACCTCACCGTCCTCGGTCAGAAACATTTCGATCACATCCGCCGCGCTGTCCATGCGCCCGGCGGCGTTGATACGCGGAGCTACTTGAAACGCCACCTGTCGTGCGCTGGGAGACGCGCCTTCGGGAAATCCGGAAACGTCCAACAGAGCCCGCAGTCCGGGATTGCGGACCTGGTCAAGCCCCGCCAGACCTCGCTTCACGATCACCCGATTTTCCCCGGTCAAGGGGACCACGTCGGCTACCGTCGCGATCGCGACCAGCTTCAAGAGCGAATCGATCAGGCGCTCGCGGCGTGCCTGGTCCCAGCCGAAACCCCGGATGAGCGCGTCCATCAATTTGAGCGCGACGCCGGCTCCGCACAGATTCTTCTCGGGATAGCCGCAATCAGGACGATTGGGATTGAGCACCGCTACCGCCGGCGGAAGCTCCGTCTCGGGCAGATGGTGATCGGTCACGATCACGTCGATGCCCAGGCCAGTGGCGTGCCGGACTACCTCGTTTGCGCGAATGCCGGTGTCCACGCTGATGATCAGCGAAACACCCGCTGCCGCGGCCTCTTCCACCACCTCGGCCTTCATTCCGTAGCCGTCTTTTAAACGGTGTGGAACATGGAAGGTCACATTCGCGTCCAGGAGTCCCAGGCCTTTTTTCAGGATGACCACGGCGCTGGTGCCATCAACGTCGTAGTCGCCATAGAGTAGGATCCGCTCTTGTTGCTCAATCGCCCGGCGCAGACGGGTCACGGCCGCCGGCATGTCCTTAAGCAGCCCTGGATCGTTCAGATCGCCGATCGAGGGTTCGAGGAACCGTCCGGCCTGCTCCCGCGACCGGTAGCCACGCGCCCACAAAACTCGGGCGGCCGGAGCGCTAACGTCCAGCGCACGAGCGAGCGCGGCAACTTTCGCGACATCGGATTCGGGTATGGTCCACTTCAATTATTTGAGTAGTATCCGCTCAGAGGATTCTCATCCCCCTCGTCCTGATAGGAATCTTCCATACGCTCTACCAGCTCATTCAGCTCCTCGAACCAGTCGGTGTGAACGTCGAACACGTAGGTTCGTTGGGCGTGGTCAAAGGTCATCTCGATCTGGCAGGTAAATCCCTGGTAGGACCGCATTTCGTTCAGGCGCGCCTCGATGGCCCGGCGTTCGTCCCGCTCCAGATCGGTGTCGGATAGCTGCGCCAGGGAATTCTCCACGATTTCGGAGGTGAATTCGCGGGCATAGAGGGTGACCATACGCACTCCGGCGGCCCCAGCGGCCTCCACAAACTCCCGGTAGTCGGGGTGATTGTCGGTGTCCCAATAGATCGCCCCCGCCAAAGAATGCTCCAATTCCGTCCGCGGATAGCTGCGGAACACGGCCATGCCGCGCGACTCCAGATGTTGCTGGATTTCACGGTGGAGCGTGTCTAGGTCGGGTCTCATCCGGGCGGTGCGCTGCGGAACTCCTCCACGCTATCACAGCCAGGGAATCGGAGAGAAAAAAGAAACGGCCAGCGTGATGCTGGGGGAGCGGCTAGCGCGTCGCCTCGAAAGCCACAGCTTCGTAAGCGTTGACGTCCTTGAAGTCGCCGCGAGGCCTGATCTCCAGTCCATTCAGAACCGGATCGTTGGTCTCACCGGCGGCATACTGTTGGATTTGTGTGAATCCCGCTTTCTCGAAGCGCGCGCGGAGCATTGCGGGGGTGTAAACGAACTGATGACCCCAGGAGCGCATTTCGTTGTTCAGGATAAAGCACATCGGGTCGGGGGTGTCTGGGGGCCAGAAGTGGAAATCGAGCTTCCGGGGAACGTATTGATTAACGATCTGGTTCTGTTCCTTGGTTTTTTCCTGGAACATGGCCAAGAACTGCAACAGATTGGGTGTGACCATGCGGATTTTTCCACCTGGCGCCAGGACGCGGTAGGACTCCTTCAAGAACACCAAGCCATCTTCGTAGGTCAGATGCTCGATCACGTGTTCTCCGAAAATGTAACCCAGAGACGCGTCTGCGAACGGCATTGTTTTGGTGGCATCCAAATAAGCCTGATTCTCGCTGGGCTCGATATCCGTGTTCAGCCAGCCCGCGGCGTTGCTGTCGCCTGCGCCAATCTGCAACTTGGGGACGCGATTCTGGCGCATATAGTCCGCGATGATCCTGGGCGAAATCACCTGCCGCTGGTAGTCAGCCCGTAGATGATTCTTGGCATAGGCGTAGATGTCAGGACGAATCAGGAAAAAGAGTCCCACGGCGGCGAGTGTAAAAGCGGCCCGGGCCGCGTGGTTGGCCCATTTGGACTCAAATCGTGCTTTCAATGGCATTTACTCCGCGGACCGGCGCAGTTGACCGATTCCAACAAACTGTCGGTCAGCTCCTTGGCCAAGTAGGCAGGAGCACCGCGTTAAACCGGCGCCAAACTCGATTTGGTGGCTGGGATGATCGTAAAATCGCTCGCGGGGCGTCATCCCCGGCTGGCTTTTGTCGTCTTCCTAAGTAATGCAAATGAATGATAGTTAAGGAGCCTTAAGGAACCCGACTGTAACCTTTGGCCAGGTGTGTGGCATCATTAACTGCGGTAGCGTCTACTAACGCATCTCAAGGGAGGATCCTTAGAAACTATGAAGAAGTATCTCGTAACACTGATGGCTTTGCTGGCACTCACCGGTTTGGTGTTGCTGGCCGCGGATATCGACGGGACTTGGACCGCCGAGACCCAGGGTAAGAATGGTCCGCAGACCCAGACTCTGACGCTCATCTCAAAAGGCGGGGCACTGACGGGTAAGTTGGACGCTGGACGGGGTGGTCCGGCGGACATCGCGGACGGCAAAATCGAAGGCCCTAACGTGTCCTTCAAAGTTACCCGCGACTTCGGCCGGGGACCCAATACGCAGGAGTATAAGGGCATGCTGAAGGGCGGTGAGCTGATGTTGCAGACGCAGGGTCGCGGCGGCCCGGTCGACTTGACCTTCAAAAAGAAATAAGTCTGGTTTAGCCGATTGGCGGGCCCACTGCGGAACGGGAGGATTTAGTTTTAGTGTCTAAAGTTCTCGTGTTTCTGGCAGTGAGCCTGCCATTTGTTTCTGCACCCTGTGTTTTCGGTCAATCTGTTCCGGCACAAACGGGATCCGTGAAGGCAGGTGGCCAACCCATTCCTGGGGCGTCGGTGCGTGCGACCCAGGGCGATCGAAGTCTGCTCACGCTCACCGACGATAACGGTGTCTTCCGGTTCGACGGGATGACGCCGGGCGCCTGGATCGTCGAGGCCGACATGTTTGGTTTCGATCATTTGCGCCGCGAAGTCCAGGTGACGGCCACACCCTCGAACCTCGATCTCACGCTTCAACTCTCGGCACGCGCGGCAGTTCCCGCACCTGTCCGTCCAGCGGCTCAGAATCCACAAACCATCAGCAATTCGCCGGCGAACCCGCCGGACGCGGTGGCCGAGTTCGTCCCGCAGGTGTCATCCGATAGCTCCAACGAATCTTTCCTGGTGAACGGGACCGTCAGCGAAGCCCTGCGAACCAATCAGGGCGATTTTGCCGGGGCGGGCCCAGGCGGGTTTGGTTTTCCGGGTGCCGGGCTGGCGGATCAGGGCCAATTCGGCGGTCCCGGCGGTCCTGGTGGCGACCAACCCGGCGGACTTGCGGGTCCGGGCGGGCGAGGCGGCGGAGGCCGTGGCGGACCCGGAGGCGGCGGAGGAGGACCCGCCGGCGGACGTGGCGGCGGTGGTGGTTTTGCAGGTAGGGGGTTTGGCGGCCCGGGCGGCGGTGGTCCGGGTGGCCGCGGCGGAGGTGGTGGTGGCCGCGGAGGACCGAACGGACGTGGCGGGCGTGGCGGGCAGAATGCCGCCTTTATCGGGAATCGTGCTGGGCGCTCCGCCAACCAGATTCGAGGGCAGGTCTTTGTTACTGCGCGAAATTCCGTCCTGGACGCGCGGCCGTTCTCGCTCAATGGCCAGGAGCAGGCCAAGAGTTCCTATGCCAACAACCGTTACGGCGTGAACATCGGCGGGCCGGTCATTATTCCCAAACTGTTCGACGCCAGCAAGATTCTGAATTTCACAATAAACTACAACGGAACGCTGTCGCGAAATCCTTACGACGCCACAGCCACTTTGCCCAGCGCAGCGGAGCGCGGCGGCGATTTCTCGGGACGTAACCCCATCTACGATCCCAACTCATGCAAGGCCGGCCTGTGCACGCAGTTTCCGGGTAATCAGATTCCCATCGCGCGACTCGATAAGTCCGCATTAGGATTACTGCAATTCATCCCCTTGCCGATCTACGGCGGCCTGATCCAGAACTACCGCTATACCACTTCGATTCCCGCTAATTCGCAGAGCATCAATACTCGCCTCCAATGGACCGTGGATCGGACCAACCGGGTCTCCTTCAGCTCGAACGTGCAAACCCGTAATGGGCAGAACAGCACACCCTTCGCATTTCGCGACGAAACCAACGGCAGCGGGTCCAATTCGAGCGTCAACTGGACCAAGAACCTGGGGACGCGCATGTTCAGCACTTTCACCATCGGGTTCAACCGTAACTCGAACCTGACGGTCCCGTATTTTCAGACGCTGGGCCTGGACGTAGCATCTCAGCTGGGAATTTTCGGCGCCTCTCCGGATCCGCGCAACTTCGGTCCGCCCACGTTGAGCTTTACCAACTACGGCGGCCTAAATGACGGGAGTCCCACCACCTTGGCGGTCAATACGCTGAACCTTTCCGAGAGCGTGACGTACCGGCGCGGCAAACACAACTGGAGTTGGGGTGGCCAGTGGAGCAAGTCCATGACGAACACCATCGCCGATTCGAATGGCCGCGGGACATTTGCCTTCTCCGGGCTTGCCACCAGCAATTTCGATGCGAACGGACAGCCCTTGGCAGGAACAGGCTGGGATCTGGCGGATTTCCTGCTTGCCCGGCCTCAATCATCCTCCATCCGCTATGGCGCGTCGAGCCAGTATTTCCGCTCCAAAACACTGAGTTTCTTCGGCCAGGATGACTGGCGCGTGCGCAGCAATCTATCGCTGAATCTGGGTCTGCGCTACGAATACTTCACTCCCATCCAGGAGAAATACGGGCACCTGGCAAACCTGGATATCGCCTCCGGATTTACCGCCGTCACGCCGGTGCTCGCGGACGGCGTAGGTCCCTATAGCGGGCAGTTCCCGGCGGCCTTGATCAATCCGGACAAGAACAATTTTTCACCCCGGGTAGGCGTGGCCTGGAAACCCAACGCGAAGAGCAAGTTCACGTTCCGCGCGGGCTACGGGTGGGCCTACAATATGGGAGTTTACAACCAGCTCGGGAACAAACTCGCCCAGCAGCCTCCTTTCTCCCGCACCAACTCCGTGAACACGACGGCGGATAATATTCTGACGCTGGCCACCGGCTTGAGCGCGGTTCCAGCGGGCCAGACCATCACGAATACCTTCGCCGTGGACCGCTACTATCGGGCGGCGTACGCGCAGTCCTGGAATGCGATCATCCAGCGGGAACTGCCGCTGGGCCTGGCCATGGAGATCGGTTACAACGGATCGAAGGGCACGCGTCTCGACGTCCAGACCATTCCTAATAGCGCCCCGCCGGGATCGTCGCCGCTGACCGCCGAGCAGCAGCGCCAGATCGGAAACGCCCAAGGGTTCGTCTACGATTCTCCGGTCGGCAATTCCATGTATCACGGCGGTACGCTGCGGGTTACCCGCCGCTTCCGCAACAACTTCTCCTGGCAGATGAACTACACCTATCAGAAGTTGATTGACAATGCGACCTCGCTCGGCGCCGGCGTGGCTCAGAACGCTCAGGATCTGGCCGCGGAACGCGGAGTCGATTCGCCCACGGGACAAACGCTTGGTGTGCAGTATACGGCTCAGTCCCCGGTCGGCGTTCGAAATGCCATGTTCCAGAAACAGCCCTGGCTGCAAAAGTCGCTGAAAGATTGGCAGCTCACCGGCAACACTCAGGTCCAGAGCGGACGTCCGCTGACGGCCACCGTCCTGGGGAACGCCTCCAATGCCGGGGGAGCCGCTGTAAGCGGCACCGTGCGTGCCGACGCCACTGGATTGCCGGTCGATGCGGGCTCGGGCTATTTTAATCGGGCGGCATTCGCAGTTCCGCTGGCGGGATTCTATGGCAACTCTTCTCGGGGCGCCATCCTGGGTCCGGGAAGTTTCACCATGAGCCTCCAGCTAGCGCGTCAGATTCAGCTGGCTGAACGCAAGAGTATCGAGTTTAACGTGAGCGCCACCAATCTGCTGAACCACGTGAACATCCAGGGTATCGGCACGGTGGTGAATTCGCTGAATTACGGGTTGGCGACCTCAGCGGGCGGGATGCGGACCGTTTCGGCTACCATCCGCGTCCGGTTCTAAAGAGAGAGAATGAAACCCATACTTTTGCTTGTGGCCGCTTCCTTGTTCGCACAGGAAGTCACCTTCAAGACCGAGACCAAGCTGGTGATCGTCAATGTCTCCGTTAAGGGCAAAGACGGGAAGCCGCTCACCTCGCTCAAGAAGGAAGACCTCGAGATCTACGAGGATGGCGTGAAGCAGAACCTGGCCGTGTTCGAGCTGGAGCAGCTCAGCAATGACGTGCTGGCTCCGGTCGCGGCGACTCCCTCCGCGCCCGCGACTCTGGAGGAACGTGTTGCACCCGCTCCCGCGGGGCAGGCCGTGACGACGGCTTCCGCGCCTCCTGCCGCGCGCCATCAGGACAAACGTTTAGTAGCCCTGTTTTTCGATTTTTCGAATATGCCGCAGGCCGACCAGCTCCGCGCCCGGGACGCCGCGGTGGACTTCATCAGCAAACAGATGACCGCGTCCGACCTGGTCTCCATCATGGCGTACGGGAACCGTTTCGACGTGCTGGAGGACTTTACTGCGGATCGCGACCGTCTGCTTTCGCGGCTCCAGAAGATGGCGACCGGCGAAGGTGCTGGCCTGGCGGACGCGGCCGCTACCAGTGCTGAAGAAGGTGATGATAGCGGTACATTCGTCGCCGACGACACCGAGTTTAACGTTTTCAATACCGACCGCAAGCTGAGTGCTCTGGAAGATGCTACCAAGAAGCTGGCCGCGTATCCGGAGAAGAAAGCCCTGATCTATTTTGCCAGCGGGCTCACCCTGACTGGCTTGGAGAACCAAAGCCAGCTCCGCTCCACAGTCAACTCGGCGGTCCGGGCGAACGTCTCGTTTTATCCCGTCGACGCGCGCGGGCTGACAGCCGAGTCGCCGGTGGGCGCTGCATCGCAGGCCTCGGGGCGGGGCAGCGGAATCTTCACCGGGTCCACGCAGTCGGGCCGCCGCAACAGCACAACCGGCTCGCAGGACACGCTATACACGCTGGCGTCGGATACCGGCGGGAAGGCCCTGATCGATTCCAACGATCTCGCCCTGGGTATCCGGCAGGCCCAGCAGGATATCAGCAGTTACTACATTCTGGGGTACTACAGCAAGAACTCAGCCGAGGACGGAAAATTCCGCAAAGTCCAGGTGAAACTGGTCAGCAAGGAACTGCAGGCCAGCACCAAGCTGGATTTCCGCAACGGCTATTACGCGTCGAAGACGTTTGCGAAATTCACCAGCTCCGACAAAGAGCGGCAACTGGAAGAAGCGCTGACGCTGGGCGATCCGGTGAGCGAATTGCCTCTGGCGCTCGAGGTCGACTATTTCCGCGTGGCGCGGGACCGCTACCTGGTGCCCATCTCGGTCAAGATTCCCGGTTCGGTTCTGGTGTTGGCCCAGAAGGGCGGCAAGCAAAGCACGGATTTCGATTTTATAGGTCAGGTGCGTGAGGCGGGGAACGGCCGGATGGTGGGCGGCGTGCGCGATAACATCCCGGTAAAGCTCAGCGATGCGGATGTTTCCCAGCTCGAACATCGCCACTTGCAGTACGACGCCGGACTCACGCTTCCACCTGGCTCGTATGACCTGAAATTTCTGGCGCGTGAAAATCAAACCGGCAAGATGGGGACCTTCGAAACGAATTTCGTCATCCCGGACCTGACGGCCTCCAGGGACTTGCGCATGAGTTCCGTGATTCTGAGCAGCCAGAAGGAAGATGTCAAAGCGGCCGTGGGATCGGCCGATAGCGACAAACGGGCGCTGGCGAATCATCCGCTGATTCAGAACGGCAAGAAAACGGTGCCCAGCATCACCAGGGTGTTCCGCAAGGATCAGACTTTGTACGTGTATTTCGAGGTGTACGATCCGGCCGCCGATGCCACTTCGAAGACCCCCAGCCTCAGCGCCCAGGTGGAACTGCTGCAGGGCGCGCGCAAGGCATTTTCGTCTATGCCGGATCGACAGGTGAAACTCGTGCCGAATCGTCCGGGCGTGACCTCCTTCAACTTCCAGATTCCGCTGGCCAAGATGGCCGCGGGCCAGTATACGGCGCAGATTAACGTGATCGATGAGGCGGGCAAGCGGTTTGCCTTCCCGCGCAGTGCGATCGTTGTGCTGCCGTAGGAACCGAGGGCCGACCCCTACAAAGAATGGGCCGCGTGTAGGGGTGAGGCACGCCTCGCCGGACACTTACAGTCCCATCCGCTCGAGCTTGCGATAGAGCGTCTTCCGCTCGATCCCCAACACCTTTGCCGCGCGGCTCTTGTTACCGTTAGTCGCGGCCATCACGCGACGGATCTGCTCCGCCTCGGTGTCGGCCAGGCTATCGGTCGCGTGGTCGCGGGAATCCATCTGTTCGATCGACTGGCGAACCGCCGCATCATCGATACGGCCGCCCGGCGCGAGAATCGTCAGCCGTTCCATCATGTGCTGTAGCTGGCGGATGTTGCCCGGCCAGCTATACTCTTCCATCACCTTGAGCCCGGAGTCGGTGAGCTTGGAGTCGAGCTTATACGACGTGTTATAGCGCTTTAGAAAATAGTGGACCAGCAGGGGGATATCGGCGGCCCGCTCGCATAGAGGCGGCACGGTCAGACGGACCACGTTGATCCTGTACCACAGGTCTTCGCGGAACTTGCCCTCGTCCACCAGCTTCTGCACATCCTTGTTGGTTGCCGCGATCACGCGCACATCGATCTTCTTGGCGCGCGAGGAGCCCAGCGGGCGGATTTCACGCTCCTGCAGAAAGCGCAGCAGTTTTAGCTGAAAGCCTAGATCAATATCGCCGATCTCATCGAGAAATACCGTTCCGTTGTGCGCCGCCTCGAACACACCCATGCGATCGCGATCGGCGCCGGTATAGGCGCCTTTAAGTGTTCCGAACAGCTCGCTCTCGAGCAGAGAGGGCGCGATTGCGCCGCAATCCACTGGCACAAACTGCTGCTGCGCGCGCTTGCTGTTGGCATGAATCATGCGCGCGATCAGCTCTTTACCGGTTCCGGTTTCGCCTTCGATCAAGACCGTCGCGTCGGTCGGTGCCACCTTCGACAGCGTCTTATAGATCTCGATCATGCGCGGTGAGCTGCCGATCATTTCCGTATCGGGAAGATCGTCGATCGAAGCCGCTTCGTCGTTTTCCTGCACGCCCAAGGATTTCTCCGCGCGGCGGATGGTGTCGACCATCTGGGCCATCTCGAACGGCTTCGCCAGATACTCGAAGGCCCCGCCTTCGGTGGCCGCCATCACCGTTTCCATGCTGCCGCGGCCGGTCATCAGAATCACCAGGCAATCGGGATTCGTGCGCCGCGCGGTCCGCATGATATCGAGGCCCGTGCGCTCGTCGAGATAAATGTCGGAAATTACGATGGGATAGCTGTGCTGTTCCAGCCGGTCTAGAGCTTCCCGTGTGGAAGACACCGCTTCCACGGCGTATCCTTCCAGCTCCAAACACGTGACCATGGTGGTCCGTACGGAATGGTCATCTTCGACGATCAGCAGTTTCTGCATCGGGTCGGGCGCTAACGTGAGCCTTCATAATCATGGTAAAGCAAGAGCCTTTGCCGGGAGTACTGGTCACCTCGATACGGCCGCCATGCCGGAAAACAATCTGCTCTACGATGGAAAGCCCGATCCCCGTGCCGGTTTCGCCGGAGGCCTCGGCGCGTTTGGTCCGGTAGAACTTCTGGAAAATGCTCTTGAGTTCCTTGGCGTCCATGCCAATCCCCTGATCGCGTACGGCCAGCCGCAATTCGCCGTCGCGCAGTTCGGAATGCACGTGGATTTCGGTATCGGCGGGGGAATACTTTACGGCGTTAGTGAGCAGGTTGTACAGAGCGTATTCCAGAAGCTCGCGATCCCCCAGGACCGTGCCTTCGACGGCGCTATCGAGGAACATTCCGATGTGCTTGCGCTCGGCCAGCGCGGACGCGCGGCTCAGGCACGTGCTGACCAGATCCGCCACAGCCAGAGGCTCCTGCTTCAATTCCATCTGCCCTTCGGCGAGCCGCTCGACGTCGAGGAAGGTGGAAATAATGCGGGCCAGGCGTTTCGACTCCGAGTTAATCATGCTATTCAACTCGTTACGTTTTGCGTCCGGCATGGTGTAGCGAGTCATCAGCTCGCTGGACCCCTGGATGGCGGTAAGCGGCGTGCGCATTTCGTGCGCGGCCCAGTGAATGGCCTGCTGGTAGCGCGACTTCTCAGATTCGGATTGGCGGAGCTGCCGGCGCACCACGAAGTGGCGATAGGTCGCTGCTCCGATGGAGGTGAGCCACGCGACGGCCACTGGCGCGACATAAGGAAGTACCACGCCCCGGGCGAAAAACTGAACTGGCAGAAAGTAGTGAGCAGCAGCCAACAACGGCACAATCAGAACATACGCGCGCCACCCGGAGAGAAACCAAAAACTCACCCCCACTGCAAAGGCGAACGAAATGCACACAACCAGCCAAGCGGCGTTGGTGGCCGGAACCAGAAACCGGCCCTCTGCAATAGTGTCAAAGGCATGCGCATGAACTTCTACTCCTGCCAGGTTTTGCTTCAGGGGATTGATAAGGCGGTCGCGTGCAGCCGACAAGGCTGTCACTCCGAGAAAAACGGGCCGGTTGTGCAGTAGATCCCGACGCTGTTCAATGTCGAGCACCGAGATAGTGGGGATACCTGAAGGTAAGTAGCGAACCAGCAATGGCCGACCGGTCCCCTGAGGCTGTGTGGGAATGTGGCGATAGTCGATGTCGAGCCCATCGGGAGACTCGACGATTTGCGCATTGTGCGACTCGATGCGCATATTTCCGGTAAAGACGCGAAACGCCTCAAGCGATAACGCCCAGCGACGATCCCCACCCGCGGCTTCCTCCAGGGGAATCTGGCGGCTGACACCATCGAGACGATCGGGTTCAAGGTCGACGTGGCCAATCGACCGAGCCAGTGTCTTAAATCGGGGAAGGGGACTCTCCCATTGACCATGTATCAGTTCGGATGAAAGGATCAGATTCGATCGATTGTTTCGCATCGCTGCTTCAAGTCGTGCATCCTCCTCCGGATCCCCTTGATCGGCCAGAATGACATCGATTGCCACGGCGGCGGGACGACCCTCTCGGATCTTATCGAGTGCTTCAGCCAAAATTGAGCGCATGTTTCGCACTCCTCCGCGCGCGGCGAGGGTTTCCTCGTCAATAGCTACCACTACAGACCAGGGCTTCCAGGTATCACGCAGCCCGGTGAGCATCAAATCGTACGCATAGTGGTCAACCCGTACGGCCAACAGGTTGAATCCCGCAAGAATCCCTAGCACGAAACAAATCGCCAGAACACCTGCGTATTTTGCGATCTGGAGTTTACTTGCCAACGAGCTTCTCGATGTCTGTTATTTCCCGGGGCAGGGCGGCACTGAGAACCTTCGCCCCATCCGCGGTCACCAGAACGATATCCTCGATGCGGATGCCGATGTTCTCTTCCGGAATATAGATACCTGGCTCGATGGTGATGATCGTGCCGGCCTTGAGCGGAGCCGCGGGATCTCCGGGATCGTGAACATCCAGGCCGACGTAGTGGCCGAGCCCATGCACGAAATACTTGCCGAGCGGCTGGCCGTGCAGATCCTTGCCGTGGCTGTTGATGTAGTCGTAGGCGATCTGGTGCAGCGAGGGTCCATCGGCGCGCAGGCGCATGCCCGGCTTGATGGCCGCGATCGCCGCTTTCTGAGCTCCTAAAACGATCTCGTAAAGCTCCTTCTGGCGAGGCGTGAACTTACCGCCGGCGGGAACTGTCCGCGTCACATCCGTAGCGTAATCCGAGCATTCCGCGCCCACGTCGGCCACCACGGTCTCGCCCGCGTCCAAACGCCGATGGTTAGCGGCGTAGTGCAGGATCACGCTATTCGGTCCACTCCCCACGATGGGAGAATAGGCGTTCCGTTCACAGCCGCGCTCCAAATACGAATTCGTCATGACAGCAGCGATCTCGTACTCCCAAACTCCGGGACGCGTTTTCTTCCATCCCGCAAGGTGCGCGGCGACGGTCGCATCGGTAGCTTTCGTGATCAGCTCGATCTCCGCGGGCGATTTGACCATGCGAAGACGCGCGATAGCCTGCGCCGCGTCGGCCTCGTCATGGAACACCACCAGCGATCGTAGCTTTTGGCCGGATACATCTCCCGGGACGGTATAAACGCGGGGCGACGTCTCGAGCATCTTCAAAAACGTCGATTCGATCGCCGATTTGGGCAAGACCCGTTCGAATCCCGTTTGCTTGGGAGCGTCCGGATCGGCAGGGTCGAGCTTGGGACCGGTGTATAGCTCCATGCGGCGGTCGCGCGGGGGGAGAAACAGAATCTCGGTCTGCGGGGTGAGCATCATGATCGCGCCCGGCTCGCGCCACCCTGAGAGGTACAGGAAATTCGATTCCTGGAAGAAGGTGGTATGGAGGTCGGCGGGATCCTCGGCGCCGAACAGGAGCATGACGCCGTCCAGCGATTTACGCAGCTCCGCTCGGCGCTCCCGATACTCCTGGGGAGCTATACCGGCGGCCGCCAGACCAGCCGCGGTCAGTACGAACGCCAACGCCAGCCGCATGTTCAGAGTTTAGCGAAGCCGGATGTTATTGGTTTGGAGGATGGTTCCCGTGGCCAACTCGTACGTGGCGATGGCCTTGCCCAGATCCGATTCCGCCCGGCGCTCCTGGCTGCGCGCCGCGATCATGTCGGTTTGCCGCTGCTGAACCAGGAACAGAGTGGACGTTCCGGCGCGGAACTGGCGCTGCTCGCTTTGATACTGCTGCTCGGCCGAATCGCGGGCGACGCGCGCCGACTCCAGCCGCGCCTTCGACGACTCCACCGATTGCATGGCGTTGCGCACGCTGGCCTCGACGGACTGTTCCGTCTGCTGCCGCTGGTTGCGGATCCGGCGCATCTCCGCCAGCGAGTTGTTCAGATTGGCCTCGGCCGTCCGATTGCGGAGCGGCAGCGACAGCCGCAACTGGACCTGCGTCGTCGGGAAGTTTCCGTTGAACAGATTGCTGAGCGATTGGCTGTAGCTACCCAATAGCAGCGGGGGCAGACCGCCGCTGCTTCCTCCGCCGGTCGACGGCAGTGCCTGCAAACCCGCCAGCAGCGACAGCTCGTTGATCCGGTCGCTCAGGCTGACCAGGCCGGCCGTAAACGGATTCGGTGCGGCCGGGAGCTGGATGCCTGCGAGTCCCGCGTTACTGTGCGTGGCCACGAGATCCACTTGAGGCCTGGTCTGCTCGCGGTAAAAGCGGTTGTCGGTCTCATTGATCTCGCCCGAGATTTCTAGCTGCGCGAGCTCGGGCCGGTTGGCGAGCCCCTCTCGCACCGCGTCCTGCAACGGCGTGACCGGCGGCGACACGTTGACAGGTGTAATCGGAATCAGCGCCGAGGACCACGCCGGATCGGTTCGATCCGGCAGGATCAGCGCTTTCAGCACGTTCTCAGTGGCGGTCAAGGCTTCCTGGGCGCTGTAGGCATTCACCTCAAAGGTCGCCAGCTGCCTCTGTGCCGCCACGACGTCGATGGGCGCGAGCAACCCCTGATCCTGCTGCCGGCGATTGCTTTCGTCCTGCTCGCGGCCCAGCCGGACGGCGTCAAGTTGCACGGCCAGATTTCCGTAGGCGAACGCGAGATCCCAATAGGCCTGCTCGGTTTGCGTGACGATCTGCATTACCCGCTGGCGAAACTGTTCATCGGTGAGCGATAGGTTCTTTTTCGCGACCTCCAGCCGGTGGCGATTGTCGTCATAGCGCAGGTTGCGCCAGAGGGGCTGCGTGAAAGAGAAATTCAAAGAAGTCGGATACTGTGGATTCAGCTGCGTGAAGCTGTTATTGGTGGATGTTCGCGACGACGAGAAATCCAGTTGGTAAGAGCTGCCGAACCACGGCAGACTCCCGGACAATTGCGGATCGACGAGTCCACTGCGGTTGATGACACTGCCGGTGGCCGATCCGCCCAGCGTGGAAGCGACCGGCGTAACAGTTTTCTGAAGCGACGCGGTGGCGCCGATCCTGGGATCGTAGGAGCCTCGAGCGCCCGAGACGCTGTTGGCGGCCTTATCGCGATCGATGCGCGATCCGTCAATATCCTTGTTGTTGGCCAGCGCCATCGCCAGTGCATCCTGCAGCGTCAGTTCCTTGTCGGTGCTGACGCCGATGCGCGGCGGCAAAACAAAGGGACGAGACGGGGGAACACGAGTCACCTCCTCCTGCGCGGAAACGACACAAGACGCCAAGACACACGCAAACAACACCCTCGGACCCATCAAGCTTCGCCACCCTTTCTGTGGATCACCGCTCGGGCACCCGCGCCGGCATGTTGCAGCACCCCCGCGACGCTTCCCATCTTGCGGCTGAGAGCCCGCGCGAGTCTCGACTGCTTCGCGTCTTCAAAGAGTGAATAGAACACTGGCACCGCCAGCAAGGTCAATAGCAGGCACAGAGACTGGCCCCCGACAACCAGCACGCCGATCGACCGGTTGCTGGCCGATCCGACCTTGTCCGAGATCACAACCGGCAACATCCCGGCCACCAGAGCCATGGTGGTCATCAGAATCGGCCGGAGGCGATCACGATTGGCCTGCATGATGGCCGGATACAGGTCCATGCCCGAAGCGCGCAAGCTGTTGGTGTGCGCGATTTGCAAAATCGCGTTTTTCTTCACGATGCCGAACAGCAGCAGCAGTCCCAGACCAGAAAAAATGTTCACCGTTTGACCCGCGATCAATAGCGAGAGAATTCCAAAGGGCACCGCCAGGGGCAGCGTAAGCAGAATCGTAAAGGGATGCAGGAACGACTCGAATTGCGCCGCCAGCACCATGTACATGAAAATGAGTGTCAGCGACACGGCGACGATGAAGTAGTACGCCGTGCGGGCCAGCTCTTTGCTCTGGCCTACGGCCACGCTGGCGTATCCCGGATCCATGTGCAAATCCGCGGTGAAATCAGCCAGTTTCGCCAGGATATCGGCCTGCGAGCCGCCCGGCAGCAGGTTGCAGCTGATGGTCACCTGGCGTTGCCGGTTGAGGCGATCGATGCTCGAGGGCGCCGTTCCCGGCTTGATTCGGACCACTTGATCCAGGCTCACCGGACCCGCTTTGCTGGAGGCGACCGCCAACAAGGTCAGCGCGTTGGTGGTGGTGCGAAACTCCTGCGCGGCGCGCAGCCGCACATCATACTGCTCGCCTCCCGATGGAAAGCTGGAGACCACCTGCCCGGCGATCATGGTGTTCAAAGCCGTAGCGATGTCGGACACGCGAACGCCCAGATCGGCGGCGCGCTGCCGGTCGATTTCGACACGCAATTCCGGCTTGCCGTAAATCAGCGATGTATCCGCGTCTACCACGTTCGGCAAGGTTTTGAGACGGGCCAGTAATTGCTGTGAGTATTGCGAGAGTTTGTCAAGATCCGGACCGCTGATGGCATATTGCACGTCACCGGTTCCGCTCCAGCTTTGCACTCCCACGCTGGTGCGCAGGTCGGCCGGATAATTCTTGAAGACATCGCGCGTCTTGATCATCATCTGCTGCTGCGATTCTTTACGCTGATCCTTGGGCGTCAGCTTGACGTAGATCGTGCCGGAATTGGCGGCGCGAGACGTGCCGCCGCCGACCGTGGTCAGCGTAGCGAGCACGTGTGGAAGCCCGCGGATGTCGCGCGCGATTCGTTCCATCACATTCGTCGTGGCCGCCAGCGATGTTCCTTCCGGCGTCCGGATCGTCACCAGGAATTCAGAGCGATCGTCCACCGGCGTGAAGCTTTTCCCGACTACTTTGAACAGCGGCACAATGCTGAAGATCACCAGCACACTGATGGTGACCATGATCTTGCGGTGCGCCATTGCCCACGTGAGCGACTTCGTATAATAACGATCCAAAAAACGGAAAAGCCAGGAATCCTTGGAACCCTGCTTGTGATTGCCCGCGTCCTTGGGCGACTTGAGGAAGCGCGAACTCAGCATGGGTGTCAGCGTGAATGAAACCAGCAGAGAAACCGCGATCGCAAAGGACGCCGTGAGTCCAAAGGACGCCATGAAGCGCCCCACGATGCCGCCCATGAATCCGATGGGCAGAAAGACCGCCAGCAGGGACAAGGTGGTGGCCATTACCGCCAGACCGATCTCCTTGGTGCCTTCGACAGCCGCCATCATCGGGCTCATGCCCCTTTCTTCGATGAAGCGGTAAATATTTTCGAGCACAATAATGGCGTCGTCGATCACAATGCCAACCATCAGCGTCAGCGCCAGCATGCTGATCTGGTTCAGCGTGAAATTCATGGCCGCCATCAGCGTGAAGGTCGAAATAATAGAGACCGGAATGGCCACGGCCGCGATCAAGGTGGTGCGAATGTTGGCCAGGAAAAGAAAGATGACGGCGGCCGCCAGAAGACTTCCTTCAATCAGGTGAGATTGGATCGCGTCGATGGCGGCTTTAATGAAAATCGCCTGATCATTTACGATTTCGATGTGGATGTCTTTGGGAATCGTTTGCTGCAGTTCCTTCATCCGTCCTTTGACCAGGTCCGCCGTGGCCACCGCGTTGGTTCCGGATTGCTTTGAAACCACCAAGGTCACCGACGGCTCGCCGTTCAGCCGCGAAGCGGTGGTGGCCTCCTCCTGGCTGTCTTCCGCATGACCGATGTCACGCAGCTTCACCGGATAAGGACCGCGCGTCGCCACCGCGATTTCGTTGAACTGCGCCGGGTCCGCCAGACGGCCCAGGGTTCGTACCGTGAGCTCGCTGGCGCCCTGGGTCACGCTGCCGGCCGGTAGCTCGAGGTTCTGCTGGCGGAGAGCGTTGGCCACGTCGGTGATCGAAAGCCCGTAGGCCCGCATTCGTTCCGGATCCACCCATACGCGAATCTCGCGTTTCAGGCCTCCCACCAGGCGGATCTCGCCCACTCCCTTGACGTTCTCCAACCGCTGCTTGATCTGCTTGTCCGCGATCTCGGTCACCTCACGCAGAGGCCGCGCGCCGGAAACCACCATTTGCATGATGGGCTGAGCGTCCGGGTCGAGCTTCTGGATCACCGGAGCTTCGGCGGTCTCCGGAAGATCCGGCAAAGTGGTAGCGACTTTATCACGAATTTCCTGCGCTCCCACGTCGCCGTTCTTATCGAGGGAAAAGCTGACGGTCACCGTCGAAAGCCCCTGCACCGAGGTGGAACGCACGTCGTCGATATCGCTGATCGTATTCACCGCGTCCTCGATGCGCTTGGTGATGTCGGTCTCGATTTCTTCAGCCGTGGCTCCAGGGTTGACCACCGTAATAGATACGGTGGGCACGTCCACTTTGGGCGTCAGATCCACACCCAGCGAAAAGTACGAGAATCCTCCCACCACCACCAGGGCGAGGATCAGCATGGTCGCGAAGACCGGCCGCCGTACGCACAATGCCGCGAGTTTATGCATGGTTCAAGCTCCTGTGGAAGCAGTGCCGGCAAGCTTGACGGACTGGCCGTCGTACAACTCTTGCAGGTGGTCCGTGGCGAGAATGGCGTCGGCGGGAATACCCGTCAGAATCCGCACCAGGTCGCCATCCCGCTCGCCGATTTGCACCACGGCCAGGCGGGCCTTGCCGTCGCGAATGAGGAACACCTGCGACGAGTTTGTGGTGGCATCCGTGATGAGCGCGCTCGCGGGGATAAAGATGCCCTGCGTGCTTCCGGGCAACACGATACGCGCGGTCGCGAACATCCCGGGCCTCAGTGCGACATCCCCGTTGGCGAAGGTGGCTTCCACGACGAACGTGCGGGAGTTCGGATCGACAGCTGGATTGATGGCCGTGACGGTGCCCTGAAACACTTTGCCGGCGTAGCCCGTGATACTTGCGCCCACGCTTAGTCCGCGCTTCATTTGCTGTGCGTACAGCTCCGGCACCTGCAACTCAAGCTTGATGGGAGTCACCCGCAAAACGGTCGCAATCTTCGAGCTGGCGGAAACGTATTCCCCGGTTGTAACCGGACGCGCGCTCACGTAACCGGCGAAGGGCGCGCGGATCTGGGCGTCGGCCAAAACCTTCTCCGCCAGCGCCAGCTGGGCGCGGGTGCCTAGCTGCGAGGCTTCCTGGGTCGCGACGCCTTGATAGTTCTGACGAGCCGTGTTGAGCGCGCCCTCGTACTGCTGACGGCTCGCGTTCACCTGCGCATCGGCGGTTTCCACTTGCGTGCGCGCCTTATCGTAGGCACTGCGGGAAACGTCGCCGCTATTCACCAGATTTTCGTAACGCTTCGCGTCCGCCTGGGCGAGTCGTTGCTGCGCCAACGCGGATTCGTAGGCGGCCTTCGCGGAAAGAACCTCGGGAACTGTGCTGGGATCGAACGCCTGGTTCTGCCCCAACCCGATCTTGGATTGTGCCTGACGTACCGAAGCTTCGGCCTGTTGTTGCGCGGCGCGAGCCTGATCCAGCCGCAGCTGGGCATCGCGGGCGTCTAACTTGGCGATCAATTGGCCCTGTTGCACGAAGTCGCCCACGTCCACCAGCGTGGCGACGATAATGCCGGCCTCGTTGGGAGCGACGTCGGAGGAGTCCTGGGCCACAAAGCTGCCGGTGGCTTGAACGGTGGCCGATACGTCGCGTGCAATCACGCGGACGGTCGTTACCGCCGGCGTCTGGACCGCCGCCTTTCCGGCCGCCGGAGTGTTCGACGCACTGGTTTCCTGACGGCTGCAAGCGGCGAGCGCTGCTGCCAGTAGGACGGTGGAAAACACCTTCAATCCCATGTTTCTCATGCTTTTTTCTTGCCGTTCTTCTTTAGGCTCTTGGGCGCCACGGCCACGGCGGCCACCAGGAGCTTCGCAAATTCCTCAGCAGCCTCTTTGTCCGTCCCCGCGAAAGGCTTACGGCCAAAAATGTACTTGCTGCTGGCACATTGCAGCGCGGGCGAGGCCAGCAACATCACCAGAGCATCCGGATTTCCCTTTCGGAAGGCTCCTTCCCGTTGCCGCAGCACCACGTAGTTCCGCAGCAATTCAAGCATGCTGGAGCCCATGCGCTCATGGAACAGGCTGGGCAGCGAATGGCCCTCGAGACCGGCGTATAGCATCAAACGGTGGAAGGCTGTGTCCTCGCGAAACGATTTCAGAATCTGCGATTGCAAGCAGCGGATGAACCCGAGGTCGTCGCGCCGTGCGGCCCGGGCCTGCATCTCGGCTAGCCATTCGTCTTTGCCGGCCGCGGCTTCGTGGGTGTCGAGAATGGCGTGATACAGGTCTTCCTTGGTGGCGAAATGCCGGAACAGAATCGCTTCGCTCACGCCGCACGCCGTCGCGATGTCCTTGGTCCGCGTGCCGCTAAAGCCGTGTTTGGAGAACAAGGCGATCGCGTGGCTCAGCAACTGCCGCCGGCGGTCGTCCGAAGACAGCCTCGGGCGGGTCGCGGGCGGGCCAAGCGGGGATGGCAAAGGGACTGCGGGATGGGTATTCACAAGTAAGTACTCACTTCATGATACGGCAGGGGACCGGCTTCCGTCAAGCCATGGGGTGAGGCCTTCGCCTAGCTATGTTTTGTCTAGCTATGTTCGGAGTGGTGCTGGTGGCGTGTGCGCCACAAGTCAATCAGCAGCAACGCCGCTCCCACGGAAATCGCTGAGTCCGCCGCATTGAAGGACGGGAATTCGTACGAGCCTATGAAGACTTGCAGAAAATCGGTCACCGTGCCCCGAAAGAGCCGGTCCCAGACATTGCCGAGCGCGCCGCCGAACACCAGCGCCAGTCCTATCGAAACCAACCAATGTGTCTGCGTGATCGAAGGCCGCGGCCGCCACAGCATCACGCCGATGATGGCCATCACCACCAGGGACACGGCCACCAGAAGCATGCTGCTCCAGGCGCTGGGGGAATCCGCGAGGATCCCAAAGGCCGCGCCGGGGTTCTCCGTATGCACGATGTTGAAAAATCCTGCGATGACGGGTTTCACATCCCAAGCCGTGTATGCCGACTGGATATACATCTTGCTGATCCGGTCGATCACCACCACAGCGCCGGCGATGCCCGCCGTCCGCAAGCGCGGGTTCATCCCCGCATATCCCTGAGCGCGGCCGAGCAGGCGTCACACACGGTAGGGAACTCGGCGTCTTGGCCTACCGCAGTCGAGTACTTCCAGCAGCGTTCGCACTTGACGCCGTCGGCCTTCTCGATAATCACTTTCAGATTTTCAGCAGGCTCGAAAACTACCTGCGACACGATAAACACTGAGGGCAGTTCGGCATTGAACTCTCCGTGGTAGCCCTGAAGGCGCACCCGGGCCTCCAGTGACGTTCCGATGAGTTTCGCCTGGCGGGCTTCCTCCAGCGCCTTGAGCACCACGTCGCGCACTTCCATCAGCCGGTCCCATTCGGCGAGCCTCGCCGGCGGCAGTCCGGACGCGACTTCCTCGGGCTCGGGGAGCAGCGCCAGGTGGACACTTTCCGGCGCGCCCGCCGGTTTCGCCGTGAAGCTCCAGACGTCTTCCGCCGTGAAAGCCAGCAATGGCGCGATGAGCCGCACCAGCGCGTAGTGCACGCGGTAGAGAGCCGTTTGCCCGCTTCTTCGCGCCTTGCCCGAGGTGGCCGCGGTATACAGGCGATCCTTGAGGATGTCGAAATAGCGCGCGCTCAAATCGGCGGTGGCGAAATCGTAAATCGCGCGATAGACCTTGTGGAATTCGAGCGTCCCGTACCAGGCGCGACAGCGCCGGATCAAATCCTCCATCCGCGCCAGGATCCAGCGGTCGATTTCGAGCATATCCGCCACTGGCACCGCGTCTTTTTCAGGATTGAAATCGTGGAGATTCCCGAGCGCGTAGCGGAACGTGTTGCGCAGCTTGCGGTACGCTTCGATCAAACGATCCAGGATGGTGTCGGACAGCCGCACATCTTCTGTGAAGTCGATAGAAGTGACCCATAGGCGCAGCACGTCCGCGCCGTACTTGTTGATGATCTTCTCGGCTGCCTCGCTGCCACTCGATTTCGAAAGCGCGCGACCTTCGCCGTCGAGCGTCCAGCCGTTGGTGGCGGTCGCACGGTAGGGAGCCCCGCCCTTGAGGGCCACGCCCACCAGTAGCGAACTGTGGAACCACCCGCGATACTGGTCGCCGCCTTCGAGGTACAGGTCGCACGGCCAGGGCAGGGAATTCTCCGGCGTGAGCACTGCCAGATGGCTTACTCCGGAATCGAACCACACATCCAGAATGTCGGTCTCCTTGCGGAAGGATGTGGCGCCGCACTTTCCGCATTTGGCATCCGGACCCGCGAGCTCGGCCGCTGGTTGGGAATACCAGATGTCCACGGTATTGTGACGGAACAAGTCCACCACGCGGTCCAGAATCTTTCGATCCGTCAACGGCTCCTGGCAGCCTTCGCAATAGAACACGATGATCGGCACGCCCCAGAGTTTCTGGCGCGAAATGCACCAGTCGGGCCGCGTGGCGATCATGTTGGAGATGCGCTCCTGTCCCCATGAGGGTGTCCATTTGACGGTTTTAATAGCTTCAAGAGCGCGCTCGCGCAGGTTGTTCCGGTCCATGCCGATGAACCACTGTTCGGTGGCGCGGAAGATGGTCGGACGATGGCAGCGCCAGCAGTGAGGATAGCTGTGTTCTATCTTGTTCTCGGCGACCAGCGCTCCCGCGCTTTTCAGAATCTCGATCACCAGCGGATTCGCCTGCCAGATGGTCTTCCCCAGAAGCTCCTCGGGCAGTTTTCCCGGCGCGCCCTCGGCCTGAAAGAATTTCCCGTTGCCATCCACGGGACAATATACGGGAAGACCGTAGGTCTGCCCGATCACGTAATCTTCCTGCCCGTGGCCTGGAGCCGTATGAACGGCGCCAGTTCCCTGTTCAAGAGTCACATGCTCGCCCAGGATGCCCAGGGAGTCGCGATCGAGAAATGGATGACGGAAAACAGTCTTATCTAAAGTGGATCCCTGGAATTCCGCGAGTACGGGGGGCGAGCCCCATCCGCACGCCTCAGCGGTAGCGTTCATCAGATCCTTCGCGACGATATACACGTCGCCGGCCACCTCGGCTGCGGCGTAGACATAATTCGGATGAAACGAGATCGCCAGATTGGCTGGGATGGTCCAGGGTGTCGTCGTCCAGATCAAGCCCCAGACTCGTTTGCCCTTCAACGCAGGATCGATCGCGGCCGGATCTGATGCCAGCACAAAACGAACCCAAACCGAGGGACTGGTGTGATTTTCGTACTCGACCTCGGCCTCTGCCAGCGCGGTGCGATCGTACGTGCACCAATTGACCGGCTTTAGCCCTTTGTAGACGTAGCCTTTGTCGAGGAAATCGACGAACGCCCCGGCGATCACCGCCTCGTATTCGGCGCTCATGGTCAGGTAGGGATCCGCCCAGCGGCCAAATACACCCAGGCGGATGAAATCCTTGCGCTGCAGGTCGACGTACTTGGCTGCGTACTTCCGGCAGGCCGCACGGATCTCGACCGCCGACATGCTGGCGCGCTTGGATCCCAGTTCGCTTTCGACCTTGTGCTCGATGGGCAGGCCGTGACAGTCCCACCCCGGCACGTAGGGAGAGTCGTAGCCTTCCATGGTCTTCACCTTGACGATGAAATCCTTCAGCAGTTTGTTGAGGGCGTGGCCCAGATGAATGTTGCCGTTGGCGTAGGGAGGCCCATCATGGAGGACGTAGGCCGGCTTCCCTTTGCGCGCCTCGCGAATCGCGTTATAAAGTCCGGATTTCTCCCACTGCGCAAGCAGCCTGGGCTCCAATTGCCCCAAGTTGGCTTTCATGGAGAAATCGGTCTTGGGAAGGTGGACCGTTTTCTTCAAGTCTATTTTTTCAGGATCTGCGTCGGCTGATTCCATCGGGGTATTTCTATAATCCTAACCGATATTGCCAGGGTGGGTCTAGAAAACCTTCAGAATCAATAGGCTACGTGCGTTACCCAAATGGCATACTTTGTTATTGACAGAAGATGAAGTTCAGATTAAGATGCTCTGAGCCCATCAGGGGGCCACGATTCGCTCCGGCATAAACTTCAGGCATGACTTTCCAGGTTGGAGAGAAGGTGGTTTACCCCAATCACGGGGTCGCTACCATCGAGAACATCAGCTCGCGAGCCTTCGCCGGCAATCTTGAACGCTTTTACCTGCTTAAAATCACTTACAACAGCCTGACGGTGATGGTTCCGTTCTCGCATGTGGGCGAGTTGCGGCTGCGCCGCGTGACCCGCAATGGCGAGCTGGCGCGCGTCGTGCAATTTCTCTCGGAAGGCCGCTGCCCGCGCTATCATGACTGGAAAGATCGCTTCAAGGAAAACACCGAGAAGATGCGCGACGGCAGTCTTCTGGCGGTAGCGGAAGTGCTCAAGAGCCTCCTGATCCTGCAGGCCGAACAGGTGCTGTCCTTCCGCGAGAAGAAAATGCTGGATCGCGCCCGGCACATGCTGATGACGGAACTATCCACCTCGCGCGGGATGACCGAAGCCGAAACCGCCGAAGTGCTCGAAAAGGCGCTGGTGAAGGCGCAATTGCACCTGCCTGAGCGGCTGTAAGCCGGATCCGCCGGTCACTTTCTCGAAAGAGGAGAGATCGGTGGAAGATGCGGGTGAATAGCGGTCTTGTAGAGGGCACAGAAGCCCTGATATTGTGGTGATCCACAGATAGTCTGCATCACCTGAAAGATCAATGCCAGTCGATTGTTGAATGAACCGTGAAGGTCCACACCAGCGATCGCGACATAGTTGTCGAAGTTCTGCGAAAGCAAACTCGAGTCCCCTGAGGCCATGGAAAGCTTCGCCAGAGCACCCGCCGCGCCGTAAGGATCGTATCCCGCGGCAAGCGACAAGAGCATCCCGTACTGGTCGGCATCATATTCACGATTTCCAGGAACGAACGCCAGTTGTCCAATCCGTGCTTGAATGATGTGACCAATTTCATGCGCGACCACAAAACTGAGTTCGCTTTCGGAGTCGCTGATGAGTTCGGCGAGGTTCATAAAGATATGCACCTCATTCAAAGCAGGATTGGCGAAGGAATTGATCTGACCCGTCGAATAGTCGACCACTAGCTTAGGTGGAGTTCCGAGTGGAAACGCTGACGCTGCAACGTTCATAATTTTCAGCCACACTTTCCAAATACGTTCGTACTGCGATGTCGGCCAGTTTAGGGCGGACGGTGGATAACTCGCAAGAACGCCGAGGTCCGTGCTTAATGTCCAGGCGATTGTATAGTATCCAGGCAAGGTTGGAGATATCGTGACTGTTCCGCGAAAGTCAGGTGCAAGACCTGGAAATACCTGTGCCACGGTAAACGACTTGTGCCCGAATGGAGGAAGCGTGATTGATGTATTGGCCACATTGATCCCATTCGTATTGAGCGCTGAAACCTGCAACGAGATCGATGAAGTACCATAAACGTTCGCCAATGCTACTCCCGTTTGCGAGCTTGCCGGTGATCGAAAAAATATGGATGCTTCCGTTGCGAGCGCTGATACCCCCTGTTGCGGAATGCCGTTAGCAGAGTATCGATACTGAACTACCGCTTGAATTGGCAACGTAGACAGCACTAACGCCCAGCCTGTTGTTGGCGCTGCGGCCGAAGATGTACCCTTGCTCGTGAAGACAACAGTCCCTTGTGGAGGAATGAAGAAGCTGAAGGTCGACTGCGGACCGGAGCCAAGGTCAAGAGTCAACGGGCTGCCGTCGTCCTCATAAAGAAACACGAATCCACTTGTTCCGGAGGTGGTGTGTGGATTAACAAACGTGAAGTTCGTAATCCACTGTTGGCTGGTGGGTCCTCCGTCCGCCAATTGCGGGAGATAGGAGAGCACTTGGGCCCCCTGTGTGTCGAACTGGCCGTACATGGTCGCCGTCCAAACAGCCGCGACACAAAGTAACTTTCTGACACTCATGACATCCCTCCGAAGTAATATTATCGAGCAGTATAATCGCCGAATTATAGCGTGTTAGTCACTGTCTTGTGTATTCCATTGCGATATTCCGGGCGCGAGGGGCTGACGAAACGACAAACTGACGGCCAACTGACTGAAGAAGGACGAAGCGCAGAGCCAACAACCGGACATCCGTATTTGAAGCGAATAGTGTGCTAAACGTGTAGTGTGAAGCGATGGCCGTGGCAGGTGTGGGTGATCATCGTCGCGCTGGCGGGCGTGGCGTATGTTTTCATTATGGTCCTAGTGGTCGCCACCGGCAGCGATTAAGGGCGAACGACGTCATCGCCACTGTCCATGCCTCCTCTTACTAAACGGATCGCGGTTGCCGCGAGTCTGTTCCTACTGCTGACTGCCGTTTATTGGCGGCTACTTTTCTTCCCTTCACGTTTCATCTGGTTCGACCACTACGATCTTACGGAGCTGCAAATTCCGCGGCTGCAATTCTTCGCGCGGAGCCTGCACGCCGGACACTTTCCGTTGTGGAATCCTTACGTGTGGCTGGGACAACCGACGCTGGGCTCCGGCCAGCCGGGTCTGCTGAATCCGCTGGTCCTCCTGTTCGCCGGGTTGCTTCCCTTGCGCGACGGAGGCCTCTCCTTCGCGGAACTGAACTGGCTGTATTTCACCCTGCATTTCTTTGCCGCGCTATTCGCTTACCGGTTTTGCCGGTATCTCAAGCTTCCCGTTCTGCCTTGCCTGTTGGGCGCGCTGGCATTCTCCTGCACGGGATTTTTGGGGAGCGTCCCCTGGATCGATATCAGCAGCGGTGTAGCGCTCACCCCGGTGATCTTCTATTTTGCCTTCAGGCTATGGACGGAAGACGGCATTCTGGCGAACGGGGCACCTTTAGGGCTCGCCCTGGGACTCAGCTGGTGGACCGGGCATCATGAGATCCCTTTGCTCAACTGCTATGCGGTGTTACTCGGAAGCGTCTGCGCCGCAATCGGCAGACTTCGGCAAGTGAGCCTGGGCACTACGCTCGCATTTGCCATCGCGTTTCCGGTCAGCGCGATTCAGACACTGCCGTTTTACGAATTCGGCCACGCGTCCCGGCGCTGGGTGGGCACATCGAGCCCGATCGGCTGGGCGGATAAAGTGCCCTATGAGGTGCACACGCGCTTGTCGCTGCCTTGGCTCGGATTGGCGGAGTTCTTCTCCCCGGGAGGAGCGCCCGAAGACCACTGGACCGCGTTTGCTGGCGTCACGATTCTGGTCCTCGCGATCGCGGCATTGATTTATCGCTGGTCTGACGTGCGCGTCCGGATGCTGGGCTTTCTCACTCTGGGCTCGGTGCTCTACGCTTTGGGCGGTCACACGCCGTTCCAGTGGCTGATCTACAAGATTCTGCCTCTGGCGGATAAAGCGCGTAGCCCTGGCCGGGGAATCTTCCTGGCCGGGTTCGCTCTCAGCGCACTGGCCGCGGTGGGCGCCGATCTGATGATACGGGGTCTGATTCCCCGCCGCGGGATTGTGATTCCGGCGGCCGTCGCATCCATGGTCCTGGCAATTTACTGGTCGGGAATCATGCAGGAAATGGAATTTCCGATCCAATCGCATTTTGTGGTGAAGGGTTTGATCGTGGCGTTGGTACTGAGCGTCTTGATGTGGCGCAAATTTGCGGCTTGGTCCGGGATGGTGTTGCTGGCGCTGGTGGTTGTGGAAGCCGGAACCGTCGCCGCGCATCGTATGACGGTCCTGGATTCCGCTGTGGTGGCTTCTTCGCTCCAAAAGTTTGCGGGTCTGGCCAAGACTTTCCCGAGGAGCGGGCAGGGACGAATCATTGCCGACTACAACGCGCTGTATACCGATCTTGGCGATCTCTATGGCGTGGACGTTCTCCAATCGTTTGTCTCGGCCGTTCCGGAGAATGTTCTGCGCTTGGAATTCCAGACGACGCGCACGCAGCAGCTACTGGGGGTGACGTCCGTCGCGGGAGCGATGCCGCGCGCATGGGTCGTCCATCATGTGATCGGGGTGGAGGATGTGGATGGACTCCACCGCTCAATCGAAGATCCCGCCATGAAGTTCTCCACGACTGCTGTCTCCTTGGGGACGCTTCCTTCGCTGGAAGAGTGCAATGATGCGGGGGTTGTATCCTTTGATCGGCCGGATAGCGACGCGATGCGGATCAATGCAGATCTGCGGTGCCGTGGGCTTCTGGTCGTGAGCGAGACAGTTTATCCGGGCTGGAAGGCGTACGTGGATGGTCAGGAGCAGCCGATTCATGAAGTTTTCGGCGCGCTACGGGGAGTGGTACTCGAGGCCGGGAGGCATCGGGTGGAGATGCGCTATCGGCCGAGCGTTGTCGCGATCGGGGCGGGATTGAGTTGCTCGGCAATCGCTATTGGTATTCTGCTGATCATTCGATCAAGACGCCAGAACGTGCGCGCCATTTAGCGGGCAGCCAATGCGATTCGCTGCAGCTTTCGCAGCAGCCCTTCAAGCTTGTCGAGCCTGAGCGCGTTGGCGCCGTCCGACAGGGCGCGCTCTGGGGCCTCGTGCACTTCGATGAATACCGCATCGACGCCCACGGCAACGGCGGCGCTTGCCAGGGGCTCGATAAACTCGGGCTGTCCGCCCGAGCCTGTGCCCGCGGCGCCCGGCAACTGCACGCTATGCGTCGCGTCGAACACCACAGGCCATCCGAAGCCGCGCATGATCGCCAGACCGCGCATGTCGACGACCAGATTGTTATAGCCGAAGGAAGATCCGCGCTCGGTCAAGAGAATCCGGTCATTGCCGGTGGAGGCGACCTTCTCCGCGGCTAATCTGATGTCGGCGGGCGAGACAAATTGCCCCTTCTTGATGTTGACTGCTCGTCCCGTCTTTCCGGCTTCGACCAGGAGATCCGTCTGGCGGCACAGAAACGCCGGGATCTGGAGAATATCCGCGGACTCGGCCGCCAGGGCCGCCTGGGAAGGCTCGTGGATGTCGGTGAGCACGGCGATCCCGCGATCACGAACACTTTTCAGAATCCGCAAACCTTCTTTCATCCCTGGGCCGCGATAGGAATTCACACTGGAGCGATTGGCTTTATCGAAAGAAGCTTTAAATACAAAAGGCACGTCCAACTTAGACAGCTCTGTTGCGAGCATGTTGACGTGCTCTTCGCTCTCGATCACGCAGGGCCCGGCGATCAGCGCGAGCTGCCCGCCGCCGATTTCTACTGTTGGAGTGATACGCACTAGTGCAAGGTTACTGACGTTCGTCCAGGAGCCGCGTGTGCACGTTTGTCCGGCTGGGTTTCGGCACGGATTCGGCGGTAATCGAGCGCGGCGCCCACGAACGCGCGGAACAGAGGATGCGGCTCCAGCGGCTTCGACTTGAACTCGGGATGGAACTGGCAGCCCAGGAACCAGGGATGATCCGGGAGCTCGCAAATCTCTACGTAAACACCGTCGGGAGTCTCGCCGGTCAAGCGCAGGCCGTGCTCTTTCAAAACCGCTTCGTATTCGCGGTTGAATTCGTAGCGATGACGATGGCGTTCGCTGATCTCACGCCGGCCGTATGCCTGGCGCGCGAGACTGTTGTCCGCCAGCTGGCAGGGATATGCTCCCAGCCGCATGGTTCCGCCCAGCTCGTCCACACCTTTGAGTTCGCGCAGCTTGTAGATCACGCGATCGGGCGTGGCCGGATCGAACTCGGTCGAGTTGGCTTGCTCCAGCCCGCACACGTTGCGCGCGAACTCGATCACCATAGTCTGCATCCCTAGGCAAATTCCGAAATAGGGAACCTTGTATTCGCGGGCGTAGCGGATGGCTTGTAGCATGCCTTCGATGCCGCGTCGTCCGAAACCGCCCGGCACCAGAATGCCATCGAAAGCTTCGAGCTCTCCGCTGGCTTCGGGCCACTTGAGGCGCTCGGCTTCGATCCAGGTGATGTTGACCTTGGCGTCGTGCGCCAGCCCGCCATGCAGCAAAGCCTCCTTCAGGCTTTTATAGGAATCCTCGTACTCGACGTATTTGCCGACCAGACCGATGGATATTTCCCGCGACGGCTGCTTCATGCGCCGCACCATATCGGTCCACGCGGTGAGATCCCGCGGACCGGCCTCCAGAGCCAGCAGGCGCATGGCAATTTCGTCCACGCCTTGTTCAGCGAATACCAGGGGAACTTCGTAAACGCTCTCCACGTCCCGAGCGGTGATCACGGCCTGCACGTCCACGTCGCAAAACAGCGCAATCTTCTCCTTCATGTCCTGAGGCAGCGGGCGCTCACTGCGGCACAGCAGGATATCCGGCTGAATACCGATGGCGCGCAGCTCCTTCACGCTGTGCTGGGTCGGCTTGGTCTTCAATTCCTGAGCGGCTGCAATCCAGGGGACCAGAGTGACGTGCACGAACAAAGTATTCTCGCGCCCCAGTTCGTGGCGCAACTGGCGAATCGCCTCCAGGAATGGCAGGGACTCGATATCGCCCACGGTGCCGCCGATTTCGCAGATCACCACGTCGGCAGGCGATTGGTCGGCGGGATTCGAGACGCGGCGTACGGCAGCTTTGATCTCGTTGGTCACGTGCGGAATCACCTGCACGGTCTTGCCCAGGTAATCGCCGCGGCGCTCGCGCGAGATGATCTGCTCGTAGATGCGTCCGCTGGTCAAGTTGTTGGCCTGCGAAAGCGGCGAGTGCGTGAAGCGCTCGTAGTGGCCCAGATCGAGATCGGTTTCCGCGCCGTCGTCGGTGACAAATACCTCGCCGTGCTGGAACGGGCTCATGGTGCCCGGATCGACGTTCAGGTAGGGATCGAACTTCTGAAGTGTGACCTTGAGGCCGCGGCTTTCGAGCAGACAGCCCAGACTCGCCGCCGCGATACCCTTGCCCAGGGAGGAAACCACGCCGCCGGTTACAAAGATGTACTTTGCCATTAAAGTTTCACCATTGGTTTTTCGAATGTCTTCTCGAATAACTGCGCGACCTGCTTCCAGTCTTCGGGCGTGTCGACGCCCAGGGACTCGTACTCGGTTTCCACCACGCGAATCTTGAATCCGTTTTCGAGCGCCCGCAACTGTTCGAGGCGTTCGGCGCGCTCAAGCGGCCCTACCGGAAGATCCGGATAGGACAGCAGAAAATCACGGCGGTAGACGTACAGGCCGATGTGCTTGAAGTACGTGGGCGTTTCACTTTCGCGAGCATGGGGAATCGCCGATCGAGAGAAGTACAGGGCATTGCCGTGCGCGTCGGTCACCACTTTGACGACGTTGGGATCCTGAATATCGGCCGCCCGCTCGATGCGCTTGCTGAGGGTGCCCATGGGAACCTGGCCGGCATCGTCGTCCAAAAGCCCGAGAATGGCAGCGTCGATGGCCGCCGGGTCGATCATAGGCTCGTCGCCCTGGACGTTCACGACGATGTGCGCCTGGGAGGCCGAAGCCGCCTCGGCGACGCGGTCGGTGCCCGACAAGTGATCGCCGCGCGTCATCACCACGCGGGCTCGGAATGCCTCAGCCGCTGCGCGGATCCGGTTGTCATCGGTGGCGATGACCACGTCGGTGAGGTAGCGCGCCTGAGACGTGCGTTCCCATACGTGCTGCAGCATGGTCTTACCAGCTATGGAAACAAGGGCCTTACCGGGGAAACGAGAGGAAGAGTACCGTGCGGGGATTACACCGAGAATCCGTTGCGGCACACTCGAATATAGCACAAAGGGATCTCCCCGCGAGGGAGATCGAATATACAAAATTTGGAAGTTCATGTGCACTCAAATTGGTATGTCCTGTTATAATCGGGTCAGGTTGCGGGCGATTATGCGTTCGTTTTGGGCCATCGCGCTGCTGTGCACTTCGCTGCTGCCCCTGACAGCAGACGACCCCCTTGAAAAACGCGCTGACCCGCAGGCGCCCAACATCACCATCCAGCCCCGCCTCCGGCCTTCTCCAGGTGCCGAGGGCGAAACCATCCTGGACCGCCGGGCGGATCTTCGCATCGATACGACCCTGGTACTGGTTCCCGTGGCGGTGACAATCGCGGCGACCGGCAAACTTCTCACGGGCCTGGAGAAAGACAATTTCGAGCTGTCCGAGGACAAGTCCTCCCAGGAAATCGTCAGCTTCGGGAGCGAGGACGTGCCCCTCTCGGTCGGAGTGGTTTTCGACTGCAGCGGCAGTATGAGTAATAAGCTGGATCGGTCCCGGCAGGCGGTCGCGCAATTCCTTCGCACGGCGAATCCAGAAGACGAATTTTTTCTGGTTCAGTTCAATGACCGGCCGGAGCTCACCGTTTCGCTGACTTCTCATCCGGAGGATATTCAAAGCCATCTCACCTGGGTGCAGTCCAAGGGGCGGACCGCCCTTTTGGACGGCGTGGCCATGGCGATGAACGAGATGAAGAAGGCTCACAATGGCCGGAAAGCGATCCTCATCATCTCTGATGGAGGAGACAATTCCAGCCGATTTACCGAGAGCGAGGTACGCAACTGGGTGCGGGAAGGCGATGTTCAGATGTACGCAATTGGGATCTTTGAGCCGATCGGCTCGCGCGGGCGGACTCCCGAGGAAATGAGCGGCCCGGGGTTACTTGGCGATCTGGCCGAACAAACGGGAGGCCGGAATTACTCGGTCGAGAATCTTGCGGATCTGCCGGATGTGGCCGCCAAGATCGGCCTGGAGCTTCGCAACCAGTACGTGCTGGGCTACAGCCCGAAGAATACGGCCAAGGATGGCAAGTACAGGAAAGTGGAAGTAAAGCTGGTTAAGGTCAAAGACCTGCCGCCGCTGCGGGCAAGGTACCGTCCAGGATATGTTGCACCTGCACAATAGACGCAGCCTGACGTGGCTGGCAGCCGGAGTGCTGGCGGCTGGCGTCGCCGTCCGTGCGCAGGATGAAACCCCGACCTTTCGAACCGAAATTAAAGAAGTCACGCTGCATGTGAGCGTATTCGACAAGAGCGGGAAGCTGGTCACCAACATCCCGCGCTCAGGCTTCAAGGTGTACGAGGATAATGTCGAGCAGCCCGTCAAGATTTTCCGCCGCGAGGATGTTCCGGTTTCCATGGGCATCCTGGTGGACAACAGCGGCAGCATGAACGATAAGCGCGCGCGTGTGGCAGCGGCGGCTCTGGCCTTGGTGAAAGCCTCGAATCCCGACGATGAGGTCTTCATCGTGAATTTTAACGACGATCCATTTCTCGATCAGTCGTTCACGCACGACAGCAAGAAGCTGGAAGAGGCGCTTGCGCAAATCAACGCGCGTGGCGGCACGGCTATGCGGAGCGCCATCAGCGGCGCGCTCGATTACATGAAGACCGACGCCAAGCTGGAAAAGAAAGTGATCGTGATGGTTACGGACGGCAACGACAACGCCAGTGGCGACAATCCCACGCTCGAACAGCTCCTGCGCAAGGTTCGCGACAGCGGCGTCCTGGTGTACTCGATCGGACTGCTGAGTGAAGAAGAGGTTCGCGAGGCGCGGGCAGCCAAGCGCGCCCTCAATGCCCTGGCGGAAACTTCCGCCGGCTTCGCGTACTATCCCAAGGACCTGGCGGAAGTGGAGCGGATCACGCCCGAAATCGCCCACGAAATCCGCAATCAATACACCATTGTGTATTCACCGTTGAACGGGAATCTGGACGGTTCGTTCCGGAAAATCAAGATCGAGCTTACCGGACAATATCGCGGGTCCACGGTGCGCGCCAAGAACGGCTATTACGCCACGCCCGATACGCCCAAGTCCTCGATGTCGCTGGGCCGACCGTAGGACATGTTCGGGTTCCTGTGGCGGTCGGCAAAAGGGAATCGCCTGCGGCCGTGGCGCAGTGCATACCTGCGTTGGCGGATCGAAACCTACTGGGGTTTGCACGCGGAGCGAATCACTCCCACCGAGTTTCGGACATTTCTCTGGCAGCATCGGGCCGAGTTGCTGCGCTTCCTGCGCTGGTCCGTGAAAATGGAATCTGCTGCCCGGACTACAGGTGCGCCTACAAATGAAGGGCCGCGGCCAATTCCTTATCTCCTCGAACCCTCCAGATCTTCGAATCGAGAAGATAGTGCATGAAAGCGATGCCCCACAGAGAAGCCGCCAGCCACTCCATTGGAAAAAGTGCCCGTGGAAATATATCCGCAAAAAGGTACAGTCCCACCGACGCCGCAAAATAGTATCCGAACTTTTGAGCCAGCACCGCGGCCAACCCGTGTTTGGCGCGCGCATCCGGGGTTTGATAGCGGTTCTTACTGTGGAACCACATCAGCCGGTGATACTGCAGCGAGTGGAACAATCCCAGGGCGATACCCGCCCGCACGATGCCGTCGGGACCAAAGCGCGCGGCATATCCAAACGCGAGCCACTGCAGCGGAACCAGGCCGCTCAACAACAGCAGCTTGGGTAGATTCATCAGCTTTCCTGCATGCCATTTCCAGACTTGGTACACCCCGAAGACCGCCGTCAGTACCGTGAAGAGACCGATGCCGCCTATCGTGAGGGCATTCGCCAACGTCCCCGCGGTCAGCCGCGTATGGACTACAAACAGTGCCAGCGGGATCACGCCTGAAGCCAGCACGAACCAGCGATCGAGCCGCATTTCGGTAGCGTCCCGTTCGCGGTTCTTGGCTTTCCAAAGCATGACGAAGCCGACGTGCTGTTTGGTGATGTGATAGTGCTGCCAACAAACTGCAAAAAGAAAGAACAGCGCGCCTTGCCCAAAATATATAGCCACGGGGCCGATAAACAGCAGTGGCACCAGGGCCCACAGCAGCCAGCCCAGCCGCAGGCGCTCCTGTTTATCGAAGTAGGTTCGCGTTACGGTTCCAGTGACGTGCGGCCCATCCACTACC
>Ga0310810_10000587_pt1 | contig 36746 bp, 25 predicted proteins | sample NCmetagenome_FD_207641 | JGI IMG/M metagenome (GOLD analysis project Ga0310810, IMG submission 207641) | Soil microbial communities from experimental microcosm in Duke University, North Carolina, United States - NC | ecosystem: Engineered > Artificial ecosystem > Soil microcosm > Unclassified ...
CCAGTACCGCCACCTGCGATGCCACGGTTGCGATCGATTCATGTCGCCTCCTGAATTCTGGACCGCTTCTGCATTCGACGATCAGGGGAGCGCGTAAGCCAGTAGCTCGGCGCCGTCATTCCCACTGACCGCCAGCACGATGTACTGCTTTCCGTCGATCTGGTACGTCATCGGAGAACCGGTCTGTTTGTCCGGCATCTCCACTGCACCCGCGTCGGCACCGGTCCGCTTGTCGTAGGCGCGGAGGAGAGCGACACGTTTCCCTGCCTCGTTCGTATGCACGCCGCCTTCACCGGCGATGAGCAGCGTCTTGGTCGTCAGGACGCCGATGAACGTCCGACCTGGCTGTCCCGTTCGCGGCAGATTCACTCCCTTGAGCGCCGGGTGATTCTTGATGTTGTCAGGCGTCGAGCTGTGGGCCTTTTGCCAGACGATATCGCCGGTGTTCATGTCGTACGCCGTGATCCGATCGTATGGTGGCTTCACCAATGGCAGACCCTGAACGGTCGCGCCGCCTCGCCCTGGGCCAGGCCCGGCCGCGCGTCCACCACCCGCTGCACCAGGCCCGGCGCCACCGGCTCGCGCTTGTCCGCTGACGTACCCCATATCGGACTGCGCGGGATTGGCGGGCACGAGCCCATTGAGAAACACGGCCGTGTGCGAGTGGATGTACAGGAAGTTGTTCTCGGGATCCATCGAACCGCCCGGCCAGTTCGCGCCGCCAACGTCAGCAGGCATCTGCAGCGTGGCCAGCGGTCCTTCGAGCGAGCTCACGACAGGCGGCGTGAACAAGGGGCCTATCCGATAACGCTTGACGACCTCGAGTGCCTCGGCCTTGAGCGCAGGCGTCAGGTCCATCAGATCGTTCTCGGTGATCCCCTGCATGTCGAAGGGTGCCGGCTTGGTCGGGAAGGGCTGCGTCGGACTGGTCCGTTCTTTCGGCACGTTCGATTGCGGCACCGGCCGCTCTTCGATCGGCCAGATCGGCTCGCCAGTCTCACGATTCAAGACGAAGAGGAATGCTTGTTTGGTTGGCTGCGCCAGTGCCTTGATCGTGCGGCCGCTCACTCTCATGTCGAACAGGATCGGCGCGCATGGCAGGTCGTAATCCCACACGCCGTGATGCACGGTCTGGTAGTGCCACTTCCGGCGACCGGTTTTGTAGTCGAGCGCGACGAGGCTTTCGCCGAAAAGCGTGTTGCCGGGACGATTACCGCCGTAATAGTCGCCCGTCGGCATTTCCACGGGCACGTAGACGAGACCGAGCTCGGGGTCGGCGCTCATTTGCGCCCACGCACCGGTGTTGCCATTGTTTTCGGCCGAACCTTCGAGCCAGGTGTCGTACCCAGACTCACCTGGCCGTGGAATCGTGTGAAAGATCCACAGCCGCTTGCCTGTGCGTACGTCGTAGCCTCGCACGTAGCCTTTCGCGTTGCGCATGGTGCGCGGCGATGCACCGGGTCGGTGCGCAGCGCCGACGACGATGACGTCGCCAACAACGAGCGGCGTGGCGTTCAGACCCAGTTCGGTCGTGTCGAGGTTGACGTCCTGATCATCTTCGAGCTTCAGATCGACGACGCCGTCGCGTCCGAAGGACGGAATCGGCACGCCGGTCCGTGCATCGAGCGCCAGCATTCGGTAGCCAGGTGTGACGTAGATGACGCGCCGATCGGCGCTGTTCGCGCTCGCCCAGTACGCAAGGCCGCGGCCGGCGCCGAGGCGGGGCGCATTCTCGCCGCGCACACCCTCATCCTCGGTGTGCATCCAGAGCATCTCTCCGGTTGCGGCGTTGAGTGCCACGGCCGCGCGCCGTGTGCCCGCCGTCGTGTACAGCACTCGGTCGATCAGTAACGGAGTGGCCGAATAGAGAGTGTCGGGTCGAGGGCCAAGGAAGTCCGTCTTCAGTCGCCATGCGATTTGCAGCGTGTTGAAGTTGTCCTTCGTGATCTGGTCGGCTGGCGAGTAGCGATGGCTCGCCAGATTGCCGCCGTAGGTCGGCCACTGGACGATCGGCCCGCTCGTTCGGCCGTTCTGCGCATTGCTGGATGCGCCGCCGATGCTGAACACGACACAGGCGACTGTGACAACTGCAAGGACGCTGCGCATGCCGCCCCTCTACTTCCCGCGGCCTGGGAGCCCGATGACCGGCTCCTCATCAGGCTCGGGTGTGTTGCCGCCGCGGCCGCGACCCTCGGGTGCCGCGCCGCGACCAGGGCCGCCGCCGCGCGCTGGTGGCGTCCATCCATCTCGTGCAGGCCCGTTCTGAACCATGCGCGTGTCGGCACTGAGGACGTAGCCGTTCAAGTACTGTGCGCCGGCGTTGCCGAAGTACTTCCCGTACTTGAGGGCCGCGTCGTGCACCTTGATCACCGCGTCCTGATAGCGCGGATCGTTCTGCGCCCACCCTGAGAAGCTCGAGAGATCGTTGTTGCCCATGAGCAGGACGTCAACGCCGTGCGTGGCGGCGATTTCCTCCGCGTTCGCCACGCCCTCGAGCGTTTCGATCATCACGGTGACGAGCATGTTGTCGTTGACCGTGGCCCGGTAGTTCACATTCGGCCACACCTGACCGAACGACCCACCGCCCGAACTCCGGCGACCAAACGGCGGATATCGTGAGAACCGCGCCGCATCACGTGCTTCGAGCGCATCGTCCACGGTCGGCACGATGATGCCGATCGCGCCGAGGTCGGTCGCTTTCTGGATGCTCGATTCGAACGCGTCGGGCATGCGGATCATCGGCGCAGCACCGGCGCCGGGACACGCCAGGATCATCCGGCGCACTTCGTCGTACGACATCGTGCTGTGCTGCATCTCGAACCAGATGTAGTCGTAGTGCTTGGCGACCTCGCAGTAGAACTCGGCGTTGTAGGTCGAGATCGTGTAACTCGTGATCTGCTTGTCCTGGAACAGCAGTTCCTTGGCCTTGTTGTAGAACGGCCGCGGCGTCGCCGGATTGATCAACGCTTTCACCTGCCAGCCCCAGCCGCGCGCATCGGGTTTTGCAGGCGTGAGTGTTCCGCCAATGAGCGGTTTGTTCGTCGTGCCTGCTGCGGCTCCGCCCGTTCGCGCGCCGCCCTGCTCGGCCTGAAGCACCATGGCGAGGCTCACCGCGATGCAGGCCCCTACGGCAACATGCAGCCACTTCATTTCGCACTCCCTTTCGTCGTGGACGATGATGTCACGCTCACGGTAATGCCCTTGAGCGGCCGATCCTGGTCATCGAGAAACCGCGCGCAGAAATCCGTGTGACCTCCGGCGTTCACAATCGCCGCGCGAATCACATTTGCGCCCTGCTTCAGCGTGAGGCGCTTCGACACGCCATCGTCGACGACCGTCTGCCGCTCGTTGTAGAGGCCGATGACTTCTTTGCCGTTTACCCACCAGACCGATGCGGCGTTCGAGCCGATGGCGAGGCGCACGCCGCTCAACTCGCGCGGCGCGTTGACGATGGTGACAGCCCAGAACAGGACGTTCGAGGTCGGCCTGTTCAGCGCGTAGGCGAAGTGATAGAGGTTGACGTTGTAGCCAGTCGTGTCCACCGCATGCCATGCGACCTTCGTGTTGCCGACCGACACCGGGTCACCGTCGCGAGGGATGGCGGTGAATGGATCGGGCACCGATGCGGTCTTGACCGCGGTCTGCACCGCGCTGTCGGTGAGTTGTCCGCTCACCGCAATGGGTTCGAGGAGGAGCCAACGCTGCAGGAAGCCGTCTGCGTTCGGCGGTTTGGCAGACGACGTCGGACGTACGAGCGATGGCGCCGGACCACCCCTCGACCCTGCTCGGGGCAGGCGCCCGGCCGCGGTGTCTTGCGCATGAGCAGCAACGACAACGCCCGCAAGCACGCTGACGAGCACTAGCGACGGAAGCAACGTTCTGTCGCTCATGGCGCTTTGAAGAACCATCGCTGACGATCGCTGTCTGGTGTGAACCTGGCGAGCGTCGGCGTGCTGCTGCCGATCGCCGAGAGCGCCAACGGTGCGGAAGAATTTGGAGCCGTCTTCGGCATTACGCGATAAGTGCCATCGGTGAGCTGGTCGATGCGCCACAGTTGTTCGGGGCCGCCGCTGAAGGTGGCGAGGACGGCGAGCTCCTGATCGTCGGTCGCGGTCAGCGCGCGGTCGGTCCCAGCGATCGTGATCTTGAAGTACGGCGACCCGGGATAGCCGCCGACGTTCGCGACCGGCGTGACCGTCCACTTCTGCTGCGCCTGCAGCATGTATGGCGCCATGCGCACGTCGACCGGCCCCGCTGGCCAGTTCGACGACACTTGCGCCGCGTCCTGCGCCGGTATGGGCGTGACGACTGCTGCGCCAGCGCCTCCGCGACCGCCGCGGCCTCGTAGTCCTCCGACGGGTGCGCCCTGCACAGCCAATTCGAGCGCCGTGCCAGTTCGCACGGATTCAATCTCGTATGTGCCTTCTTTGAAATTCTCTCCAGCCACGGGCCACCCATCACGCCAGAGAAGAGGACGGATGTCGAGCACGCTGATGCCGCCTCGATCCAGATCGGCTTCATAGTGACAGGAGAACTTCTGCACGCCCTCACCTAGATCGAGCAGTCCGAAATGTCCCGGCCCGACGTATCGGCCGCCGGAACCGAGAAAGAGCTTCCCGCCTCCCTGCAACATGTCGATGCCGACGTTGTCGATGAAGGGTCCCGTGACTTTTTTTGCCCGGCCCATGCGGATGTTGTAGCTGGAGTTCGCACCCGCGCAGCACGACCCGTGCGTGACCAGCAGATAGTACCAGCCGTCGCGGAAGATCATGATCGACGCTTCGCCATTGATAGCGACGTTGATCGGCTTCCGCTCAGGAGAGAGGCGCGTTCCGGTTTTCGGATTCAATTCGACCAGACGTATGTAGCCGAAGTACGAGCCGTATGTGAGCCAGAGCGATCCGTTGGAGGGATCGCGAAACACGCCGGGGTCGATCGCATTGCTGTCCTCGACGCCATCGGACCACACGACGGGACCGCCGTCCTCCCATTTGTAGTCCGGCGAGCTTGGATCCAGTGTCTTGCCGATGAGCAATCCGATCGCGGCCTTGGGTTGTGTGCCGGGTGCCGAATAGTAGACGAAGTATTTGTCACCCGATCGGATCAGGTCTGGGGCCCATGTGTTGTTGCCGCCGCGCGCGAGCACATCCGCCCCGGGGCGTCCGCCTGGGACCGCCTGCATCAAGGTACCGGCCCGTCGCCATGTCCATCCGTCATCGGAGACAGAGATCGGAAGACCGTTGCCGGTGCCGTACGCGTAGAACTTGCCGTCGTGCACGACAACCGTTGACGGGTCGTGCATGCCGATGTCTCCGTCGAGCGCCAACAACGGCGACACGAGGAGAACCGCGGTTGCGGCAAGCGCGTAGAGGCGTCGCTTCACCGTGCCCGTCATTCGCATGTGCCTCACTCGAGCACCTTGGGCGTGAACGTGCCGCCACGCCTGACGACATCGAGGATCTCGTTGGTTCGCGCCGGGCATATCCGTCCTTTGTCCGGCGTCAGGTTGTCATGTTCGGATTCGATCATCGGCAACGCTTCGACAGGTCGACGAATCTGATTCAGCATGCTCCAGATGCCGGCTGGCGGCGAGATCGTGTCGATGAACCCGATGCCCGCCATCACCGGCGCCTTGATGCGCGACGCGAAGTTTACGGGATCGAAGTACAGGGCGGTCTTCATCACTGCCGGATCATCCGATCGCCAATCGGGATAACCCGCCTTGCGGCCATGTAGATCCCCATTGGTATCAGCGCCTGCGGGCACGCAGACGAGTACAGCGCTGATCTTCTCGGGTCGCAGACCGGCGAGCGCGAGGCTCTGTTGGCCGCCCATGCTGCCGCCCATTAACACAACGGTCTTTCTGTCCCAGTCGCGGCGCGTGAACAGGTAGTCCAGCACGCGCGAGTCGCGCAGGTACATGTTCAGGAAGTACGACGTCTCACGCTCGGTGTTGCCGACTTCGCGATAGTTGCGCGGCACGTTTCCCGACGGGTCTGACGGCAGTTTGTCATGCGAGTCGACGTTGAGCACCAGCCAGCCTTCCGCTGCGCGTCGGGCGATTGCACCGGCGTTCAAGGCATAAACGCCCGCGAACTGCAGTTGGATCACGGCGGGAAACCGTCCCGCTCTCGCCGGCTTGGCGACGTAGCCGTGCGCTTTCGAGCCGAGCGCATCCAGCTCGAACATGTGCATTTCCACCCCTGGCACGTCGGTCTTCACCGGCGTCAGAACCGGGTGGATAGCGAGCCTCGCCTGGGCAGCGAGCTTGCGGTTCCAGAACGCATCGAAGTCTGCGGGACGAGGTGCCGACATGAGGATCTTCTTTGGGGCCACCGCTGCGCCCACGGCATAGAAACCGGTGTTGCGTCCGGCATTGCCGCCGATAAAGCGCGACGCGTCGCCGTCGGCACGTCCCGTCGTTCCAGGCAAGAGATCCTCGTAGGCTTCAACCGCGACGTAAATCATCGCCGGTTCGTCGGCGACGATCTCGATCGCAGCCTTGCCAGCCGACAGATCCAGCGTGCCCTGCTTGAGCACTACCGCGTTGTTGCGCCGAATCGTCCACTTGAACGCGTAAGGCGGTGGAGAAGTGGCAGGCGTGACGGTCCAGCCCACAGTGTCGCCAATGTCATAGATACCGCTGGCACGATACGGGGTGAAGACGAGATGCTGCGGTATCGGCGCTGGCTGCGCCGACAGCGTCGTCGCGACGAGAGCGGCAAGCAGGCAGACGCGCGGCAGCATGCGGGTCATCGGTCACCCGCGTAACGTGACGCGTTCGTATCGGTCAGCTTGCCAGCGACGCGCTGATCGCTTGCGCGGACGCTTTGACTTCGGCCGCGGCGCGCGCAATCCGTTTCGCGTGCAATCGCGTCACCGGCGATGAGATACCGACCGATGCCACGATCTCGCCCTGCGGATCGCGAATCGGTGCCGCCACGCATCTCACCTCTTCGATGTACTCCCCATCGTCGATGGCGAATCCGTCGGCGCGGACACGTCCGCAAACGCGAGCAAGCTTGGTCACCGTCGTGATGGTGTTCCGAGTGTAGGCGTGGAGCGGTGCCTCGCCGAACAGCCGCTTCAGACCGTTGAGATCGAAGTCGGCAAGCAGGGCCTTGCCGTGGGCCGTGCAATGCAGCGGTGCGAACTCGCCCGTCTGCCCGGCGACGGAGACGACCTGGCCGGTCGGTGTGTGATGGTCGATGAAGAACGCCTGGCCGCCTTCGAGCACCACGAAGTGCGACGTCTCTTCCAGCTTCGCCGTCAGGTCTCGAAGGAACTGATGGAAGAACGTCCCCAGGACGTTCCGCCCGTACCGCCGCGACAGCCTCCAGGCCGTCGGCCCGAGGATGTAGTCGTTGCTGCCTTTCGGATTGGCCAGAAACCTGCGCTGACGGAGCGTGTTCGCCAACCGGAACACACTGCTGCGATCGATCCCCATGAGCTCGGTGAGTTGTTTCAACGCGACGGGTTCCGATGACGCGGCAACGGCCTCGAGGATCGCCAACCCGCGATCGAGGCTTTGGATTGTCGGCGTGTCGTGTGTGGGTTTGCCGCTCATGATCGGGTGCAGGACCCACAGAATACCACTCCACTTCGATTCGATCTCCCGCCGGGAACCCACATTGTGGGCGGGGCGTTCGAAAACGCTCTCGTAAATGCAACGCGCGTTGCGTATAGTGCACAGCGTTGAAGGCCCGGATCCTAACAACCGGGCCCGAGTGGGTCAAGCCGATGAAGGTGAGTCGCAGAGTCTTCGCGCGGTCGCTGTCCGCGACGGCAGCTCTGGCAGCGAGCGGCCGCTGGAGTCCGCTCGTCCTGTCGCCCGCTGTCGCTGCCCAGCAGCCTGCGCTCAAGGACCTCGTTCCGAAAGGCTGGCTGATCGGCGTTGCGATTAATCAGAACCAGAGCGACGGCCGCGATGGCGTGGCCGTGGATCTCATCACCAGGCAGTTCAACGCGATTAGCCCCGAGAACTTACTGAAGTTTCAGAGCCTCCACCCCGAGCCCGATCGCTTCACATTCGATGCGCAGGACCGGTACGTGGCCTTCGGCCTCGAGCGTGGAATGGCGGTCATCGGCCATACCCTCGTGTGGCATTCGCAAACGCCGGCCTGGGTGTGGGCCGCTGCGGATGGCGGGCTCGCCGATCGCGCGACGATGCTCGAGCGCATGCGCGCGCACATCACCACCGTCGTTGGGCGCTACAAAGGGAAGATTCGCGGCTGGGACGTCGTCAACGAAGCGCTGAACGACGACGGCACCCTGCGCGACTCGCCGTGGCGACGCGGGATCGGCGACGACTACATCGCCAAAGCGTTCGAGTTCGCGCGCGACGCCGATCCCGGCGCCGAGCTGTACTACAACGACTACAACCTTGCGACGAAAGCGGCCAAGCGCGCCGGTGCCATCCGCATCATCAAAGAATTGCAGCAGCGTGGTCTCCGTGTCGACGCCGTGGGCGAGCAGGGGCATTGGCGGCTCGATTCACCGACCACAACCGAGATCGACCAGACGATCACCGAGCTGCGCGCGACTGGTGTCAAGGTGATGATCACCGAGCTCGACGTCAATCTGCTGCCACCGACCGCTTCGCCAGCGCCGGGTCAGCCTCGTGAACCGGCGGCCAATCCCTATGCGAACGGGCTGCCCGATGACGTGCAGCAGGCACTCACGCGCTGTTACGCCAATGCCTTCCGCGTCTTTCTCACGCATCGGGACGACATCACGCGCGTGACGTTCTGGGGAGTGAGCGATGGCGACTCGTGGCTCAACCGCGGGCGCATGAATTATCCGTTGCTCTGGGATCGCCAGCGACAGCCGAAGCCCGCGTTCGACGAAGTGGCCAAGGTGCTCATGGCGAAGTCGTAAATTGGAGGACCGCATGCGACGAACGTTGTGGTTTTTCATTCTCGGGATCCTGCTGCCGTGCGCCGCCGCCGCGCAAGAAACTCGCGGCAACATCTCCGGCACTGTCCGTGACGAACAAGGTGTGGTGCCCGGCGCGTCGGTGAAGATCACCAATGTCGAAACGCAGGTGAGCCAGAACCTCCTCACCAATGACTCCGGCTACTTCGAGGCGCCGCTGCTCAATGCCGGCAGATACGAAGTTACCGTGCAGATGACGGGCTTCAAATCCGCGACGCGCAGCAACGTCGTTCTCGGCGTCGGCCAGCAGTTGACAGTACCGTTCATGCTGGAAGTCGGCCAGATCACCGAAGAGATCGTCGTCAGGGCGGAGACGCCGATACTCGACACCAGCTCCTTGTCCTCGGGCGCGAACTTCGACAGCCATCTCGTCGAGAGTCTGCCGATGTTCTCGAACATGCCGATCACGCTGTCGCGCTTCTCGCCCGGTGTGAACGTCAACGACGCGCAGACGCAGGTGTCGCAGGGGTACGTGGACAACACGTCGCTGTCGGCGGGTTCCTTACTTGGTCTGCCGCTGGCCGGCACGCAGAACCCGCTCACCCCGCCGGTCGGCGGCAACAACTACACGATCGACGGCGCGAACAACAACGGCAGCAACCGGCGCATCGCCGCGTCGCCCAACTCAGACATGATTCAGGAAATGCGCGTCGAGTCGGCGAACTTCGACGCATCGGTTGGCCACGGTCTCGGCCTGCAGATCTCGATGATGACGCGCGCCGGCACGAACACGCAGCGCGGTACGGTCAACTACCAATACTGGTCGAACAAATTGAACGCGCTGACCGCGCAGCAGAAATCGACGTTCGACGACCGCGCCAAGAGCGAGTTCGAGAAGGGGCGTTCGCACAACCTGTCGCTGACATCGGGTGGCCCGGTGCGGATTCCGGGAATCGTGGATGGCCGCGGCAAGCTGTTCTACTTCGCCAACTACTCGCTCGCCAACGACGCGATTCCTGGGAAGACCCAAGGCACGCTCACGATCCCGGCCAACGAGAGGCACTTGCAGGGGGATTTCTCCGACCTGCTCAGACTGCCCAACCCGGCGCAGTACCAGATTTACGATCCGCTGACGACGCGGCCGGATCCGACCAACCCGAGCCGCATGATTCGGGATCCGTTCCCGAACAACGTCATCCCGCGCGATCGGATCTTCAACGCCAACGGCTCGTACAAGAACCCGCTGATGGCCCTGTACTCGAAGATGCTGCCGAAGCCGAATCAGAACTTCATCGAAAACGGCCAGCAGCCAGTCAACAACTTCTACCGCGGCGGCGAGCCCGATTCGCCAAAGAGCCAACAGTACGGCTTCCGGCTCGACTTCAACGCGTCGTCGAAGGATCGGTTCTTCTTCCGTACCAGCGGCATCACGTTCCTCGAGTACGTGAGCGACTGGACGTACGCGGCGCCCGATCCGGCCTTGCGGATCCATTCCGCAGATCGATCGCGGTACCAGTGGTCGTACACGGGCACCTGGACGCGCGCGATCGGCAAGAGCGTGCTCGATACGAGCGTGGCGACCAATCGCTTCAATCAGATCGACGAGTTCCGCGGGCTCAGCCAATACAAGCCGACCGACGTCGGGCTGCCGTCGTACCTCGACGAGTTCTGCTCGGCAAATGGCGGCTGTACCTTGCCCTCGATCACCATCGGCGGCTATCAGCCGTTCGGCGGCGGATTGTCGGACGGCGATACTGCGACGCATATGCAGGGCCAGTCGACGATCACCTCAGTGAAGGGCCGGCACACACTGCACGGTGGCGTCGACGTTCGGCGCGCCCAGCGCGACCGCACGGGCGGTGGCAATCGATCGGGACAGCTCAATTTTGATCGCACCTACACGCGTCAGTTCAGCGACGAGGCCGCGCTCACGCCGAGCAACCTCGGGTTGTCGCTCGCCGCCTTCGAACTCGGGCTGCCGACGACGGCGACCATCAACAACACGTTGCCATCGAGTTTCAACAACTATTGGATGGGGACGTTCGCCCAGGACACGTGGCGTTTCGGCCGCTTCACCCTCAATACCGGTCTTCGGTTCGAGTACGAGACCGGTGTGAAGGAGAAGAACGGCCAAATGATCGTCGGCTTCGATCCCGACGCCAAGCTCGCGATCACCGACGCGGCCCGGGCGGCTTATCTCGCAAGCGGTCTCCCGGGTCAGCCGGGGATGCCCGCGACGCTGGCCGTCCTCGGCGGGCCGATTTACGCCAACGACTCCGGCCAGTCGGGCGCTGCTTACAACGGGCGCGCCATGTGGATGCCGCGCGTCTCGAGCTCATACCTGATTGGCGAGCGCACGGTGCTGAAGGGCGGCTACGGCCTGTACTACGACACACTGAATGCCTCCGACTACGTTGCGGCGCAAGCCGGCTACAGCGTGACGACGACGTCGACGATCTCTGACGATCTTGGGCGCACGTTCAAGTGGGCCACGCCGGCGAGCGGTGCCGCAAACTTCGATCCGTTCCCAGTCCGCGCCGACGGCACGCGGTGGGATCCCGTGGTCGGCGACACGCTTGGCGTGAATTCGCTACTCGGCGGCAGCCTCACGACGGAGAACGGGTTACGCGATCACGCGCGCCAGCAGCGGTGGCGCGTGTCCATCCAGCGAGAACTTGCCTCGAGGTTCAGCATCGAAGTGGCGTACGCCGGTGCCTACAACGACAAGCTCCCGCTGACCATTCGCGAGGACTACTTGCCGGAGCAGTACTGGGACGCAAGCAACACACGAAACACGACGGCAAACACGTACCTCACCGCGCAGGTTCCGAATCCGTACTTCATCGACAATTTTGCGTTTCTTCGGACGACGGACCCGGTGCTCTATCAACGTCTGGCGTCCAATCCGACCTTCTCGTCGGCGACGATTCAGCGCAACCGGCTGCTTCGTCAGTTTGGCTTCATGACCGGCCTCGCAGGAGGGCTGTTGTACGGCAACCTTCCGCTCGGCGCGTCGAAGTCGCATTCACTCGAAGTGCAGGTGAATCGGCGGTTCAGTAACGGGCTCAGTGGGTTCTTGTCGTTCAACGCCAACAGAGTGCGATACAACCGCACGGTCGAAGAGTTCGACCGCGAGCCGACACTGTGGCAGGGCAGCAACGATGCACGTCCATGGCGTCTGGCCGGCGTGGCGAGCTATGAGCTGCCGTTTGGCCGCGGCCGTCAATTCCTGACAGACGGTGGTGTCGTGGCGGCACTGGCGAGCAACTGGCAGGTGACAGGCACTTGGGAATACCAACCTGGTGCGCTTCTTGACTGGGGCGGTCAGAATATATTCTTCAACGGGGACCTCGACGACATCCCGCTCGACGATCCGACACGCGAGCGGTGGTTCAACATCGATGCCGGGTTCGAACGCGATCCCGCGAGGATTCCGGCGGCGTTCCAAACACGCGCGTTTCCGTTCCGGCTCGACGGCGTGCGTGGCCAGTCGCTGATGTTCACGAACATGTCCATTCAACGCAGCTTCCGCGCCGGCGGCAACCGTACCTGGCAGCTTCGCGTCGATGCGCAGAACCTGTTCAATCGCCAGCAGTGGCAGGGCGCGAATCTGAATCCGACGAGCACGCTGTTCGGCCAGGTCACCAACGTCGCGCTGAATCAGATGCGCTTCTTTACCTTCGGCGCGAGAATGACGTTTTAGCGGAGGCGCCGCGCTGCCATGCGGTGGTGTGCCGCACCGTTCGACCATGAGAGGACGCGATGATGATCTCGACACGCTGCGGTGCTCTTGTCTTGGTGATGTGCGCTGCGGCGGTTCATCTGGCGGCGCAGCAGAATCAGCCGCCGGCGCCGACGAAGCCGGATTCGCCGGCCATCGTCGAGCAACTCAATCGGTTGAAGGCATCGGTTGGCCCGCGCTGGGCTGATGCCGTGCACTTCTGGTGCGAGGCGCCGCGCGCCAATCGAGCGGACGATCCGGTGATTCAGCCCACGAAGATCTTCGACAACGTGTACGCCATTGGCAACGTCGGCACGGTCGCCTACGTGATCCAGACGTCGGCGGGCCTGATGATGATCGACGCGCTGGGCGCGAATCAGGTCGAGCCGGATCTCCTGCCGGGATTCGCAAAGCTGGGCCTCGATCCGGCGCAGGTGAAGACGATTCTCGTCGCGCACGGACACGCCGATCACTTTGGCGGGTCGGCGTACTTCCAGCAGAAATACGGTTCGAAGGTCTACGTCTCGGCAGCGGACTGGACGTTGATGGAGACGCCGCCGCGCGGGCGTGGTCCGGGAACGCCGCCACCGGCTGCGGCACCCAAGCGCGATGGCGAGTTGCGGGACGGCGAGTCAGTCACGCTCGGGAATGTCAGTGTGCGCGCCGTTGCCGTGCCCGGCCACACGCCCGGCTCGATGGGCTTCATCATTCCGGTCGTCGATCGCGGCGAACGGCACGTGGCCGCGCTCTTCGGCGGATCGTGGCTGACGCCGGGACTACTGAACGACGAAGCGATGCAGACTTACATCTCCTCGGTCGGTCACTTCAGGAAGGCCACGGTCGACGCACGCGCGGACGCGTGGCTGCAGAACCATCCGCTGATGGTGCCGTTTCAGGATTGGCTGACGCGCCTCTCGTCGCGAGGGCGCAACGATATGAATCCCTTCGTGGTCGGCCGCGCCGAGTACCAGAAGTTTCTCGACGTGATCGATGGATGCAGTCAGATCGCTCTCGCGCGGCGCAGACTCTGAGGAGGTCCAGTAGTTCCACCCTTGACGCGAATTTGAGCGAAGGCTTCGTGTGGGCCGCCCCGTGGCGGCGTTAGGATGTGCCGCGCGCCCTGGGGATCAGCCAGCGGCTCCGGCGACAGGGTGCCAATAGCGGGTGACACCGGCGACGACATGTCCCAAGGAGCGCGCTATGACACGATTCGCGAAGACGCTGTTCCTCACCGCGGGTTTCTGCTTCCTGACATATGGAGTGGCCTCGGCGCAGACGCTGGCCGGGAGCGTGCGCGACACGTCGGGCGCAGTGCTACCCGGTGTCACCACCGAAGCATCGAGCCCTGCGCTCATCGAAAAGATCCGGGTTGCCGTCACTGACGGCAACGGCCAGTATCAAATTCCCAATCTCCCACCAGGCGTTTACAAGATCACCTTTTCGCTTCCGGGCTTTAGCGCCTTGGTGCGAGATGGAGTGGAACTGACCGGCGGCGGTGTCACGACCATCAACGCCGAGCTGCGGGTGGGGACGGTGTCGGAAAGCATCACCGTCACGGGTGAGACGCCTGTCGTTGATTTGCAGACGGCGCGGCAGCAAACGGTGCTGAGTGGCGAGGTCGTGCGTGCGCTGCCGGCGTCTCGAGGCTACGGCAACTACCTGGCCGCGTTGCCCGCCATCCAGGCCACTGGCTTCAACAGCGGCCTTGCCACAAACACCAACTTCTTCGCAGCTCGTGGCGGCCGAGCCAACGAGGGCGTCGTTCAGATCGACGGCCTCAACGTCGGGTCACCGTTCAACGGCGGCGGCGTGTCGAACTACGCCTACGACATGAACAACTCGATCGAAGTCCAGGTGTCGATCTCTGGCGGCCTGGGCGAGGCCGACCGCGGTGCGCCGTCGTTCAACATCATTCCCAAGACCGGCGGAAACAACTTCAGCGGAAATTACTTCGGAAGCTGGGCCGGCAAGAAGGGACAGGCCTCCAACATCGATGACGAGCTGCGCGCGCTGGGATTCGCCGATACGCCCGCCGTTCTGAAGAATTGGGACAGCAACTTCTCGCTCGGTGGCCCGATCAAACGCGACCGCATCTGGTTCTTCGCGAACACGCGCACCACCGGCAACTACCAGGAAACGCAGAATCAGTACGGGAATAGGAATGTCGGGAATGCCAGCGCATGGACGTGGGCGAGGGACGAGAGCGTGCGTGTCCGGAACGCCTCGAGCCGCTTCGTCAACAGCGTCCGTCTGACCGGTCAGGTCACTCCGCGCAACAAGGTCGGTTTCTACGCCGACTACACGATGAACTGCAGCGGTTCGGCAGTGGTCAGCGACAGCGACGAATGCCGCAGCCCCGGCGACGGCTGGACCGCGTCGGGCCCTGGCATTGGTCCCGGCGTTGCGACGACGTCACCCGAGTCGGGCACGATCTGGAACGCGCCGTTGAGCATCATGCAGACCACGTGGACGTCGCCCATCTCGAACCGCTTGTTGTTCGAGAGTGGCTACTCTGAGTTCCGCGTCAGATGGGGCGACGTGATGCCGGATGGTGCGATCACCAACCTCATTCCCGTCACCGAGCAGTCCACCAACGCCGGCGTCCCGTTCGCCAATTACCAGTATCGCGGATGGCTCGCACAGCCATCGCAAAACCAGAAGCATGCGACCTGGCGGGCTGCGGTCTCGTACGTGTCGGGCAGCAACAATCTCAAGTTTGGCCATCAAGGTGGCTTCATGGTGGCGAAGACCACCACACAGGTTGCACAGCAACTCAGTTACACGTTCAACAACGGCGCGCCGATTCAGTTGAACACGCGCGTCGGGCCGACGCGGGTCAGCGACCGCATCCGCTATGGCGCCTTCTTCGTTCAGGATTCGTGGACCAGCGGCCGTCTCACCCTGCAGGGTGCACTACGTTTCGAGTTGGCGTCGAGCTGGAGTCCTGGCGATGAGAACGGCATCCTCGAAGCGCACCAGTTTGGCCCCGCGAACATCTTTCCCCGCACCGACGGTGTGAAGGGCTACCGGGACCTCACGCCGCGTGGCGGCGCTGTGTACGACTTGTTCGGCAACGGGAAGACCGCTGTCAGAATGAATATTGGTCAGTACCTGCAGGGCGTCTTCTCTGGCGAGGTCTACACCATCAAGAACCCCGCGACGACGCTGGTCTCGAGTATCAATCGCTCGTGGACGGATCCGAACGGCGACCGGATCGCACAGTGCGACTTCCTGAACCCGGTCGCCAATCTCGAATGCGGGCCGTGGTCAAACCTGAACTGGGGAGCATCGGTTGCGACCACACGCGTGAACCCGGAGGTCCTCGAGGGCTGGGGCGTGCGGAACCAAGACTGGCAGTTCGGCGTTGGTCTCCAGCACGAGATCGCACCGCGGATGTCGGTGGATGTCAGTTACAACCGCCGCTGGTGGAACAACTTTTTCACGACGCACAACGCCGCACTGACCGCCGCCGACTGGGATCAGGTGACGCTGACGGCTCCTCGCCATACGCTTCTTCCCGACGGCGGGGGCTATCCCGTGGCGTTCCTCGTGCGCAACGCCCTTCAGGCGGTTGGTGTCTCCGATCCGTACTACACCACCAACAAGGACTTCGGCGACGAGACGCATTACTGGCACGGTGTCGACGTGTCGTTCAGCGCGCGCCCGCGACAGGAGCTGTTCGTTCAGGCGGGAACCAGCACCGGCCGTGGCGTGAACGATACCTGTGAGATCGAGACCGCGCGGTTCGGCCGACCGATGGTCATCGTCGACGGCCAGCCGACATGCGACTTCACCGAGCCATGGCTGACGCAACTGCGCGGCATCGCCAGCTACACGATGCCGAAGGTGGACGTGCTCGTCAGCGTCATCATCCGGTCGCAACCGAACGCACAGCCCGCAGCCACGACCGTTGCGACCAATGGCGGGTCCCGGATCGCGACGTACCAGATGACCCCGGCACAGTTCCTCACGGCGACGGGTGTGCCACTCCGGGCTGGCCTGGCGCAGCAGAGCGTGAATCTGGTGGCCCCAGGCGCGCTCTATGGCGATCGCATCAACGTCACCGATTTCCGCGTGGCCAAGGTGTTGCGGTTTGGCGGCAAGCGGCTGAACGTCGGTCTGGATCTCTACAATCTGTTCAACGCGAATGCGCCGACCGCATACGAGACCGTCTTCGACTTTGCGACTGTTGGCGCGCGATGGATGCAGCCGACGACGGTGCTCAATCCTCGAGCCCTGCGATTCAACGCGCAGTTCGAGTTCTAGGCGCGGCGGCGGCGTTACTTCAGCTTCTGCACGAACCTCTCGCCTTCGGCACAGATCTCATCAATGAGTTCGGTGTCGGAGGCGAACTGCTGTCGTAGCGTCACGGTCCACGGCTTCGTGTAGGCCTTGGGATCGTCCACAGTGACCTCGATCTCGATATGCCCGAAGTCGGGCCGCCGGATTCGTTCGCGAACTTTGGCGCCCTCCGTGATCACGCTGCCGTCCCAGTCGATCCACAAATCGTCTCGAAATCCGACGGTGTCGATCACTAGCGTGTCGTCGGACCACGTGGCCGTCGAATAGCCCTGCCACGAGGGATTCCGGGCCTCCGGCAACGGCCGGCCGTCGGTGAAGACCTGGCGGTAGGTACCGTTGTACTCGTTCAGCATCACCAGTAGATCCGGCGTGTGGACGAACTTCAGATAGTGCGGAAGCCCGTAGGCGCGGAGAAAGAAGTCGGGAAGACATCGGATGTGCGGATCGTCGGTGGCCTGGTTCTTCGTGCGCTCGTCGACGAGTGTGGCAAGCCATGGCTGGTAAGGCAGTCCACCGGGCATGTCGATGCCGAGATTGATGCTCTGACGCGAGAAGCTGGCGGTGCGAGGCGGACACGTTCGCGACGGCGGGTTCATCTTCAGAAGCTCGCTGATGGGGGCTGTTCCCCGGATGACGCAGAGTGGTTCCGCGGTCATCCACACGCCTGACAGATCAGGCCTTCCATTCGCTAGTCTAGGAGTCGCCGCCGTGAGATCGACTTCTCCGTTGGCTGTTCGCGGCGCGCGCGGGCTCGGCACCTTGAACCACTGAGCCCCTATTGATCCTGATGCGCCAACGAAGACGACGATTATGAGGAGCGTCCTCACACCTGTTTCGATATGTGGCCGCGCACGGTGGTTCATGTATGACTCCCTCCCGAAACGATGCAGATGATAGAGAAGACTCGCACAAGAGTGACGTCTGGCGTTTATCAGCGGACACGATACGCGCTATCGGCCTAGGCGATGGCGATGGATTGCGCCGCTGACGCTAAGCTTGTCGCACTGCGCTGACGCAGGGGGGAGTGGCGATGGACAAGCGGGTCATTGTTCTTTCACTGGCGGTGGCGACCTTCACCGCGCTCGCGATTCGGGTCGAGGGGCAAGCTACCGCTCCGGAACGCCAGCTCGTGGCACGCGCCGCGGACGCGCTCGGCGGACGCGACCGCGTGATGGGGCTCAAGACGCTGCAGATCATCGGCTACGGTGAACTGGCCTACTTCAATGGCGGCGGGAACATCACCGGAGATCCCGACGCCCCGCAGAAGTGGCAGAAGGTCCTCGAGTACACACGCACGATCGATCTCGAGCACTCGCGCACGCGCGTGCAGCAGCGCCTGAAGATGGACTTTGTCTTCGCATCGACCATCGGACAGCTCGGGCTCAATCGGACCAACGAGACCCTCGACGGCGATGTCGCATACAACATCGGCGGAGGATTTCTCGCGGCTCCTCAGTCAGGGACGCCACAGCCGCAGCCCGCCGGGACTGCCGCGGCCCGGCAGCGCCGTGTGGAACTGCTCGCGCATCCAATCATGATCGTGCGCGTTGCCCTCGATCCCACGAGCAAGTTGTCGAACCTCCGGAAGCAGGGAAGTGTGCAGATCATCGACGTCACCGTACGCCAGGGGGACACCCTGACGCTGGCGGTGAATGCCACGACGAACCTCCCTGCGTGGGTCAGTTACGTCGGTCCAAATGCCAACCTCGGGGACGTCACGTATCGCACCGCATTCGCGGGCTACGTGCCAGAGAAAGGCATTCAGTTGCCGACCGGCTACGCCACCACCATCGACTTCCGCAATGTCGTGCAGAGCAAGCTCTACGTCGATCGCAACATCGTCGATGCGGCGATCGAGGATCTGAGTGCGCCGGCTTCAGTGCGTTCGGCGCCGCCGCAGGGCGGGGGCCAGGCAGGCAACGCCAACCTGAAGCCGATGAAGGTCGCCGACCACGTGTGGTACCTGAACGGCAACACATTCTTCGAGTTCGACGACCACATCACCATGGTCGAGGCCAACCGTACGGATGCCGCGCTCCAGGCGATCCTCGATGTGGTCAATGCACTCGTGCCAGGTAAGCGCGTAACGCAGGTCATTCAGTCGCACCACCACTTCGACCATAGTGTCGGTCTGCGCGCGGCGGTCGCTCAGGGATTGACGATCATCTCTCGTCGAGGGAACGAGGGCATTTTCCGCGAAATGGCGGCGCGCCCTGCCAAACTGTTCCCTGACGCGCTGGGACGAAGTCCGAAGCCGTTGAAGTTCATCCCGGTGGACGATCATCTGAAGCTGAAGGACTCGACCAACGAGATTGACATCTACCACATCGTCGGCAACTACCACATGGCGGATGGCGTGATCGTCCACGTTCCCGCGTCGAATCTGCTCGTCGAGGCCGATCTGACTACGCAGGACTGGGACTACAACTGGTGGGGCGACAGCCTGATGAACAACATCGAGTACCGCAAGATCAAGGTGGACACGAATCTCGCCGTCCACGCCCAGAAGCCGTTTCCGCTCGCGGAAGTCGTCGCGGCTATCGAGAAACAAGTGCGCAACACACAGGCGTTCTGCCGCCGCGCCGCCGACGCGCAGTTCTTTCAGCCGGGATGCCCGATCCAGTACAACCGGCCGCTGCCGCCGTCCTCGAACTAAGCGAACGTCAGTGCCGCGGGTGATCCCCGAATCACCAAAGGTCCATTGCGATTGACGTGCATGGGCGTTGCCTGTAGGCTCCCGCCCGTAGTCGCACTTCATCGTCTCTGCGAGGGTCGGCTCGATGCCAAACGCACCGAGCCAGGGAGGGATCGCTCGTATGGATCACACGAACAGCATGCGTCGCGTGTGGATGGCCTGGACGGTTGGTGTCGTTCTGCTCACGGTGCCGACCGCGGTATGGGCCCAGGCCACCATTACAGGCACCGCCAGAGACACTTCTGGAGCAGTGCTCCCTGGTGTCACCGTCGAAGCGGCAAGTCCTGCCTTGATCGAGCGCGTGCGGTCGGTCATCACTGACAGCACAGGCCAATACCGCATCGTCGACCTGAGGTCGGGCACGTACAGCGTCACGTTTACGCTGCCTGGCTTTTCGACGTTCAGGCGTGAAGGCGTCGAACTGTCCGGAGCCTTCAACGCAACCATCGACGCTCAGATGCAGGTCGGCGCGTTGGCGGAGACGGTCACCGTCAGTGGCGAGAGTCCGATGGTCGACGTGAAGAGCGCGCGTCGCGAGCAGGTTGTGAATCGTGAATTGCTCTCCGCGATCCCGAGTGCGCGCACGTACCAGACCATGATAGGCCTGGCGCCCGGCGTGACGACGGGCGGCAGTCAGGATGTCGGCGGCCTCAACAGCCCTGCGACTCGGACGTTCGCAATCCACGGGGGACCACAGACCGAAGGCAGGGTGATGGTCGACGGCATGAACGCGGGTGCTGCACGGGGCGGGGCTGGCGTGTCCAACTACCAGGTCGACGTGGCCAATGCGCAGGAACTGGCGTATACGCTGTCGGGTGGGCTTGGCGAGGCGGAAACCGGAGGGCCGACCATGAACGTCGTGCCGCGAACGGGAGGCAATATCTTCACCGGTTCATTGTTCTTCAGCGGCGCGAACAGCGCGATGCAAGGGAGCAATCTCACGCAGGAACTGCGAGCCGCCGGCCTGAGAGACCCGAATGAACTGATCAAGGCGTGGGAGGCAAACGGCGCGATTGGCGGGCCGATTATCCGCGATCGTCTCTGGTTCTTTCTCTCGACGAAACGACAGATCACGCGTCTCTACGTGTCGGGAATGTATTACAACAAGAACGACGGCAATCCCAACGCGTGGACGTACGAACCTGACCTGAGCAGGCGTGCGATCTATGACGGCACCTGGACCAACGTCCCGCTGCGCCTGACGTGGCAGGCCACGCCCCGCAACAAGTTCAACATCTTCTGGGACGAGCAGAAGATGTGCCTGGAGTGCGAGGCCGGTGGTTCGCCGACCGTCGCGCCGGAGGCCTCCGGTGGCACGTGGGACACCGATTTTCAGCGGTTCCATCAGATAACGTGGACGTCGCCTATCACGAGCCGACTGCTGGCGGAGGCGGGCTATTCGCACGTCCGCACGAAGTATGGACGTCAAAACCGAAACGCTGATCTCATTCCGGTCACGGAACAGGGCGGCATCATCCCGGGGTTGACCTATCGATCGGGAGGCTGGCTGCGGAATCTCACGACGACGCCCCGCTGGCGCGCTGCCGTGTCGTACGTCACCGGCGCACATAACATGAAGGTCGGCTACGAGGGTCAGTTCCTGTCTACGGATGGCGGCACGCTCTTTCCTTTCCCGTCCCTGGCCTACCGCTTCAACAACGGTGTGCCCAACCAGCTGACCATGCGGGTGAATCCGCAGGTGAACAACGATCGCGTCAAGGGCACGGCACTCTACGCTCAGGATCAGTGGAGTGTCGGCCGGTTTTCGATGCAGGGGGCGCTGCGCTACGACCGCGCGTGGAGTTACAACGTGGACGCGCCATTCGGCCCATCCCGCTTCGTTCCCAACCCCACCATTATTCGCGCCAGCAAGGGTGTCGATGCATTGAACGACATTTCGCTGCGAGGCGGGATGACGTACGACCTGTTCGGCAACAAAAAGACCTCGCTGCGCGTGAGCGCGGGGCAGTACCGAGACGCGCTTCAGGTCGGCGGGATCTTCAATTCCCAAAATCCAATCGCACTGCGGGTCACGTCGACGAACCGCAATTGGACCGACTCGAATCGTGATTTCGTACCTGATTGCGATCTGATGAATCCCGCAACGAATGGCGAATGCGGCGCATGGTCGAACCAGCTTTTCGGCAGCACGAACCCGGGCACGAAGTACGACCCACGCCTGCTCAATGGATGGGGCGTGCGTCCAGCTGATACGCAGCTGGCGGTCGGCGTCCAGCGCGAACTCCTGCCGCGTCTCTCGGCCGAGGTCACGTATCACCGGCGATGGTTCGGCAATTTCACGGCGACTGACAACCTTCTCGTCAAGCCGTCGGACTACGACCCGTACAGCATCGTCGCGCCGGCCGACTCGCGTCTCCCGGGCGGAGGTGGTTACACGATTGACGACCTGTGGGAAATCAGCTCGACGAAGTTCGGACAGTCGGACGACTTCGTCGCCCCCGCCGACGATTACGGGAATCGAATCAGCTACTGGCACGGCGTGGACGTCAACATCAGCGGCCGCATGCGAAACAGCTTGATGTTCCAGGGCGGCACGAGCACCGGGCGTGCGGTGACCGATACGTGCGACGTCACGCCAAAACTCGATTCGCCTAGTCAGAGGTTCTGCCGGACGGTCGCGCCATTCGCCACGCAGTTCAAAGGGCTGATGTCGTACACCATCCCGAAAGTGGATGTGCAAGTGAGCTCGACGATCCAGAGCCTGCCGGGCGCGAGTCTGGCGGCGAACCTCGTCGTGCCGAGTGCGCAGGTCGCGCAAACGCTGGGGCGGCCTCTGTCGGGAAACGCGGCCAGCGTGACCGTGAATCTCATCGCGCCGCAGACGATGTTTGGCGATCGCATCAACCAGGTCGATTTCCGTATCGCGAAGGTTTTGCGATTCGGACGCAATCGGGCACAAGTGGGCGTCGACATCTTCAACGTGATGAACTCCAACGTCCCGCTGGGGTACCTCCAGACGTACGGGTCGACCTGGCTGAGGCCAACTTCAGTGTTGGACGCCCGCTTCGCGCGGGTGAGTGGCCAGATCGATTTCTAATCCGATGTCGACTCTCTTCAGCCGCCGCGATGCTCTGGCGATGATCGCGGCGGCCACGGCCGCCGCGGGCCCCAACGGCCGCTGAACATTTCGTAAGACGTTCCACGACTCACCGCCGGTATTCCTGGGTTGCGATTCTTCGCCGCCCCGTCTAGCCTTTCCGGGTGGAACTGCGGCATCTGCGGTACTTCGTGGCGGTGGCCGAAGAGCTGAACTTTACGCGCGCTGCGACCCGGCTGAACACCTCGCAGCCGTCGCTCAGCCAGCAGATTCGCCAGCTTGAGCAAGACATTGGTGTCGCCCTGCTCGATCGGAGCCGTCATCACGTCTCGCTGACTGATGCCGGCCGCGCGTTCCTGCGCGAGACGAAAGACATCCTCGGTCGCATCGAGCATGCCGGGCGGCTCGCGAAGCAGGCGGCTGGAGGGCGCGCGGGCGATCTGTCAGTCGGAACCTTTCCAGCAGCCGACGTCCGAATCCTTCCGCCATTGCGCCCGCTTGTGGCCACGCACCTGCCTCACCTCCGCCTGATCCTGCACAGCAAGTACGCCGTCGAGCCGGTGACCGGGCTGCGAACCGGGGCTCTTGACGTGGCATTCATGCGCGGGCCGATGGACGTCGAGGGGCTCGAGGTGGTCGAACTCGTGCGCGAACAGATCGTCGTCGTCCTGCCGGCGCACCATGCATTGGCCAGACGCCAGCGCATCCCGGTGCACCTGTTGCACGATCTGCCGTGCATCACGATGGATCGCGCGCTTGCGCCCGCGCTGCACGATGCGATCGCCTCTCTCTACCGGCAGTCGCGTATCCGGATGCAGGCGGTCTCGAGCGCCGACAATGTGCTCGGCCACCTCCAACTGGTGCAGGAGGGTTTTGGATTCGCGCTGCTGCCCGATTCGGTCGGCGCGCTGCTGCCTCCCGGCGTGGTCCTCAAGCCGCTGGCTCATGACCCCGGTCCGACGGTGTCGATTGTCATCGCGTGGAAGGCCGCCAACGCTTCGCCGCTCGTGCGCACTTTCGTCGATCTTGTCCGTCAATCGGTGGGGAACGGGAAAGACGTCGCACGTCTCACGAGTCGCCGCAGAAAGTCTTAGTAGTAACCCGCGGCGATCGGTAAACTCCGGCGGATGTCAGGCGACAACGCGCCATCGCGGGGCCCGCTAGCGGGCCTCACCGTGCTCGATCTCACGCTGGCGCTCGCCGGCCCGTTTGCCACGTTCCTGCTAGCCGGCCTCGGTGCACGCGTCATCAAGATCGAGAATCCCGAGTCGCCCGATCCGTGCCGGCAGAATCCGCCTTACCTCGGACGCGATGGCGTGTCGCTCGGCCGCACGCATGCCGATGATGTCTCGGTGTCGGCTCTCAGCAGACTTCGCGGCAAATACGGCGTCACACTCAATCTCAAACAACCTGGCGCCCGAGAGGTGTTCGCTCGCTTGCTGCATCAGGCCGACATCGTTGTCGAGAACTTCAGCGCGGGAACGCTCGATCGGCTCGGGGTCGGCTATTCATTCGCGCGATCGATCAACCCGCGGGCGATCTACTGCTCGATCTCGGGCTTCGGAGCGACGCAGGCGCCGGGCACTGGCAAGGCCATGGACACCATCATCCAGGCATTGAGCGGGCTGATGATGACGTCGGGCACTCCCGACGAGCCGCCGGTCCGCGTCGGCGTGCCGGTGGCGGATCTGATGGCACCGGTGTTCGGCGTCGTCGGCATTCTCGCGGCGCTGCGGCAACGCGAAGCCAGCGGCACCGGACAGCATGTGGACGTCTCGATGCTCGGTGTGTTGACGTCACTCGTCGCGACCGAGCCCTTCGACCTGCTCGAGGCGTGCGGCATGTCTCAGCGCACCGGCCGCGTCGTTCCGCGCCTGACACCGTTTGGCATCTACGAGACGGCCGACGGCCACGTGGCGATCTGCGCGCCCACCGAGCAGTTCGCCCGTGCGGTCTTCGCGGCCATCGGGCACCCCGAGTTCGAATACGACCCGCGTTTTGCGACGCGCGACGCCCGCGTGGCACACGTCGACGAGATGAATACCCACATTGAGACGTTCACGCGGACGCGCTCAAACGTCGAACTGCTGGCGCTGCTTGCACGACACAACGTGCCATCGGCAGAAGTGCGTTCGCCTCGTGAAGCTGTCCGCGACCCGCGCGTGCAGGCTCGCGGTGAGACAGTGCCGCTCGAGCACCCGACGTTCGGGAGCGTCGCCGACGTGGTCGGCATGGGCGTCCCGATTACCTTTTCAGACGCCAGCGCAGGATGCATGCGTCCGGCGCCGTCCGTCGGCCAGGACAATGCGCTCGTCTATGGCGACTGGCTTGGATACGGTTCTGCCGGCGTGGAGCAGCTGCGGTCCGCCGGCATCATCTGAGATACGCGCGTGCAGGAGCCCTGCGTCGTTGCTTCGTGGCCCTCGGTTCCGGTGGAGATCGTCCGGGCTGCTGGCTTCCGCCCAGTGATGGTCCGCGGATCTTCAGGCCCGACGCCTGAGGCCGACTTGAATCTCGAGCCGGGCATCTTCCCGAACCGACTCCGACGGCTTGTCGAAGATGCGCTCACGGGACGTCTTGCTCATGCGGGGCGCGTCGTCATCCCGCGCACATCCGACGCCGATTACAAGTGCTTTCTCTACCTTCGTGAGTTCGTGCGCAGGGGCGTGATGACAGCGCTTCCTCACGTCGCCCTCTTCGACTTGCTGCAGTCGCGGGGCGCCGACGTGCCGGCCTACGACGTGGCACGCACGCGCGCACTGCTCGACGATCTGTCATCGGCCTCGGGACGCATGCCCTCTGCTGACGATCTGCGCCGGGAAATCGTACGAACGAATGCGGCACGTGCAGCGGCCAGACGCCTGGTCGCACTGCGACGACCGGTTCCGCGCGTCGCCGGAGCGGAAGTCTTTCCATTGCTCGTGGCTTTCTGGGAAATGGATCCCGATCGTTACGCGGAGATGGTGAGCGAAGCTGCGACGAGGATCGCGGCGCGCCCACCGCTGGCCGGGCCACGCGTGTTGCTGACTGGAGCGCCTGTCGACGCTCACACACTGCACGAGGTCATCGAATCCCACGGAGCTGTTGTCGTTGATGAAGTGGGCCCGTGGGGAAGCGGCGCCGCCGGTGACGACGTGCGGATCGACGACGACCCGGTAGCCGCGCTTGCCGACAAATATCGAGTTGACTCGATCGGTGCGCGCACACCCGTTGACGTATTGCGAGGGTTGACCCACAGCATGCTCGACGAGGTCGATGCCGTCGTCGTGTCGCTGCCGCCGGATGATGCGGTATTCGGTTGGGACTATCCGGCGTTGCGCGACGTGCTGCAGGCGCGTCGCATTCCACACGTCTGTCTTCACGGCGATCCGCACGACCCACCAACCTCCGCCGATCATGTCGCGCTCGACGGAATGGTATCCGCCGCCTCGCGGCTGCAGGAGGCGCGCCATGGCTGACTCGCAGCTTGACTCGACACGCGCCGCATCGGCGTTTCAGAAGCAGTGGTTTGCCGACCTGCGCCGCCGTGTATTCGACGATCGTCAGCCGTATGCGCTGCTGCAGGCCGATGTGCCATTCGAACTGTTCGACCTCGTGGATATGCCCGCGGTCAGCAATCAGTGGTGGGCGGCGATCGTTGCCGCCAAACGCCAGGCACCGAAATTCCTCGACGCTATGGACGCCGATGGCCTCCATGGTGATCTGTGCCGCTACTGCAGTCTTGGCTACGCTTCCACACGCTATGCGGACGCAGGTGACTCGCCCTGGGGCGGACTGCCGACGCCTCGGCTGCTATGCGCGCGGCTCACGTGCGACTGCATTCACCGCGTCTTCCAGTTGTGGGCCGAAACATTCGGTGCCGAACTCTTCGAGATCGACCATCCTGGTGCTGGCGATCTGCCACCGCGCTGGTGGGAGCTCGGCCGGTATCGTTGGCGTGAACTCGTGGAGCCGCACCGGCTTGCGTTCGTGACATCCACGCTGGAGAGACTCGTCGAGCGTCTCGAGGCGATCAATGGCCGCGCGCTCGATCGAGATGCCCTGCGTGAGCGTCTCGAGCTGGTCAATCAACAGGAAGAGGTGTTCGACGCCGTGCGCCGACTGATCGCTGCCGCGCCGGAGTGCCCGGTGCGCATGACGGAACAAATCACCAACGTGATGGCCACGCAGTGGGTGCGTGGCAGCGAATGGGCGCTCGCCCACGCGCGCGCGTTCCACGATGAAGTGAAGCAGCGCGTGGACGATGGTGTCGCGGCGTGTCCAGGTGAGCGCGCGCGACTGATGTGGATCGGCGCCGGCCTTTGGCACGACACCGCGTTCTACACCGCCTTCGAGCCGTCGCATCGGGCGGTCTTCGTCTGGTCGATGTATCTCGCATTCGGGCCCGATGGCTATATCCGCTACGGCCTCGACGACCCGATGGCGGCGCTGGCCAGTCGCACGGCAAGCTTCAACGAGTACCTGCACAACCCGCCGTGGGCCGCCGAGTGGATCGCGCAGCAGGCACGCGAGCATCGGATCGACGGCGCCCTCGTCCTGCGTCCGCGCAGCATGAAGGCGGCGGCAACCGGGCGCCTCTTCATCGAGCGTGCGCTCGAGGACGCAGGTATCCCGGTTCTGCCGATCGAAGCTGACGTCGTCGATGCGCGTGGGTGGGATGCGGACGGCGCGCGAGCCCGCGTCCGCTCGTTTCTCGACACGCGGGTGCTGCAGTGACGACGACCGTCGTGCCGGCGTCTTCGGCGAAGTGGGTGCTGCCATTCGCGGCAACGCTCATCGCGATGTTTACGCTGCAATTGTCGAACCTCGGGTTCTCGCCGCTCCTGCCCTCGATTCAGCAGGAGTTCGGCATGAGCTACACGCAGCTCGGACTCTTCACTGGGCTGTACGGATTGCTGGCAATGCTGCTCAGCGTCCCGGCCGGGGTCAGCGCGAAGCGCTTCGGTGAGAAGCACGTGCTCGCCATCGGCCTACTTGGTGTTGCGGCAGGCAGTGTGCTGCTCGGAGAAGCCTGGAGCTTCGGGTCGGCGATCGCGTTCCGCGGCCTGACGATCTTCGGCTACCGATTTGCGTTTGTCAGCGTGCTCATCGCAGTCGCGCTCACCGCGCCGCCATCGCTGCGCGGCCGTACGATGGGCGTGCTCGGTGCCACATCCGCGCTGGCGTCCGTGGTCGGCGCTCCGCTCGGGGGAGTCCTCGTGGGAGAGTTCGGCTGGCGCCTCGCCATCCTCGGCTATGCGGCGATGGCGGTGGTCGGCGCAATCGTGTTCTGGCTTTTCTATCGGCCCACGCCCGATGACGCGAACGACTCCGGTCATCGGCCCACATCCGATAACGCCACGGGGGCCGACGCGCACGCGGTGCACACTGCGGGGAACCGAAGCGCCTTTCTGTCGCCAGTCGTGTGGATGATTGCGCTGATCGTCGGCCTCGGCGGCTTTGGCCAGTTCACCGTGACCTACTTCGTCCCGAGTGTAGCGAAGGCGCTGTATGGTCTCGACGCGACCGCGGCGGGAGTGATCATCAGCACCGGCTATCTCACCGCGATTGTGGTGAACCTTGGCGTCGGGCTGCTCGCCGATCGCTTCAACAAGCTCGTTGTGCTTGGCCTCGTGTTCATCATTCTGTCCGTCGCATCTGCGTCGTTGGCCGTCGAGAACCTCGTGATGTTCCGCGTCGCGACGGCTACGGTGATCGGGTTCGGCTTTACGGCGGCGAATCAGTTGTACGGCCTCGGCGGCTCGGTGATGCCTCGTCACGAGGCGGGTCACGCGATGGGCGTCGTCAGTCTCGGCGCCGGCTTGTTCGGATACTTCGGTCCTCAGATGCTCGGCATCCTGCGTGACCTGACCGGATCATTCGCGGCGGGCTTCTACATGGTGGCCGTTGCCGACGTCCTCACACTGACTCTCATCGCGGTGCTCTACCGGATGACACGAGGAGCGACACATACATGAACCGCCAATTTCTGACGTGCATGATCGCGCTGATTGCGCTGACCCTCACCATCTCGGCACAGGGCCCGTCACCGCGCGGCACCGGTGATCAGCGCCGGCAATATGTCTTTGCGCCGACGGGCCAGCAGATGCCGTATCGCGTCTACGTGCCGAAGACATGGGACGGCAAGGCGTCGCTGCCGATCATCTTGATGCTGCACGGCGCCGGGGCAAACGAGGGCACATATCTCGATCAGGCCGATGGCCTGCTGATGAAACTCGCCGAGCAACACCGTTACATCGTCGTCTCGCCGCTGGGGTTCACGCCGCTCGGTGCCTATGGCAATCCGCTCCGCTTGCCCGCGGTCTTCGGCCAGGCCGCGGCAGCCGCCTCGCAGCGGGCTGCGGTCACGCCGGCGCGTCAGCGCGAGCTCGATCTCAGTGAACTCGAGGTCATCACCGCACTAGAGATCGTGACCGAGGAATATGGCGCCGATCGCGCGCGCACGTTCCTTGCCGGACACTCGATGGGAAGCGGAGGCGCATGGCACCTCGCGGCCCGGTATCCCGAACGATGGCGCGCCGTCGCGCCGATGTCGGGACCGTTCATCGACGAGGCCACGTATCCATTCGATCGGATCAAGCGACTGCCGATCTTCATGACCGAGGGCACCGGCGCAACGCCGTCGCTCGAGGGCAGCCGGGTGCTCGCGCGTTATATGAAAGAACGCGGTTTTGCGTTCGAGTATCTCGAGGTGGACGGTAATCACGGAAGTATGGTGCCGATGGTGTGGCCGCGGATCTTCGAGTTCTTCAACCGTCAAGGGCGGTAGGACGACCGTGTCGATCGACTTCACCCGTGCGCTGATCAGTATCGGACTCCTGGCGATCGCCAGTGACGCCGTCGCGCAGGTGCCGCAGGAGATCCGTCTGTGGCCCGGCAAAGCTCCGGGCTCAGAGGGTTGGACCATTCCCGAAGCGACAACGACCTCACCTACGGGGGACCGGACGATCACGAATGTCAGCGATCCGACGGTGACCATCTTCCTTCCAGCAGCGGCCAGCGCAACCGGAGCCGCGGTCGTCGTCGCTCCTGGAGGAGCACTGCGACTCCTCGGCTGGGACAACGAGGGCGTCAAGGTCGCGCAGTGGTTGAACAGCAAAGGCATTGCGGCGTTGCTACTGAAGTACCGGACACTGCAAATGATGCCCGCGAGCGGCCGCGGGCGTGGTGCGCCGCCGCCGGGTGGTGTGGCAGTCGCTAGCGCGGGGCCGCGGAAGGAACTGGAGATTCGCAACGGGAACGCCAACCCTGAGCCCGACGATCCCGCGCTGCGGGAAGTGCTGCACATGGGGATCGCCGATGCGCAGCAGGCGCTGCGCCTGGCGCGACGGAATGCGGAGGCCTGGCGGATCGATCCCGCTCGCGTCGGCATCATGGGATTCTCCGCTGGCGGCGGGATCGCCGTAGGGACTGCGCTCACCGAGCGATCGGACGCGTCGCCGGATTTTCTCGTGTCGCTCTACGGACCATCGCTGCAGGACGTCAACGTCCCAGCGCACGCACCGCCGCTTTTCATCGCCGTCGGTTCGACCCACTTCAACGTGACCAACGGATGCCTGGCGCTGTTCGCCGCCTGGAAGGCCGCCGGCAAGCCCGCAGAAATTCACATCTACGATCAGGTCAGTGCCGGCTTCGGGATGACGAAGCGCGGGCTGCCCGTTGATTCATGGAACGACCGCCTGCTCGAGTGGCTCATCGCGCGGAAACTCAGATGACCAAACGAAGACTGATCCGGCTTGTGACGTGCGCGTGCGCGCTGCTCCTGCTGCTCGCGGCCGAGACACGATCGCAGCAGCGTTCCGCGTCCGCAGCGTCGTCACGCCCCAACATCATTCTGATCATGACCGACGATATGGGGTACGCGGATCTTGGCAGCTACGGCGGCAAAGACATCAGAACGCCAACACTCGATCGTCTGGCCAAGGACGGCGTGCGCCTCACAGACGCGTATGCCAACGGCGTGCTGTGCAGCCCGACTCGTGCGGCGCTGATCAGCGGACGATATCCGCAGCGCGGCGCGATCGAGACCGCGCTTGGACCGGAGGGGACGCGCGGGCTTACCGTCAGCGGCTCGTCGCTGCCGCAATTGCTGAAGAACGGCGGTTATCGGACCGGGCTGATCGGCAAATGGCATCTAGGCGGCACCGTCACCGGCGGGGTGAAGAACGGCGGTCCACGCGCACATGGGTTCGACTACTTCTTCGGCCTGATGGGCAGCCACGTGGACTACTGGCATCACAATCGCGGGCCCGGGTCCGAGGATCTCTGGGAAGACGAGACGAAGATCTCGATGACCGGTCAGTATCTGACCACGCTCATCACCGAGCGATCGATTCAGTTCGTCGAACAGAGCGCGTCGGCCGCCCAGCCGTTCTTTCTCGATGTCGCCTACAACGCTCCGCACTGGCCATACAACCGGCCCGATCGACCGTCGCCGGCGCCGGGCAGCGGCGCGCACGTGACCGCCGACGCTGAGAACCCGCCGACACGCGCCGACTACGCAGCGATGCTCGAAGCTGTGGACAGCGGCGTCGGGCGGATTCTGCAGACCGTTGCGCGCCTCGGCCTGACCGACAACACGATCGTTATCTTCACGAACGACAATGGCGGCGAGTGGCTGTCGAACGGCGGACCGCTCTTCAATCGGAAGTGGACCGTCTGGGAGGGCGGGATCCGTGTGCCGGCAATCGTCAAGTGGCCCGGGCACATCCGCGCCGGCAGCGTCTCGGATCAGCCCGCGATCACCTTCGACTGGAGTGCCTCGATGCTCGCAGCGGCTGGTGTCGACGTTCCGACGGGCTACGAAGGGATCAACATCCTCTCGATTCTCGAAGGGCGCGCGCCAAGGCAGGAGCGGACGTTCTTCTGGCGGTCTGCGCCCAATTCCAACCGTACGCAGCAGGCCGTCCGTCAAGGCGATTGGAAGCTCGTGGTTGACGCAAACCACCTGCTGTTGTTCAACCTCCGCGACGACATCGGCGAGCGTCACGAGCGTGCGGCCCAACGGCCGGACATCGTTCGTCATCTTCGAACGCTGCTCGCTGATTGGGCGCACAGCGTGGATGCCGATGCGAAGGCTGTCAAACAGTAGGAGAAGTTCATGCGCCGCGCCCTCTGGTCTGTCCCTGTCGTCGTTGTGGCATTCGCCGCGAGTAGTGTTGGTTTCGGCCGGCTGGCCGCGCAACAAACACCTCCGGGGACCGCAGCGTGCACCGCTCTGAGCGCTGCCGCGTTCGCCTCGATTGCGACACTGACCGCGACGTACGACGCTGGATCCGCCGCGCAGCCGGCGCACTGCGTCGTGCGTGGGTCGGCAGCCCCGCGCACGGGTGTGGATGGGAAGGCCTACGAGACGCGCTTCGAACTCCGTCTGCCGACCGAGTGGAGCGGCCGCTTTCTCTATCAGGGCGGAGGCGGCAACGACGGCATCGTCGCGCCGGCGGTGGGGCGCAACACCGGTTCGTTCCCCGACACTGGTCTGCAGCGTGGCTTCGCGGTGGTGACGACGGATGCGGGACATCAGGGCGGGGCGGCGGAGTTCGGTCTTGATCCTCAGGCGCGCATCGATCATGCCTACGCCGCGCATGAACGGACTGCGACGATCGCCTTGGCGATCGTGTCGCGCTATTACGGTCGCGCACCCACTAGGAAGTACTTCGTCGGCTGTTCGGGCGGTGGACGTCAGGGGATGATGTTCGCGCAGCGGTACCCGTCGTACTTCGACGGCATCGCGATCTGCGCACCGGCGATGAGCGTCTCGAGCGGCGCGACGATCGCCGCCGCGTGGGACACGCAGACGTATCTCTCGATTGCACCGGCTGACGAGAAAGGGCAGCGTGTGCTCAGCCGCGCATTCAGCGACGCCGACCTCGCGCTCGTCGCGCGGGGTATCACCGACGCGTGTGATGCGGCTGATGGAGCGAGTGATGGAATGGTGCTGCGCCCGGAGTCATGCCGCTTCGATCCGAATCGGCTGAAGTGCGAGGCCGCGAAGCGGCCCGACTGTCTGACATCCGAACAAATCGCGGCGCTTCAGAAAGCGTTTGGCGGGCCGCGCGATTCAACAGGAAAGTCACTGTATGTTGGGCAGCCGTGGGATCCGGGGATTGCCACAGCGGGCTGGCGTCAGTGGAAACTCGGCACATCGGCGACGACGACGCCCAACGCGATCAACTCGACGCTGATGGCCGGTGCCCTGGCGCACGAGTTCATCACTCCGCCAGACTCGTCGTTCGCGATCACCCAATTCAACTTCGATCGCGATCCGAAACGGATGGAGGCATTCTCTGCGGTCTTCGACACCTATCGTGATGCCACGCTGGCCGAGTTCCGCAAACGCGGCGGCAAGCTGCTGATCTTTCACGGCACCGCGGATCCGATCTTCTCGGCGCTCGAGTCGATCGACTACTACCAGCGTCTCACGCGGAACAATGGCGGCGCCGATGCCACGACAACCTGGGCTCGTCTCTTTCTCGTGCCGGGCATGAACCACTGCGCTGGCGGGCCGGCGACCGACAGCTTCGACGGGCTGGGCGCGATCGTGGACTGGGTGGAGAAGGGGACGGCGCCGGCGCGCATCGAGGCGTCCGCGCGTCCTGGCACGACGTACTTCGCGGGACGGACACGTCCGCTGTGCCCGTATCCGTCCGCCGCTCGCTACAAAGGCACGGGGAATCTCGAGGATGGCGCGAGTTTCGTCTGCGCCGTGGAACCGGTTGCGCGAGGACTCTACAACTGGATTCACAGCACTGGCGACGCGGAGCGCGGCTTTGCGTTCTACCGCGACGTCTTTGGTATCGAATTGGCGCGTTCGCCGTTCGCCGCAGGCGCCGCGGCGGACTCTCGCCCCGAACCGATTCGTCCGGTCGCGCAGGCAGGGTCCGATCCGCTGGTCTGGGATCTGACCGGCACACACGGGTCACGCTTTCGCACGGTGTTCATGCGCGCGCCGAACACGCCTTTCGGGCTCGAGCTGTCCGAGTTCTTCGATGTCCCGCGCGGCGAGAGACCGCCGAATCCGTGGGATCCGGGTGCGTCGAAACTCGTTTTCGCGGTGCGTGATCTCGACGTCATCGTCGGCAGGTTGAAATCACGACGCGCGCCGGTTGTCACTCTCGGCGGCGCCGCCATCGATACTGCGCAGGGACGCGCGATTCTCGTTCGAGACCCCGACGGTTACCTCGTGGAAGCGAGACAGGCGTCAGCAGCGGCGGTCTCGGCGGCGAAGGCTCAGGGCGACGTGATCGAGACGTCAATCTGGATTTCGGTGGCCAGGCTGGATCGCGCGCTCGCGTTCTACGAAGGGTTGCTGGGCTTCAACGTGAGGAACACGCGAACGGCAAACAGTGCCGAACTTCGCGTGAACGGTCTCACTAACGCCAGGCTGGCTCAGACAGAGACAGCGATCCCCGGAATCGAAGCGACTGTCGTTCTGGCCGAATTCACGCTGCCAGCCTCGTCGAAACAGAAAGCAGTGCCGTTCGAGTGGCGCGTTCAGGATGTCGGCGCGCCTCAATTCCAGCTCGAGGTGTCTGCACTCGACGCGCTACTCGAACGCACCACGCGTGCGGGATATCGATTCGTCAGCACCGGCGCGAAACCGATTCAACGTCCGTTCGGACGGTTCGTGTTCGCGATCGACCCCGACGGCATTCTCGTGGAGTTCGTCGAGCGAGCGACGAGCGCGCCGTGATGCCGGAAACGAGGAGCGCATTGCACCGCCTCTGCTCGATGATGATCGTCGCTCTGCTCGCCGCTGCGGTCTCGAACGCCGCCGCTCAACCCGTGACGACCGGGACCGTCAGCTCGCCCCTCGAGAAACCTGACGCACCTGCAGGATCTGCCGTGAGCATGGCGCGTCGCGAGGCGCTCCTGCGACAGGTCGCCGCATCGGTCGCTGCAGCGCGCGTGCGGCCTCCCGGTGCTACTCAGCTCACGCCGCCCCCGACACCGCTCGCCAATTCGCGCGCATGGAATGCGGCGGAGCGGATTGCGATCTGGCCGGCGGCGCCACCAAACGGAACGTTCGTGCCCGCCACGATGCCAGCTGACTGGCCGGCTCCGTTCGTCGCCAACGTCGCCTCTCCCGAGTTGCGGGTGTTCCCCGCGCAGCAGCCCAATGGCCAGGCGCTGCTCGTCATCCCGGGCGGCGGCTATCAGTTCGTGTCGGTGGAAAACGAGGGTGCAGAGTTTGCCGCTCGCCTGAACGCGCGGGGCTACACGGTGTTCGTGCTCGTCTATCGGCTGCCGTCCGAAGGATGGCAACGAGGCGAGGACGTGCCGCTGCAGGACGCGCAGCGTGCGATGCGTGTCATCCGTGCGAAGGCCGCACGCTGGAAGATCGATGCGCGGACCCTTTCCGTCGTCGGCTTCTCTGCAGGAGGGCATCTGGCGGCGACGCTGTCAACCGGCTTCGCCGAGCCGGTCTACATGGCGGTCGATGCCGCGGATGCGACAAGTGCACGGCCGTTCGCGGCGGCTCTCATCTATCCTGTCGTCACGATGGCGGTGCCCGGGACGCACTCAGTGTCGCGCGAGCTGCTGCTTGGCCCCAATCCGTTACCCTCACAGGTCGCGCGCCGCTCCGCCGAGTTGCACGTCGGCGCGGACACGCCGCCCCTTCTGCTCGTACACGCGATCGACGACACCGCAGTGCCGGTCTCGAACAGTTTGAACCTGCTCAGCGCCATGCGTGCCGCGAACCGGCCGGTGGAAGCGCATCTCTTTCAGGAGGGCGGGCACGCGTTCGCGTCGGGGTATCCGAATTCCCCGACATCGTCATGGGTCGCCGTCTTTGACGCCTGGCTGACTCGACTCCGGACCCGTTCGTAGAGGCCTCTCCCTCTTCCTCCTCTTCCTCGAAATCTCTCGCGAGCCGCGAATTTGGCGTAATCAGACGGGCCACTCACTATGTGAGTCTCATAGAAGAAGATTATTTGACACCGCATAAGTCATATGTTAGAAAAATTGCCAGGAGGATTTTGAAGGAGGTTTCGAGATGTTTGGTCAGACTCGTGTGAACCCGTTTGAAGACATCCTTAATTTCCAGCGCGAAGCGGACCGCTTTTTCAATCAACTCTGGAGCGACCTGCCGGCCCGTTCGGTTCGCCCCACACCCACCTATCCGTTCCAGGTCTATACCGCTGAGGACAGCTGGCGCGTCGAGATTCCGATGCCCGGCATCGACCCTGCGCACGTGTCGCTCGAGATTGCCGGTGACACGATCGTGGTGCGGGCCGAGCAGGACGGTGGCCGCAACGACGGCACCACGCAGTGGGAACAGACCATGACGGTGCCGCAGATTCTCGATCTGAACGGCATCAAGGCGTCGCATCGCCACGGCATGCTGGCGCTGACCATTCCGCTGAAGGACAGCGTGAAGCCGCGCCGCATTCAGATTGACGGCGTCGCCGCCGACGCGCAGAAGCAGCTGACCACCGCGTAAGACCACAAGCCCGGGCGGGAGCCGGTGACGCCGGCCCCGTCCCGCACAGGAGGATGACAATGTCCCGCGTTCGACTTGTGTTGATCGCGCTGGGCATGGCGTTCGCCGTGCCTGCGCTGAGCGTCGCCAACGTGCCGCTGGCGACGACCCTGAGCGACGAAGCAATGTCGGCCACCGCGGCGCCGACGCTGGCCGGCACATGGAAATCCGCCCCCGAAGAAACACCGCTCTCAACGGCGTTCGACGAATCGGTGTGGGGCAAGAATGCGAAGTCGGTTCGCACCGTGGAGATGATGATCAAACCCACGGGCGAGGCGACGTTGATCATTACTCGCAAGATCCTGGATGGCCGCGGTCGCGCCATCACGGCTGCAACGTCGATTGAACAGGCGGAGTTATCGATCGGCGCCATCGAGCGCAGGGCTGACGTCCGCGCCGATCACGCGGTGACCGTCAAGCACGCCGAGCGGCGCTATCCGGACGACCCCGGCGGCACGTGGGCCCTCGACGGGCTGCGCGTCATGGTATCGACGTTCTCCGACGACCCGGCCTCGATTGAAGTGCGCGTCGACACGCCGGAAGGCCGCGGCTCGTTCTGGGAAAAGCTGCGGAGGCGGTGAGGCATGTTCTCGATGCCGCCGCGCTCCGCAGC
>Ga0310810_10000589_pt1 | contig 36552 bp, 34 predicted proteins | sample NCmetagenome_FD_207641 | JGI IMG/M metagenome (GOLD analysis project Ga0310810, IMG submission 207641) | Soil microbial communities from experimental microcosm in Duke University, North Carolina, United States - NC | ecosystem: Engineered > Artificial ecosystem > Soil microcosm > Unclassified ...
AGCTTTCGCGCGACGGCCACGACTGCTTTCTTCTTCCCGCGTTTGCCGCCATGTTCAGCCAGGTGCAGACCCCATCGTTTCAGATCGGTATCAGGTCCTCGACGGGCTGCGGCTCCCGGTCGTTGAACGGTCGCCGGCTGGGGTTGCCCTCGGCTTTCCGGATTGCTGTCGGCTTCGGTGGCGGACCGGAGTAACCCACGAACTATGCGCTCCTCTTCGCACCAGTCGGATAAGGCGAGCAGCAGTCCCTGAATGTCAGGGTGACCATCAAGCAACTGGCTCCGCGCCGACTCGATCTCCACTCGGCACCGCTGTAGTTCGGCTTCGAGCGACCTCCGTGAATGTTCTGCCATCGCCTTCCAGGTTTGCCTCCTTCCCCGTGAAGTCCTGCCAACGGAGAACGGCCAGTTCAACGTATTTCGGATCGATGTCGATGCCGTAACAAATGCTCTCGGCGACCTCAGCGGCGATGAGCGTTGTTCCACTTCCCAGGAAGGGATCGTACACGGCCTCGCCCCTGACGGTATGGTTTGCGATCGCCTTGCGCATCAGCTCCAGTGGTTTCTGCGTGGGGTGATCGAACTTCGCCTCCTTGGAGCCACCCATAATGAACTTTGGGGATGGTGAATCCCAGATGGTCGAGTTCTCGCCTGCCTTGCCAAACCACGGGGCGTTCTTCTTCCGGACGTACCAGCAGGGCTCATGTTGAAACCAGTAGTGGGTTCTGGTGAGCACGGTGCGCCCTTTGTTCCAGATGATTTGCTGGTGGTGCAGAAAACCAATCCGCAGCAAGCCGTCCAAAACCTCGCGCGTGAACTTCGATGCGTGCCAAACATACGCCACCTCAAGACTGGGCACCAGCGCAAATGCATCAGACCAATCGGCACGTGTGTCCGACGAAATCGATGTGTTGCGATGGCCCTCGGTGCGCTTCAAATAGCTGGGCTCGGCGGGTCCGCAGCCGTTTAGTCCAGCTCTGTCACGCCACTCCGAGTCGAGTTCAATGCCGTACGGCGGGTCGGTCACCATCAGGAACGGCTTGCGCTCGCCCAGCAGGCGATTCACAGCCTCGGGGTTGGTGCAGTCCCCGCAAAGTATGCGGTGGTCCCCCATCAGCCAAAGGTCTCCAGGAATCGTAACCGGGGTGACGGGCGGCTCCGGACAGGCGTCTGCGTCCGTCAGGCCAGCTTTGATTCGCTCCCCTCCCAACTCCGCCAACAGCGCCTTGACTGCTCCGTCACTCACTTCCAGTTCGCCCACCAGCCCGGCCAGCAGATCCTCGTCCGTCACCGCCATCGTGCGCAAGGTGAACGTCCGCGGTGCAGCGTCGCCGCGTTCCATCTCCTCTCACGTGCACGGCGCCGACACTGGCGCGCCGGGTTTCGCGCGAACCGCGTAGGCGGCCGCAAACGTCGCGCTGTAGCCGTTTCGTCCTGTGTCGATGAGAATGCGGCCGCCGCGATCGGCCTTGCTAAACTCCTGCGTCAGCCGTGAAGGATCGCGGCTTACCAGTACCTTACCAACCTGGTGAGCGAACATTCCCACTTCGCCAAACTCCGCTTCGCGATCAAGTGGCACAGCAATATGAAAGCCTTTTGATCCTGACGTCTTGACCCATGAACACAATCCGAGGTCGCGGAGGAGTTCGCGGAGTTGGAGCGCGGCGGCACGAACTTCGGCGGGATTGTCAACCCCAGGATCGAGGTCGAATACGCATACGTCAAGGTGTAACAAATCGGGCGCTCGCGATGTCCAAACATGGTGTTCTGATTCGCCAGCCAGAGGAGGGACTTTACATCGCCGGCGAGGGGATGGTGCACCGTGCCGCCCTTCTTCGGGACCTCGACCCGCTCCAGCCACTTCGGAAAGCCTTTCGTCACGTCCTTCTGAAAGAAGCCTTCGGCCGCGATGCCGCGGTGGTATCGCTCCATCGTGATCGGACGTCCAGTAAGATGCGGCAGCATGTACGGCGCAATCGTTTCGAAGTAGGCAGCGAGTTCGCCCTTGGTGATTCCGTCATCGGGAAACATCAACTTTTCCGGATGCGTAATCACGACGTCTCCCGCACAACTTCGCGGGCGGTTTTGTCCTCGCGAAACCCGAGGAAGCGCCCGTGCCGCAGCTTTCCGTGGACGGTCCATTCGATGAACGCAACCTGTACCACAATTTCCGGCCGAACCCAATGCGCGCGGATACGCGGCAGGCCGACTGCTTTGGTGAAGGGGCTTTTGGCGATTTCGATCGCGTCGAGCCGCGCACGCAACCCTACCAACTGCTGCGTGTCGAAGCCTGTGCCCACCTTGCCGGCGAAGACGAACTCCTCGCCTTCGAAGTAGCCGAGCAGCAGCGCGCCGAGCCCACGGCGTTCGCCCTGCGGATCAGTAAAGCCGCCGACCACCAGCTCCTGCGACGCCTCGCATTTCATCTTGAGCCAATGTGGAGACCGGCGGTGTTCGTAGGGCGAATCGCGACGCTTGGCGATCACGCCTTCCCACCCTTCGCGACAGGCCCGGTCCCATGGCTTCTCGCCGGTAATCTCCGCGACGGGATGGAGCGGCGACCGCAGCCCGAGATCGCGCAAGATGGCGCGGCGCTCCATGAGGGGCAACGGCATCAGGTTGCGTCCATTCAGCCAGAGGATGTCGAACACGTGATATCCGACCTTCGGACCGCCCCAATCGACCTCGCCATCCAGGATGACCTCATTCACAAACAGTGCGCCGATCACGTCCGCGATGGAAGGATAATGCTGCGGCAATTGATTGCGGGAGAAAAGCCGCACACTCGTGCCTTTCCGGAATGCGAGCAGGCGGATGCCGTCGTACTTGCGTTCGAAGATCCACTCGGGTCCGGTAAAGCGCTCCTGAGTCAAAGTCGCGGCCATCGGGACAACCCATTCAGGAAATCGCATGCAATTCCGAGATTATGCTCTACCGCGCCGCTATATTTCCACGACCTTCTGCCTTCCCCGCAATCTCGGAGTGTGCGAGTATGCGGCTGCTCCGCACTTGTCCGTGTTCGCAACACCAACTTAGCGGGCTCTGGACCGAAGTGCAGAACAGGCCAGGTCCTGCAGATTGCAGGGATGTCTAAGATGCATCCGGCGCGGCTTTCCGCGTGGGTTTTCGTCCAATTGTTTCGCGTGAGCTACAGCTCACGATCTCGGGTCGGGCCCAAACTTCCGAACCGGATAGATAGTGCGCCAAAACCACGAATGTCGGCGGCGTGGCACGGGTCGTTACGTTCGTTCCAGTCGCCATGCCGACTTGCGGGGACCTATCGGTGCTCGATGTGTGAATCGGCGATTTGGCATGCACTGAGAGGTCGGCATTTCAAGAGTCGACGGCTCCCGAAAAGTCAGAGAGTGAGATTCTGCGTGGATGGCGCTCTCAGGCTTGGCCCTACCGGGCAGGCCAATTCCATTTCGGTGTGTTGAATAGCGTCGAGCCCTCCAGCTTCGTTTCTCCAAATTCCTTTAGTAGATGGAGACGAGTACAAACGGGCGCAATCGTCAGTTCCTCGATGAGCTGCCGTGCGTGCGAAACCACAATGATCTGCGTGTTTTTCGCTGCGGCGAGTATCAGCCTTGCAAGCGCCGGAAGTAGATCCGGATGCAGGCTGGTTTCCGGCTCGTTCAGCACCATCAGTTCCGGTGGGCGCGGAGTAAGCAAAGCAGCAGCCCATAAGAGGTAGCGGAGCGTTCCATCCGACAACTCCGCTGCGGAAAGTGTCCGAAGCAGTCCGTGTTGCCGCAACAGCAGTTCGAAGCGCCCATTCTGCGCTTCCACTGAAAGCCGGCTGCCTGGGAATGCGTCCTCAAGAGTCATGGTGAGCGCTTCATCTGACCGAATCTCGAGAATCGTCTGAAGGGCAGCGGCGAGATTACTGCCGTCATGGTGAAGTACAGGCGTAAAAGTGCCAATCTGCGCAGCACGTGCAGGTGAGTCAGAATCGGTGCGGAAATGGTCATAGAATCGCCAGCCACGAACAGCTTCGCGAACAGCCAGCATCTCCGGAGCGCGCTGCGGGTCGGCGACACTGGCGAGCATACTATCGGTGTCAGAGAGGTGCTGCGTTAGCATCACCGGCTCTTCATCGCGCGTCGTGGCGAGCCAGACGAAGTTGTTTCTGCGATCAACAAGGGCAGAGGCTTTACGGTAGACCGGCCCATGCCAGATGCACTCGCGCTTCACATGGGGATCAAGCCCAAACATAGTCGCTGGCGGAGGCGGTGGAGGGTAGCCCAAATCGATGCTGTAACCGTAGGTATCGCCGCCAAAGCCGAGCTTGAGACTCGCAACCTTCCGCTTCGCGAGGGGTTCCACCGCGTAGGTTCCCTGGCGAACACCGCGCGCGATAGTCTCCGGACCCGCCCAGAAAGTCGACGGCAAGCCACCTTCGCGGGCGAGGGAAGCGACGACCGAATTCAGCGCGGCATCCGCCAGCAAGCGTAGCGAGCGATAGACGCTTGATTTGCCGCTCCCGTTCGCGCCAGTGATCACGCTTAGTTGTCCAAGGGGCAGCAATAAATCGCGCAATGATCGATAACCCTGGACAGCGACAGTGCGGATCATGAGATACAGCATAACGTGGGTGCCGCTCCGAGCATTCCAGACCACGCATGCGTGGATTTAAATGAGTCGTGATCCCTCCTAACGAGAACAGTCCAATGTGCTGACAACCTTTCCCACCTGGTTTTCAGCCGCGTCGAATCCGGGCGCTGCCGCCGGATTAGTCCCGAGAAACGCTAGGACTCCGCGAATATTGATTCCGGGAACCGGCGCCTATTAATCTGGTGTGTCACTGTCGCGGAAGGGGTCACGATGTAATCCAGATCAGTTCGCATCTACGCCGCAAGAGTTGATCCAATTGCTAACAACAGGATGGGGTGACGATGTCTGCCATTATCGGAACCTTTTCCGCTTCAGGCGTCCCAGTATCGAATTGTTGGAGGTTCGTACACACTTCCTAAGGAAGCTATTCCGTTTGGTATGGACCTCGCCCGTGCGACCACCGCGCTTCGCCAGTATGTGATAGTGGAAGATTGTCTCGCTTAGCACAGGAGGTTAACCAGCTGCGTGATTCAAGCAGGATGACATTCGTTCGCCATTTTGCACTGGGTGTCGCTGCCTGCGCGCTACTGAGCATCTGGCTGGTGGAAGCGCAGACCCCCGAGAAAGAAGACGATGTTAAGAACCCGGTTGTCGGGAAGCCGGAAGCGGTTTCAGCCGGCCGGAAGCTCTTCCTCGATAGTTGCGGTGGGTGCCATGGCAGTGAGGCTGAAGGCGGGCGGGGGCCGAATCTCGCACGGGGCGACCGCGTCCGCGGGATAACTAACCGGCAGCTATTCAGTATCGTCCGGGACGGGGTGAAGGGGGGCGATATGCCTCCTTCGCATCTTCCTGAAGAGGAGGTCTGGCAAATCCTCGCATACCTGCGCGATCTGACCGCAACAGCGTTCGAAAGTTCCGTGCCAGGAGACATTCGCGCGGGCGACGAACTCTTTTCTGGAAAAGCAGGATGTTCCGGGTGCCACAGCATTCGCGGGTGGGGCGGTTTCCTCGGTCCCGATCTATCGAACATCGGGCGCACTCGCTCGTTCCCGCAGTTGCGTGAGTCACTGCTGGACCCGGACGCGATAATCACGGAAGGCTACCGCGGCGTCACCGTCACCACGAGCTCTGGAGTGAAAATCGCCGGAGTGACGCGCGACAATACCAACTACACGATCGACATTCTGGACGCGCAGGGCAACTTGCATCTCATGCTCAAACAGAATCTCCGCGAAGTAGTGTTCCAGAAGAGTTCGCTGATGCCCCACGATTACGCCAAGCGATTGAGTGGGCCGGAAACTCAGAACGTGCTGGCGTTCCTCGGCCGTCAATCCATGCGGGACGTGGCAGCGCCGCTGATCTCTCCTGCGCCGCCCACCGCTGTGACGCAAGCGGATTCCGATCGTATTCGTCAGAGTCCGGGACAGGACTGGCTCACTTATGCGGGCGATTATACGGGGCACCGGCACAGCCCGCTGAGCGAGGTCACGCGGGACAACGTAAGCTCGCTGGTACCGAAGTGGGTATTTCACATCGAGAAGGCTTCCCATCTCGAAGTCACTCCCCTGGTCTATGAAGGCGTCATGTACGTAAGCAACAGCAACGAAGTGGACGCATTGGACGCCCGGACGGGCCGGCGGATCTGGATGTGGCGCGATGAGCAGTCCAAGCTAGCCGAAGTCAATCGCGGGATGGCCATTTTGGGCGACCGGCTCTTTTTCGTAACTAGCGACGCCCAATTGGTGGCTATCAACCGCAAGACCGGGGGCACGCTTTGGCAAAGAGCGTATGCCGACACGAAGCGCGGACAATCCGCCACCATGGCGCCATTGGCAGTGGAGGACAAGGTGATAGCGGGTGTGGCCGGTGGCGATAGCGGCACGCGTGGATTCGTAGCGGCGTTTTCGGCGTCCACGGGAGACGAGTTATGGCGCTTCTGGACTGTACCCGCCAAGGGCGAACCGGGGGCCGAGTCCTGGGGCACTCTTGGGCCGGAATGGGGAGGAGCGGCCACGTGGTTGAGTGGAACGTACGATCCAGACCTCAAGTTACTCTACTGGTGCACGGGCAATCCGTGGCCGGACTTCTACGGCGGGAAGCGTCAGGGAGACAATCTGTATTCTGACTCTCTGATCGCGCTCGATGTCCGCACCGGAAAGCTGAAATGGTATTTCCAATTCACGCCGCACGACACGCATGATTGGGATGCGCAGGCATGGCCTGTCTTGGTGGATCTTCCTTGGCAAGGACGCACACGGAAACTGGTGCTACACGCCAACCGCAACGGGTATTTTTATGTTCTCGACCGGACCAACGGCCAGTTTTTGCGGGCCACCCCCTACGTGCAATCTCTGAACTGGACCAAGGGCATCGATGATCGGGGCAGGCCCAATCCGGCGCCAGAGAGAGATCCCACTCCCAGCGGAAACCGGACGTGTCCGTCGGTGCGCGGCGCTTCCAACTGGATGTCACCGTCGTACAGCCCGCGGACGGGACTATTGTATGTGCCAACGCTGGAGCAATGCGATACGTACACATCATCTGCCAAGAATCCCGAGCCAATGAAAAATTTCGCGGGCACTGGCGCGGAGTCAATTCCCAAGGAGCCGGGCAAGTTTTTCCTGCGGGCTTTGGATCCGCGCACCGGCGGGAAGCGATGGGAATATCCGATGACTGGTCCGGCGACCATGTGGGCGGGCGTCGTATCGACGGCCGGCGGAGTGGTTTTCTTCGGCGACGACGACGGGCAGTTAGTGGCGCTGGACGAAGAGACCGGCCGGCATTTATGGCACTTCTACATGGGCCAGTTGCTCACGGCCTCGCCCATTACTTATCGGGTTGACGGCAAACAATATGTGAGCATCGCTTCAGCCACGGGCATCTTCACGTTCGGGTTGTTTGAGCCATCCATTTCCGTTCCGCTGGTGCCGGAACGAGAAGAGCCGTGATCGCTGACGCTAGATTCCGAGTCGACCCTCTTTCCATGGCCCAAACCGTAGGGAAGCGGGAGCATCGCACTCGGTTCAGTGGGCTTTAGGAGCGAGCGCAGGATGCCTTGAAATCGTGGAGTCGCATCTCCAGTGACTTCACTTGATTTGCTTTTCGGCGGCCGCACCCGACGCCACCCAAATTGGTCAGTGGAACGGGACGTTAAGGAGCAATCTCGGAAGCTATTTCGCCCCGATCTTGCCCGCTCCGTTCGGTATTAATTCGAAGAGCCACTGTTGCCGGTCCTCAAACAGGCGGTGCGCCAGCCTTCGCGCCTCCGTCATTCATCCCTCAGCGCCACCATCGGCTCCAGTGCCGCGGCGCGGCGCGCCGGTCCATAACTGGCGCCCAACGCGATAATGGTCAAGAGCGCGATTGCTGCAACCATTGAAACAGGATCATACGGCTGCAGCCCAAACAATAGCGCCGCGGCAGCGCGTGCTGCCCACAACGCGAGCAACACCCCGGCGGTCAATCCTACTCCCAGCAGCAGCATGGCTTCGCGGAGCACCAACCGGATCACCCGAGCGCGGTCTGCGCCGAGAGCGATGCGTATGCCGATCTCATTTCGCCGCCTTGCGACCATGTACGCGATCACGCCGTAAAGGCCGAGAGTTGCCAGTAGTCCCGCCAATAGCCCGAAGCCGCCCGACAGCGTGGCCATCAGCCGCTCGCGTAACAACGACTCCTGCAACTGCGCCGAAAACGAATGAAACTCGATTCCGATTGCGGGACTGAGCGCCGTTATCGCGGTCTTCGCCGCGCTGATCAACCCGCTGGGCGAGCCAGCCACGCGCAGCACGAATGTTGCTTCTGGCCCAGGATCGTCATCTTGTGCGATGGGAAAGAACCCGATTGGCATGAAGTCCTCCCGAAGTTCGTAATACTTCGTGTTTTTCACGAGACCGACGATCTGGAACAGCGGTTCCGGTTTGCCGGCTTCGGCTTCCTGGTGGAACGTGTGGCCAACCGGGTTGGCCCCGCCGAAGAACTTGCGCGCGAATGCTTCGTTCACGATCGCCACCTTCGGCGAGCCGAGCGTGTCGTGATCATCGAATTCGCGTCCCGCGAGTAGACTCGTACCCAGGGTTCGGAAGTATCCCGGACCAACACGATTGAAGTGGGACTCCTTCCCGCTCGCCGCCGCGGTTGAGCCGTCCGGTCCAATGTCATTGTTCCAGCCGCTGCCGCTCACAGGCGTAAACAAGACTTGCGCTACCGAAACGACACCCGGGAGCGCTGACAAGCGTTCGTACAACTCGCGATATACCGCAGGCCTGCGCTCCTTCGGATATTGTGCTCGGGCGAGGTCAAAGTTGACCGAGAGCACACCTTCGGCCTTGAATCCCGCTTCAGTAGTAAGCAGATTGCGCAAGCTTCGCACGAATAGGAGCGCCCCGACCAGCAACACCAGACAGAGCGCCACTTGCGTGGCCACCAGGCTTCGGCGCAAGCTGAACCGTTCCCGTCCCGCTGTCATGCTTCGACCACCCGCACGAATGATCGACGCCGGCGACAGTTGGGTCGCTCGCATCGCTGGCACCAAGCCGAACAGCAGACAAGTGATTATCGCCAGTGTCATCGTGAATCCCAAGACCTGCCAATCCAGAGTGAGACCAACAAATAGCGCGCTGTTTGCCGTGCTGATGAACGTAACCATTGCGCGGCTCAATGCCTGAGCCAACCCAACGCCCAACACCGCCCCGGCAACCGCCAGTAAAAGGCTTTCCACGAGCAGTTGGCGTACAAGTCTCCACCGTGACGAGCCAAGAGCGAGCCTCACGGCAATTTCCCGCTCGCGCACACTCGCCCGAGCCAACAGCAGATTGGCCAGGTTCGCGCACGCGATGAGAAGCACCAGACCGCTGGTCGCCATGAGCAGCCAGAGCGGACGTTCATACTCGCGCCGCAGCCCTGATACCCCTGTTCCCCCGTCGGTGGCGGCAAGCCTATTGGCAAGGTACCGCTTCGCTGCGTCAGGCTTGTACGTCGGCGGCACTGTCGCTCGCATGATGCCTGGAGAGAGCGCGTGCAGATGTGCGTTGGCGCGCTCCACCGTCCAACCCGGCTTCAGGCGCCCCATCATCGAGAGCCACCAGGCGTGCTCGATCGGAATCCGGCCTTTCTTGTCTTCAGCCAGCAGGCGGTCGGCGCAAAGTGGGATGGCTACGTCATACCGATTCCCCACCTCAACGCCGAAGAACGACGGCGGCGTGACACCGATCACCGGGATTGGGTGTCCGTCGAGACTGACAGTACGGCTCAGGACCCCAGGGTCGCCCCCATACTCTCGCTGCCAGAACGAATGGCTGAGCACCGCTCCCGCCCCACCGCATGTCTCGCTATCGTCCTGTGCGGTGAATGTACGGCCAATCACCGCGTTCACTCCGAGACTGCGGAAAAACTCGCCGCTGACGTAGAGCCCCTCGGCAGGGCGAGCTTCGCCACCATTGGCGAGATTGAAACGCGCTGCGCTCCACGCTAGCACTCCTGTGAACGCTTGCTGTTGTGCCCGGATTTGTTCCCACTGTGCGTAGGTCAGCCGCGCGCTGCGGGAAGAGAACCAGCCTGCCCGCATCGAATCTCGCTCGAAGTCAATCGAAACCAGTTCCTGTGGATTGTGGACCGGAAGCATCTTCAGGCGAATGGCATCGACAAGCTGGAAGATCGCCGTGTTGGCGCCAATACCCAACGCGAGCGACAACACCGCCACGAGAGTAAATCCGGGGCTCTGTCTCAGCTGCCGGACTCCATACCGCATATCTTGCATGGTTGATTCGAGCATGTTTCACCTTCTACTACATTACGAACCAATTCGTTCGTGGTTAGCTAGTTGAGCCTCGGCTTGAAAGCAGAACGCCCTCACGACGCTCAGCGGACATGTGCCTAGCCCAAAACTTGGGCAGCCTCGATCAGCTCAGTCTATCTCGATTCGCCTTGGAACCAGAGTCAGTTGGGCCGGTTAGACGGCAAGCCCTAGATGTGACCCGTTTGCCCAGCCCATTGTGTCTTTTGGCGCATCCCTTGCGGCTGGCTGAGCCTGATGTGTCGCAATATCGGACGCTATTTTCCAACCCGAGGACTTCCCGGCGGGGCCCGTGTCCCGCAACCCGTTACTTGCGAGGAGTGTGGCGGTTCACTTCCACGGGATGGGCGTTTCTGGTCAGAGTAACGCCAGCCCAACTTCCGTGTGGCCCGTCATCCGACCGGGACGGCACTGCTGTACCCTTGTTAGGGCGAAGGTTACGTCGGCAGCCGTAGCCACAAAATCCTGATGCTCTGGACCGAAAACCGCGCCCTGCCCATCGCGGGGATTCCACAAATTACTAAGACTATTGAGCAGCGGCGGCCAGGCCCGCGCTATTACGAGGTTCGCCGGGTACTGAACGGGGCGCACGCGTACTTCGACGCGGCACGCGTTTCGCTGGTGACGCCGAACTGGCGGGGGCTCCTGATCGAGGCGGCCTATTGGTTCAGCAAGGCGATCGACACCGGCGCCAATTACACTAATGCCGCCATCAATGACGACGCCAAACAGGGCCGCGCCCAATCGCAGTTCTACGTGCTGCAGGATTTGAAAGGGCTGAGTTCGTTCGACTAGACGCATGCGTTTCTCACGCGCTTCACCTGGACCACGCCCGCATGACGGCGAAGCCGGCACTGGCTCGTGGGCGCGATCGGACGCTGGGAATTCGGCGCCATTACGCTCGTCAAGAGCCGGGCTATGGCAACGTGGACGGCGCCATCGGCGACCGCCCGAATCTGCTCGATCCCGCGATTCTCGGTCGTACAATCAACAATCCGGATACCGCAACCCAGATGCTGCCGCGCTCGGCCTTGGCGTTTATGCGTCCAAGCGACTCGCGGGGCAACCTAGGCCACAACGTGTTTCGCAAGGATGGTATCCGAAACGCAAATGCATCGCTGGCACGAACCTGGAAGGTGTCCGGAGGGAAGAGCCTGACCTTTCGCGTTGAGTCGATCAATCTTCTTAATACGCCGCATTTCGCTGCACCGGGGAACGAACTGGCATCCTCCAATTTCGGGCAGATCACCAACACATTGAACGACGGCCGGGCATTCCTGCTCTCGCTGCGGTTCAGATTTTGAGAAAGGGAGCAGCCGCCAGCTCCAGGGGAGCAATACAGGAGTATGCAAAACTGCCGACAGTGCCCTTCAATGCGACCTGATGGAACGTTACCGACTATGATCTTTTGCCGCTTTTCGGGAGAGTCGCCCGGAACGGATTATCGAGCTGCCGGCGTTGCATAGCGCGGCGATCACGATCGTCGGCAACCCGGACGTGAACGCCCGGTACGGGTCACTTCCCAGAGGTGCGTGATCCAGGACGGATAAGAACGTGTCGGCGTGTCCACGTCAGCCTCGCCGCGCTGCTTCGATGGCGGCGATGTCGATCTTCTTCATCGTCATCATCGCCTCGAAGGCACGCTTTGCCTCACCGCCACCAGCCGCAAGCGCATCGGTTAGCGCGCGCGGGGTGATCTGCCAGGACAGGCCCCAGCGGTCCTTGCACCAACCGCACTGGCTTTCCGTGCCGCCATTGCCGACGATCGCGTTCCAATAACGGTCCGTCTCTTCCTGATTCTCCGTCGCGATCTGGAAGGAAAAGGCTTCGGTGTGCCTGAACGCAGGGCCGCCGTTGAGACCGAGACAGGGAATGCCCAGGACGGTGAACTCCACCGTCAGCACATCGCCCTTCTTGCCGCCAGGATAGTCACCGGGAGCCTCGTGAACAGAGGTTACTTGACTATCCGGAAAGGTGACGGCGTAGAAGCGCGCCGCCTCATGCGCGTCCGTGTCGAACCAGAGGCAGATCGTGTTCTTTGGCTTCATGTTCCTGTGCTCCTTGTGCTCGATCAGGGCGAACGCCGCGGTCTTTGCGTCGGTGACCCACCAGTTATCTGCTGATCTGCTACGGCCGACGTCTCAAATTGGTCGCCGCCCGTCCTACCCTTCTGAATCATATCGCTGGCAGGGATCGACTTCGAGATCCGAAGCTATGACAGGCCAATTTCCGAATGATCCCCGACCAGGTTCCTCCTAGGGTAGATCACGCAAAATCGGCGTGGCCTTTACCGATCATGCCAGGATAGTCGGCCATCCGGACAGAACTCACTTAAGGTCGATAGATCGCCGGTAGTCGCGCAGCGTTTAGGAATAAACGGGGTTCTGGCCACTTAGTGCCGGGGTACCGATGCGAATCGACTAGATCGGGACTGGGAACATTATGGCTGAAAGAACACCCCGCATTCGTGGCGTTCGCGAACCTGTCATTCCTGCAAGACTGGCTCTAGTACCCCGGTCCATTTTCCAAGCCGTGGTCGCAGAGAAGAACAGCCCATCATCCAACGAAGTAACTAACTATAAGATTCTTAAGCCCCAAACTGTTTACACCGCAGCATGTAATATTCCGGCCTTCTCAGCGTTATATTGTCATCGATGTAATCCAGGCGCAGCGAGCGGAGTAAGGCGGATGCGATCAAATCTTCTCGGGTTCACAATCCTTGCCGTAGCCTGGCTAAAACTCGGAGCTGGCGCCACAGCCGAGGAACGATCGCCGGTGCTCACCGAGGATCAAATCCGCCAACTGATCCGCCAGGTTGCCGAGAAAGACCAGGAAAACGACAAGAAGGAGCGCGATTACACGTACGTGGAACGCGACGAGGAACGCACGCTGGATGGAAAAGGCCATGTGAAGTCCACCGAGACAATGACTTACGAGGTGATGGATCTCTATGACGACCAGGTGCAACGGCTTATCGCGAAAGACGACAAGCCGCTTTCTGCTCAGGATGCGCGCAAAGAAGAGAAGAAAATTCAGAAGTTGATGGAAAAGCGGAAGAACGAATCCAAGAAGGATCGTGCCAAGCGTCAGGAAAAAGAACAAAAGGACCGCGAAGAGAGACGGAAATTCGTCGGCGAAATAGCCGATGCTTTCAATTTCCGGCTCGAGGGCATTGAACAGCTCGACGGGCGCGGAACTTACGTCATCAACGCCGAGCCGCGGCTTGGCTCTCATCCCCATTCGAGAGAAACCGGATTTCTGCCGAAAGTACGGTTCCGCGCGTGGATCGATAAGAATGAAATGCAGTGGAAGAAGGCCGATATTCAATTCATCGATACGGTGTCATTTGGCCTGATTCTGGCACGCCTGCACAAGGGCTCGCGGGTGGTCATCGAGCAGGCGCGCGTCAACGACGAGGTTTGGTTGCCTAAGCACATCGAAATCAAGGTAGACGCGCGTCTGGCGTTACTGATGGGATTGAATATGGATCTCGACTTCACGTTCCGCGATTATAAGAAGTTCCGGTCCGACAGCAAATTAATCGTTGGGACAGAGCAACCGGACGCTGACTCCCAGAGCCCGTAACACGCATGACTCACGCCGGCTGGAAACGGTCACCTTCGATCCTGGCGCATCGTCTCCAGATATAAACCGGCGGAAGGTTCGACGAAGGTATAGGACTATGAATCCCACCCAGGAAGACGCAAGAAAAACCAAGCGGCAGCTCCGGCTGTGGCCAGGCGTTGTCATCGTCGTCGCGCAGTTGCTGTTCCGGTTTGTTCTACCTGTAGTCATGCCTGATCAGGACTTGATTGGCCTGCTTGGGCCAGTCGTCTGCACGTTGGCGATCGTCCTATGGTGGTTGTTCCTCAGCCGTGCGGCTTGGGTCGAGCGCTTGGGAGCCCTCGGCTTGATGATCATCAGCATGTTCGCGACTTGGCGCCTCATCGATAAGTCCCTTGCGACGGGGGCACAGGGGTTCCTGTTCCCGTTCCTCGCCATCCCCGGCCTGGGCGCCACCTTTGTCCTATGGGCCGTCGCCACTCATCGCCTCTCGGATCGCGTTCGCCGCATAACCATGGTCGCTACGATTCTGCTCGCTAGCGGCGTGTGGGTGGGCGTCCGGACCGGCGGCTTCACCGCCTCCGACTTCAAGAACGACTTGCATTGGCGCTGGACGCCGACTCCCGAGGAACGGCTCCTGGTCCGTGCCGATGAGCTGGCTGCACTCCCCTCCGCTCCTTCGGCAGCACTAAGCTCCATGCAACCGCCTGCGACTCAACCCGAGAACAAGCCGGCTGAAGCTCCGAAGGCAGCGGTACAACGCATTGCTGCGGCAAAGCCGCACTCGGAGGCGGCCACATCGACGCCCATATCGAACATTTCCAAGGACCGCCTCGTCGCCAAAGCGGCTAGTGAGCCCGCAACAATCTCCCCGGCAGTCGAGGCGGGACCCGATTGGCCCGGCTTCCGCGGTCCCCATCGCGACGGCGTTGCCGCCGGTGTGCGGATAAATGCCGACTGGCACACGTCCCCGCCAGTTGCTATGTGGCGTCGCCCGATCGGACCGGGCTGGTCATCCTTCGCGGTCCACGGCGATCGCTTTTACACCCAGGAGCAGCGTGGTCCCGACGAGGTCGTCGCCTGCTACGAGCTGGACACCGGCAAGCCAGTCTGGGCACACCGGGATGCGGCGCGATTCTGGGAGTCGAATGGCGGTCCAGGCCCACGCGGAACCCCCACCCTCCGCAATGGCCTCGTCTACACATTCGGCGCCACCGGGATCTTGAACGCTCTCAATGCCAGCGACGGGTCGGTTGTGTGGTCCCGCAATGCTGCCACCGATGCAAACATAAAGAGTCCGGGCTGGGGCTTTGCCAGTTCGCCGCTGGTCCTGGGTGACCTGGTAATCGTCGCCACCTCCGGCAAACTCGCTGCCTACAATATCGCCAACGGTTCTCCTCGTTGGTTCGGTCCTGACGGTGGCGATAGCTACAGCTCGCCAGAGCTCGTGACCATTGATGGCATCCAGCAGATTTTGCTGATGAGCGCCACCGGCGCGACAAGTGTGACGCCGGCAGACGGGAAGCTGCTGTGGAAGCACGAGTGGCCGTCCGATACCCGCATTATGCAGCCGGCAGTCACCGCGGACGGCGATCTCTTGATCACTTCCGGCGACGCAATGGGAGGAGTCGGCATACGGCGCATCGCGGTTACCCACACACCGGCTGGCTGGAAAACGGAAGAGCGCTGGACTTCGCGCGGATTGACGCCCAGCTTTAACGACACTGTCGTCCACAACGGGCATGCATTTGGATTCAGCGGCAGCATCCTCGCGTGCATTGATGTCAAAGACGGAACTCGCAACTGGAAGGGCGGACGGTATGGTAACGGCCAGATCGTTCTGCTGGCCGATCAGGACCTGCTGATCGTCGTGTCGGAAGAAGGTGATCTGGCGTTGGTCAAGGCAACCCCCGATCAATTCACCGAGCTCGCGCGAGTGCCAGCGATCCAGGGCAAAACCTGGGGCCATCCAGCCCTAGCCGGCGACGTGCTGCTGGTTCGCAATGGCCAAGAGATCGCTGCCTTCCGTTTGGCCCCGGCACGCGGATAAGACGGGCGCACCCGCGCCGGTGGTCTTCGTGCAGAAGTTAACCGAAGCGGCTATACCCGGGCCTACGACGGCATCGAGAACGCTCCCACCGCCAGCAGTTACCGCAGCGAGTCGCGACTCTAACCGACGATTCGATCATCGACACCGGGCCGAGCTTTTCATACTCGATGAGCGGCTTGAAATCACTGGCGAGCATCATCTGTCTTGCCTCCTGCTCGAACTTAATCGCCCAATCATAGGGCTCTGGCATGTGCCGGCCCCAGGCGTAGGTGTGTAGATTGTGGACCAGGTTTCCACTGCCGACGATCAGGATGCCCTCGGCCCGCAGCGGCGCAAGTTTTTTACCGATATCGAAATGAAAGGAGGCGGGCTGGGATTCGTTAATGCTCAGTTGCACGACCGGAACATCGGCCTTCGGATAGGCATGCACGAGCACCGACCAAGTCCCGTGATCGAGCCCCCAGTTCTTGTCGAGAGTGACCGGCAGTGGCGCGAGCAATTGCTGGACGCGGCGGGCAAGCTGAGGATCACCCGACGCGGGATACCGCACCCGGAACAGTTCAGGCGGAAAGCCGCCGAAATCGTGAATTGTCCTCGGCGAGGTGCTGATCGTGACGCCGGTTCCCGGCACATACCAGTGAGCGGAGATCGCGAGAATGGCTTTGGGCTTGCACGTTTGCGCCCCGATACGTCGCCAGGCTTCGGTGTAGCCGTTCGTCAGTACGGCGTTCATGGGATTGCCGTGTCCAAAAAAGATTGCGGGCATCAGTTGCGGCATGTCGGTCCGTCTTCACTATCTCCACGGCCTTTCGTGGCTGTTACATCACGCCAATTTGTTTCAACATTCCCATCAGATCGTAAAATAGGTTTTCTTCTACGATCTCACCCTTCTCATTCCAGTGCGCCACGGTACAGAAGTCCACCTTAAAGCCCTTGTTCGTGGGGGCGATCACCTTGCCGTCGGCCATCGTCATCGGCCCCGTCATGGTGCCGGTAAACTCGGCGATTGTGTATGTCCAATCCCCCTTCGCGATCATCACCTTGTATGGATTGTTGACGAGATGCTGGTCGGGAAACGTTTTGAAGAAGACAACAGCCTCCTGCTCGTGAGCCACTATTCCATACGTCGGCGGTTGGTTGGGCCATCGTACGACGCAATCTTTCGCGTGGCGTTTGTGGAACGTTGTAAGCTCCTTCGCGTTCCAGGAAATCGTCCAGCGTCTTCATTAATTGCAAGTTCTGCTCTGGGGTCATAAGCCTCACCTTTCCTTTGATCTACTTCGCGTATTCGATTTCTTCGTACTTCTCGCGTTGCCCGAGGCTTCCAAATGGTGCCGCTTTTTTCCAAATTCGGCTGGCGCGTCTAGTGTATCCCGAAGGAGTGCAATAATGACAGCGGTCGACATTCACTCGCCTGTTTGAGGAGCTCCAAGCAATGGCTGTAGAATCTTCGCCTTCAGAGCCCGGACTAGCAAATCTCGATGGTCTGCTTCCAGAATTGGAGACGATCTACCAGGATATTCACTCTCATCCCGAACTCTCGATGCAGGAAGAGAGGACGGCCGGTGTGGCTGCGGACCACTTGCGGGCACTAGGCTACGAAGTGACTACCGGGGTCGGCAAGACCGGCGTTGTCGGTTTGCTGCATAACGGCGAGGGACCAACAGTAATGCTCCGCGCCGACATGGATGCGCTGCCGGTTCAGGAAGCTACCGGCCTTCCGCATGCCAGTAAGGCCACGGCGGCGGACAGCACCGGGAAAATCGTGCCGGTGATGCACGCCTGTGGTCACGACATGCACGTGACCTGGCTGATTGGTGCGGCCAAACTGTTTGCGAAGTCTCGCGATGCATGGAAAGGGACCCTGATGACCGTCTTTCAACCGGCTCAGGAGACGGCCAGGGCGGCAGGCGATGGTTGACGATGGGCTTTTCAAGCGATTCCCGAAGCCCGATGTCATCCTCGGCCAGCATGTGATGTGCATGCCCGCCGGCGTGATTGGAGGCCGCATCGGCGTCACCACCTCAGCCGCGGACAGCCTGCAAATCAAACTATTTGGGCGCGGCGCTCACGGCTCCATGCCCGAGGCGATCCTGTTGTGATGGCAGCGGCAACAGTGTTGCGGCTACAAGGCATTGTCTCCCGTGAAGTACCGCCGACGGCGGCCGCCGTGGTTACGATCGGCGTGTTGCAAGCGGGGACGAAGGAAAACGTTATCCCCGACGAGGCAATCATCAAGCTGAACGTGCGCACTTTCGATGAAGGGGTGCGCAAGCTGGTGCTTGCCGCCATCGAAAGGATTGTGAATGCCGAAGCTGAAGCCTCTGGTGCGACCAGGAAGCCGGAGATTACGCCGCTGGACCAGTATCCACTGACGACGAATGATCCGAATGCGACCAAGCGAGTGCGCGATGCGCTTCGCGCGCATTTTCCTGCCGACAGCGTGGAGGAGACCAAGCCGACAATGGCGAGCGAAGACTTCGGATCTTTCGGAGTCGAGTGGCACGTTCCGTCGGTCTTTTGGTTCGTAGGGGGTGTGGATCGTGATGTGTACGCGAAGGCGAAGAGGGACGGCACCATCGGTGCACTTCCAACTAATCACAGCCCATACTTCGCACCTGTCATCCATCCAACTGTGGAGGCGGGCGTTGAAACCCTGGTCGTCGCCGCGCTGGCTTGGTTGGGGAATTAGGGCGTGAGCGGAAGAGAATGGAGCCTTTTCAGTTTGCGATAAGGATGGACACGTTTCACGCCATCCTCGACCTGAGCGGCACCTTCGTGTTCGCGCTCAGCGGGGGCGTGGCCGGCGTCAAGCACAGACTTGATATCTTTGGCGTGCTCGTGTTGTCCTTCGCCGCAGCCAATGCCGGGGGGATCGCGCGAGACGTCATGATTGGTGCGACTCCGGTCGCGGCGCTCAGCGATTGGCGATATGTCGCTGTTTCCCTGGCTGCGGGTCTGCTGACGTTCTATTGTTATGCGTTTATTGACCGTTTGAGTGGCTCCGTCCTGATCTTCGACGCTGCCGGTCTGGCGCTTTTCGCAGTTACGGGCGCGACGAAAGCCCTCGCCTATCACCTTGATCCGGTCGCAGCGGCACTCCTTGGGATGCTGACAGGAATTGGCGGTGGCATGATGCGGGACATCCTGATCGCAGAGGTCCCGGTGGTGTTACGCGCGGATCTTTACGCCGTTGCTGCCCTCGCTGGCGCTGCAGTCGTGGTGATCGGACAGATGCTTAATGTTTCGTCCTCTGCGGCTATGACGGTTGGCGCAATGCTCTGCTTTGGGGTCCGCTTTATGGCGATGCGGTATCGCTGGAGGCTTCCGGTTGCCGTCGGCGGGAGACGGCAATAGGCAGAAGTAATTGCATCAGGCGTTTCTGGTTTTCTTCGTTGAAGAGATGCAAATTAGCCAACCCTGTCCGGCGCTGCTTCGGCGAACACGCTTGGGCGGCTTCGAATACCTCCACTACGCTTCCAACGTCCGGTCACACCGTTTGGATCACAGTCAAAATGCCTTCGCGGCGGGAAGTCTTACCTATGTTGTTGCAAGCGACGAATAGCGCCCGTTGTGGAGCAATATCGGCATCTATTCGACGCAGTCTCGTGGTCAACCTCCTGCCGTCGGACGGGACTGTCGAATGCACCCGACAAGTCATCAACGGGCGTTATCCAGCAAGTTGACTGCCCCCCCGGCCCGCCGTCGCCGGTGTTGGCTGCCAAGCGTTGCCAGGCGTGTTCAGGCCGTGCGTCCAGTCCTCGCCGTTCGGATGGCCGGCGCGGTGACCACATCGCCGGTAAACACCGCAATCCCAAAAGGTTTTGAATCCGTCATAATTGCGTTCGTGCCCTTCCCCGAATGGATCGAACCGATGGGGGCAACCCTCACCCAGGAACGTTTTACCGGACCGGAGTGGGTCTTTGAACACAAGTTTGATGGTATCCGGCTCCTAGCCTTCCGCCAGGGGAACGATGTACGCCTGCTGTCCCGCAATCGTCTCCCGCAAAATTGTCCCCCGATTGCGGAGGCGCTGAAGCGTCTGCCCGCGCAAGAAATCATCCTCGACGGCGAAATTACCTGGGGCACGGATGGCGCTGCCTATCACGTTTTCGACCTGCTGTGGCTCGATGGCCGCGATGTATCCTTGTTGCCGCTCGACGAGCGTCACGCGTTGCTGCAAAGTCTGCGCCTGGAGAAACCCCTGCAGAGAGTTGCGCGCCTTTCCGATGAAAAGCCCTGGGAGCGCGCCTGCCGGGAAGGGTGGGAGGGAGTCATCGCCAAGCGCAGAGACACGCGTTACGAGCATCGCCGATCGCCGCACTGGCTGAAGATGAAATGCGAGACCTCCCAGGAGTTCGTGGTCGGCGGTTTTGCAGACCCACAGGGGGTACGGAAAGCTGGGCGCCCTTCTGGTCGGGTACTTCGAGAACGATGATTTGATCTATGCCGGCAAGCTTGGCACAGGATTTGATACCAGACTGCTGCTGGAACTACGTGCGCGGCTGGATGCCCTCGAGCTTCCGCAACCGCCTTTCACTAAGGCGGTTGGGCTACCGCGCTTGCGCGTGCACTGGGTGCGTCCCATGATCGTGGTGCAGGCCGGCTTCATCGAGTGGACGAAATTCGGCAAGCTTCGGCATCCTCGATTTCTCGGCATCCGTAGCGACAAAGCAGCGCGCGAAGTAGTGCGGGAGGCGTGTTGATCACGCATCCCGGCAAGGTTCTGTTCCCCGACGACGGCATTACCAAGGGCGAACTCGCTGCATACTACGAGATGATTGCCCCCGTGATGCTGCCCCACATTCGTGGGCGGCCCATCACCATGGAACGGTTCCATCGCGGAATCGGCGAGAAGGGATTTTTTCAGAAAGATGTTGTAAAAGGTTTCCCCGAATGGCTGGAGCGCGTCGAAGTGCAAAAGAAGGGGGGCACGGTGCACCATCCCATCGTCACCGATACGCGCTCGCTGGTCTGGCTGGCGAATCAGAACAGCATCACGCCGCACGTGTGGATTGCGCGCGTCCCGGACTTGTGGCACCCCGATATCTGCGTGTTTGATCTCGATCCTAGCGAGGAGCAGTCTGAAATTTTGAGTGCGGCGGGAATCGCGCTTCGTGATCTGCTGTCCGAACTCGGGCTCGAGAGCTGGGTGAAGACGTCCGGCTCCAAGGGGTTCCACATAGTAGTGCCGCTCGACGGGAGTGCCGACTACGGTGACGTGGGAAGGTTTGCGAATGCCGCCGGCACGCTGCTGGTCCGGCGCGATCCGAAGCACCTCACGCAGGAGTTCAACAAAGCGGATCGCGGTGGTCGAATTCTCGTCGATACGGGCCGCAATGCCTATCACGCCACCTTCGCGGCCGCTTACTCGGTGCGCGCCAAACCGGGTGCTCCTGTGTCGGCGCCGTGCACGTGGGATGAAGTCAAGAACGGCACAGGCCCGCGATCGTTCTTGCTTCGCGGAATGGCAGACCGCGTTTCGACGGCAGGCGACTTGTGGTCGGAGATGCTCTTCCGGGGCCAAACGCTAAGACCGGCGATTGAGCGCTTGCGGCGGCTGCAGGCGTGAAATCGAGCTCGGGGGGTTCAGCGACTGCCAGCGCGGCCATGCGCGTATACACTGAACAGCCATGGCTTGCTCCCCGTCGTCTCAGGCGCGAGAGTGCATGTACGGGTCGGTCGTTTCCCAGCCATGTGAAACTCGATACCAGTTGCAAGGCTGCTGATAACGGTCCCACGTTCGACTGCACAGTGCGCTTTCGATCAGTGGCCCGGCTCGTCCTGTGCGTTCTCACTAAGACGCCACCTGCTCGGCCCGAGGCTCTAAAGATCCTTGAGTAGTTCATCCAACTGAAAGGCATGGCGGATAGGGTGCATGACAGCGTGCTCCAACATTGAGTCGATACAGTAGCGCGGCCATCGCGATGGGTACTCGGGAGTCTCCAATTTCTCGTTGGGCACTTCCCTTAGCGGGGCCCGCCACCGCTCCAGGACATGCTCCATATGGTCTTCCGCATCACGGAGTATGGCCGCCGCGTCCGGGGCAGAGCGCTTCCGGGGTCCGGTAACGCCAGAACCTCGCACATCCAGATCATGTAGCCGCCGGCCGCGGACAGCACGTGCCGTCCTAGGATCGTGTCCCGGAAATAACTGAACAAAGCCGAGAGATCTCTTGCAGGATGGAATCAGCGGTAGCGGTCCAGACGAAAGGTCGATGCGAGCGATTGTAGTGCTGGACAAAGGAGTCGATCTTTTCGATCAAATCCTTGACGCTGCTGAAGGAGCCGCAGCGAATGGCCCGCTGAGTGATCAGGCCGAACCAGCGCTCCACCTGATTCAGCCACGACGAGTATGTCGGGGTGTAGTGAATGTGATAGAGGGGTCGCTGGGCCAGCCAGGTGCGCACCTTACGATGTTTGTGCGTGGAGTAGTTGTCCACCATCAGGTGCACGTCGAGTTGTTCCGGAATACAGGCGTCCAGCTGGCGCAGAAACGAGAGAAACTCCTGATGCCGGTGGCGAGGCTTGCACTCGGTGAAGACCGCACCGGTGGCAATGTCGAGCGCCGCGAATCGCCGGTGTCTGCGGCCGAATCATCGAAAATTCTTGACCAGCATCAGGTCGCTCCGCATAGATTCCCACTGGGCGTATAAGAGCCACCGGCCGTCTGGCGAAATGGGCCCTTATCGAACACCGGGACGCCCGCTCGGCTGCCCCAGAAGCGAATCGCTCTTGGTAGCGGCCCTCTCGCCCAACAATCCGGATCAATCCCGTGAAACGCCGGTCACGTCCGGAGCGACGAACACTCCGGGGAGGGAATTGACGAACTGAACCAGGAGTATCCGACTCCACAAGGGGTTGGGGGTATGCTAGAGGGGCTTATCTCTCTTGCCGCTGCCAACACGCGTTCTACAACCGCTCCTGTGGACGTTCTGCATGGGAGCGCCGCTGTCGGCTCAACTGCCCTTCTATACCGATGATCCAGCGGTCACCGAACGGGGAAAATGGCACTTTGAGTTCTTCAATGAGTTCGACGCTCTCCAGCATCCTCAATACCCGAATCTCCGGCAGAACACCGCTAACTACAAACTGAACTACGGCCTGCCGTACAACCTGGAGCTCGACGTGGATGCTCCCTACCTCGCAATTTTTCGAGCCTTAGGAACCCCGACCTCCACCGGCGGGGGCGACACGAACGTAGGAATGAAGTGGAACTTCCACAAAGAGTCCCAGGCCTCCCGCCTGCCGGATTTGGGCGCGAGCCTGTACGTTGAGTTTCCAACCGGGGACTCTCGCCAGCAGCTTGGTTCGGGACTGACCGACTACTGGCTCAACTTCATCGCGCAAAAGTCCGTTTCCGGCAAGACCAGGATTACTGGCAACATAGGCTACTTGTTCACCGGTAACACCAGCACGGGCGTGCTGGGGATTAAAACCTCGCGCGGCCATGTGTACACGGGCGGCCTTTCGGTCCTGTACGACTTCACGTCCCGGCTGACGCTGGGCGGTGAACTTTACGGCGGGTTTAGCAATAACGGGGATCTGGGCAGAAGCCAGCTCCAGGTCATGGTAGGCGGACAATACGCGCTCCGCAACGGCGTGAGTCTTGCTTTCGGCTTGCTCGGAGGCAAATACATTGCAAGCCCACGCATCGGCGGCCAGATCGGGTTCTCTGTCGATTTTCCCGATGTTTGGCGCAGATCCGTCACTGGTCCCGGTCCTGGTCACTGAATGCTCCAGTCATCAAGATGTTTGAACCTGTCTGCGACGATCAACTTCTTCTAGTTAGGAGGCGCCCATGGCGTGCAAACCAGAATTGCTCAAGACTGTTCCGCTATTTGCTTTGCTGGACGACGAAGAGGCTGCGGTGTTGGCCAGCCAGGTCGAGCTGAAGATATTCGCCCCTCGCGAACGCATCTACAAGATCGGCGATCCAGGCGGCCAGGCCTATGTGATGGTCTCGGGGAAAGTCCGGGTCTCCACCGTGGACGAGGACCATCAGGAAGTGGTCGTCGATGCGCCGGCAGCAGGCGCGTTCTTCGGCTTCGCTTCGATGCTGGAGCAGACGCCGCACCAGACCAACGCCATTGCGCTCGAGTAAACCACCAGCCTCGACGTATCTCGTGATGACATCGCCCATCTGCTCGAGCGAAAGCCGCTGGCAGGAATGGACCTGCTTACCACACTGGGTCGTCAATTCCACGCCGCCCAGGAACTGGTCCGCCTACGCGTCAGCCGCAATCCCAACGAGGTGATCGAGCAGCAGGCAACTCTGGGCGAGCGAATCGCTGACTCGGTCGCGCGTTTCGGCGGGTCCTGGGCTTTCATTAACTCCTTTGCGATCATCCTTACCATCTACACGGTCATCAATATCGCCCTGGACAAGAAAGCCTGGGATCCCTATCCATTCATCCTCCTCATTCTGTTCCTTTCCATGCTTGTCCAAGTTCCAAAGCGACGTGTTTGGCAGCGAACCGAACTGGCGCAAACGAGTCCTTACGTTGCGGACGACGCCGGCGACGCATGACGACGCGATCCGCTCTTCAACAACGTCATGAGTCTTTTGAAGGCCAAGCTCCCGGAAATCCAGATCATGCTGATGCTGAAGCAGCGGAACAGGCCGCTCAACCTGACGGGAGCTGATCGGGCAGAGTTGGAGGATGCGGGCGCTTCCGAGAAGCTGATCGAAGCCGTGACGAACCCTGCATCGATTGGTCCGGAAGTGACGCCGCAGGCTGCCGCTGCGGCCGCGAGGCAAAACGCCGCTTCGCCGCGCGAGCGGCGGTAACGTCGTCGGCCAGACGCAGACGGATCGACCGGACCGACAGCAAGTGTCGTGGCAACTCGCGTTTTTCGCGGGGCGCGACGTGTTCAAAGTCCCGGTGTGCTTCTCACGAGGGCAGGCTTCCCGCTCGTGACGTGTGAGCAAAGACCGGCGACGTCCGGCCGCTACTTCTTGCTCTCTTTTTCATGCGCCTTGATGCCCGCCTTCAGGAACTTCAGCGCCTTGCCTGGACCGCCTGTTCCCTTGACCTTGAACTTCTTGCCGCGCTGCTTGTTGTAAGAAATGAAAAATGCCTCCAGCTGATCAAGCACGGTCTTGCTCACATCATCGATGGATTCCAGGTTCTCATGGTCGTACGAGTGGATGGCGACACCCAGCAGCCGGTCGTTGCTTTCGGTCTTGCCCTCCTCGGTCTGCTCCGCCTGGATGATTCCAATAATACGGACCTCGATCAGGCATCCTACATGGGCCGGCGCGTCCAGCAGGACAAGGATGTCCAGCGGATCGCCGTCTTCACCAAGCGTGGAGGGAATGAAGCCGAAGTCGAAAGGAAACATCATCCCTTCGGGTAAGAGCCCGCCCAGCATGAAGAGTCCAGAATCTGGATCATAATCAAACTTGTTGCGGCACCCCTTAGGCGTTTCTATGATGACGCGGCAACTGCGTTTCTTGACATCGAGCTGAACTGGAAGTTTCGAGAGATCGGCCATGGTTCAGGTCCTCCATTTTGAGTGAGGGAGTTTATCGTTATGCATGAAATCAGGGCGACTCTTCCGGCGGAACATGTGAGGACGGCGGCGCGGCTGGCGAACGAGGCCGGCATCAAGCGCGTCGCTGTATCGGACGTCCGTTTCCATGGCGAGGATGAAACGCGGCAGGTCGTGAGCGTTGAGACCTCTACGCCAAGGGCGCGCGCTTTTGTCGATGCGCTTCTGGGCTCGCCTCTTCTTCGTGGCGTCGATTATGCGCTGACGTCGCGGGAACTGAGGGCCGTCGTGAACGGCGAGGATATCCTCGACCTGACCCGGCCCATGAGCGAGCCCTTCCCGGACGTTATCCAGGACCTCTGGCAGCTGAGCCACCTGACCGTCAGTTATGTTGCGCGGGCGGCGGCCGGAGCAATACTTCTCGCGACGGGCATTCTCGACGACAATCCCGTCGCCATTGTTGTCGCGGCCCTGTTCCTGCCGTTTCTTTCCGAAGTTCTCTCGGTCGGCTTCGGGCTCTGGAGCCGGGACTGGCGCCTGCTTTTTCGCGGCTTGAGAGCGGTTGCGGTCAGCGCGGCGCTCGCCTTCGCGGCAGGCGCTATTGTGGCCGCGATCCAGGGAGGGCCGATTCAGTTCACGGCTTTCAAGGGACCTTTGGCCAGTTTTGCCATCTCCGCGGTCATCGGCGTCACGGCCGGACTGTCCAATGCGGATGATACGGGTCGCCGCTATCTCATTGGTGTTGCGGCTGCCGTTCAACTGGCGATTTTCCCCGTCTGGCTTGGCGCGGCGACTGTGTTGGGAATGCAAGACGGCGTCGTTTGGACTCGTCTGGAAAGTTTCCTGATCAATCTCCTGACACTCTCGCTCGCCGCGGTGGCGGCCTATGCCGCCCTCCACCTGCAGCCTGGGCGCGGCTGGGCATCGCCAAGAAGCGGTCGGCAACATAAGTAAGCGTAAATCGCCGCGAATTACGGCCAACCGCGGATCAATGACTGGCGTGAGGCCTGTCATCCTTCGCGCCGCGCGAATGGACCGCGCCGTTTTTGCGGGCTGTCTTGAGCGCCGGGGGTTTATTGCGGGAAGCGGCGGCGGATGAGTCTCCCTTGCCCCTGGCTTTCGCGACCATGGCGTGCTCCGCATCCTTTGGGATCCCGTCTGCCTTGAGTTCCTTCTTGCGCTCCAGAATGAGCTGGCCGAGAGCTTCGAAATCGATGTCGAGCTCCTTGGCCTTGGACAGCATCTCGTTTTCTTCTTCCTTGATGTGATGGCGCACGCTTTCGGCAAGCACGGTGAATTTCGCTTCGCGATGGTCTCCGCCGCCCCGGCTCTGGTCGAGTTCGGCGATAAGAACCTTGGCGACATGATGCTCTTCGTCCGCCTCATTCATGAGGTCTTTTCCGACATGCTTTCGCACGGTCGGGTAAAAAATTTCCTCCTCAACGACGGCATGCATCTTGAGCTCGGTCACCGCCTTACTGATGATCCTTTCCTTCTCGGAAGACGACTTGGCCTTCTCGAACCTGTCGAAAAGGTCCTTTACCGTCTCGTGGTCCTTCTTCAGGATCGAAATCGCGTGTTTTTCGGACATCAGAATATCAAGCATCAGCAGCCTCCCTGGTTTCCTTGAGCCAACGATCCATGAGCACGTTTGGCTCCAAAAGCTGCAAATGGCATTCGACCTGCTGGTGACATCATATGAGCAAACGTGAAGTTATCGAACCGCACAAAGGCGACAAGCGTTACGCGCGGCGGGACGAGCAGGGGCAGTTCACCGATAGCCAGGTGAATGTCGGGCGCTCGCTGGCCGCGGACCGGAAGAGTAAATCTAAGACCGTGGCGCCCAAGGGCCAGGGCGACCGGGGCGACCAGAAAAAGCGTTAGGGCAGAGGTTGCAAACAGGCTGTTTTATGTTTCAAGCCTGAGCGCTGCCGAGGAACTGACAACCTTTGCGTCGGCCATGGCGCCGTGTGCTCAAGCGCCTGTTTATGTTCCCGCGCCGTGCGGGCGGCGCAGCAATCTCCCGGCACGATAACCTTCAGGTGACGCATGTAGGCATCGCCGACACCGATGGCTGCTGTATGCTCATATCTCAGTGGCATCGATTCGGACCTGGTGCTGGTGGAGGGTTTCCGGTGAAGGGGTCCCTGGGATTTCTGCTCGCAACAATGACTGCCGTTTGGGCGCAGGGCCCGGTGGGCACCCTCAACGGCACGGTGCTCGATCAGGCCGGTTTCGTGGTGCCCGGCGCTTCTGTGGTTGCGACAAACATGGCATCTGGTGAGGTACATAAGACCAGCAGTACGTCGGCAGGCGCTTACACGCTTCCATACGTGCCATCTGGCACCTACAAAGTCCGGATCACGGCTCCTGGGTTTCGTACCTCCGAGGCTGACAATGTGATTCTGCGCGTGGCCCAGACGCTTACGGTCAATATCACGCTAGAGATCGGCGAGATTACGGAGCAGATCACCGTAAGCGATAAGCCCCCACTTCTCGAGGCAGGCACCGCGGAAATCGGGCGTTATGTCTCGGTGGAGGAATACAAGAGCTGGCCGATCGTCGTGGATGACGGGCAGCGCCAGGTCCAGAGCTTCATCTTTAGCAGTCTTCCGGGAACGACGGGTGGCACTTTCCAAGGCACCATCAATGGCGGCCAGCAATATTCGCACGAAATTCTGATCGAGGGCATTCCCGTCGGCCGGTCAGACCTTTCCGGCGGGAACAATAACGAGTTCAGCCCGTCGGCGGAGGCTATCGGCGAGTTTAAGCTGCAGACCGGCGCCATCTGCGCGCAGTACAACGGCGGGCAGACGGCGGTAGCCAATTTTAACGTCAAGAGCGGTACCAACGCCTTGCACGGGTCAGCGTACGTCTACCTCCAGAACGAAGCGCTGAACGCGCTTAGCCTCCAGACAAAAACACTTGGAGAACACAATAGACGGTTTCGCGAAGATAATTGGGGTTATTCGCTTGGCGGGCCGGTTTACATCCCCAAGCTCTACCATGGCCGGGACAAGACTTTCTGGTTTACGAATTTTGAGAAGACGCATATCGACAGTTTGGTGCTCAATGGATTTGCCACGCTGCCTACGCCAGAGTTCAAGAAAGGTGACTTCTCCCGCCTGTTCGATCCGAGCTTTACGGGCAATCCGCTATCGGGTACGCAGGTCGGAGCCGATGCCATGGGCCGCCCCATCGTTTTCGGCCAGATCTATGATCCGCTGAGCACCAGGATAGGGCCTGACGGCAAGCCCATTCGGGACCCATTCCCCGGTAACGTCATTCCGGAAAGCCGATGGGATCCGGTGGCTAAGAACATCATCCAGAATGTGGGTATTGTTGACCCGACATTCGACACGATGATCCGCAACATCCAGCGCATAACGGAGTTCCATTTTTCGACCTGCACATCTTCGGGCTCAAGATGGATCACAATATCTCGGGCAAGCACCATCTGTCTGGGTTTTATAACCGCAGTTACCGCGACCGAGACCATTCCGAATATCTGCCCATTCCCGGCCCGCCTACTAGCCATTTTAGCCAGCAGACGACGCCCGGACACATGGTGCGGCTATCGTGGAACTCCACGCTGATGCCGCGCGTTTTAAACCGCGTGGCGGCGGGTTACAACCGTTTCCTCAACGAATTTGGCGCTCCGGCGTCAGCTGTCAATAAAGACTGGGCGTCGAGAATTGGCCTCCAGAATCTTCCTGGCACGGTTTTCCCGTTATGAATTTCTCGGGTAATGAGTATCAAGGGGGAACGATCAGTGGGCTCGGCGTTGGAGGACGGGTCACCGCGCCCAACGGCAGCTACATCTATCAGGATGACCTGACCTGGATCCATGGCAAGCACAGCTTTCGTTTCGGCTATGAGTATAAGAGGTATTTCTCGAATGCCAAGTTGCTCTCGGACGCCGGGGTCTTTAGGTTCTTTGCGCGATCGACAGATCTGCCAGGGTACCTGGATGAGACGGGCCACGATTTTGCCAGCTTCCTGTTGGGCGCAGCCGATAGCGCCACACATGGAGTCAACATCCTGAGCGCGGCCTTCCGCCAGCCGCAACACGGCTTCTACGTCATGGATGACTGGAAAGTGACGCCCAAGCTGACGGTAAATGGCGGCCTACGCTGGGAGGTCATCCCCCCTTCTACGAGACCACCGGCCGCATGTCCGAAATCGACCTCAATGCGCCCAATCCCGGCGCGGGCGACAGGCCTGGCGCCCTGGTTTTCGCGAGCCACGGCGGCCGGTTCAATAACACGTATTGGAAGGAGTTCGGTCCTCGCCTCGGCCTGGCGTATCAAGTGAACAACAAGATGTTGGTGCGGGCGGGTTATGCCATGACGAACACGCCGCCCATCGGTTTTGGCGCCGGGTTTACCTATCGTTTCGACGGACGGGTGAATAAGCCTCCGGGGAGCAATCCCACGGGATTTTCCGACGATCCCGCCATCTACCTGCGCGACCGGTTCCCCGATTTGGCGCGCGCTCTGCCAGATACTGATCGGTCGTCCGCCAACTCCCAACCCTTCCTGACGACGACGGCCAAGGATGCAAACCGTCCTGGGTACGTGCAGAACTGGAATTTCACGATTCAATATCAGTTGCCCAAGGAAACCGTACTAGAAGTAGCTTATGTCGGCAACAAGGGCACCCGGCTTTGGGGGCAATACGCATTTAGTGAGTTGGACAGCCTTCCCTCCAAAATGTTCTCGATGGGCGATATCCTGAACGATCCCGTCAGCCTGCACCCGCAATACACGCCATACGCGGGCTTTGACACGACTCTCCCGGTGGCGCAGGCCCTCAGGCCCTATCCCCAGTTCCTCGGAGTGCAGGAAGCATTCCCGTATAACACCAACTCCACTTACAATTCCCTGCAAGTCACCGTGACGCGGCGCCTCACAAGGGATTTGGGCTTTTTAGCGGCGTATACCTTCTCCAAGTCGATCGGGTATGTGGATAGCAACGGTTTCCCGGCCTACTACACCGCCACTTCCCAGGATTACTACAACCGCGGTCTTGAGCGTTCCGTGACCACGTTCAACTACCCGCAGGATTTCAAGCTGACCTGGGTCTATGAGGCTCCAGCGGGCAAGGGCAGACGCTTTGATTTGGGTTGGGCCAACCACATTGTGGGCGGCTGGCAATTGGCGGCTATCCACAACTACCACTCGGGCGACCCGATCCAGCTGTTTCAGGCCGGCCTCAACATTCCGGTTGGCTTCGCTTTTGGAATCCGGCCGGATCTGCTTACGGGCGTGCCGGCAACCTTAGGGGGAGCCCCGACAAAGGTGGACGTCGTGAACGGAACGCCCTACCTGAATCCCGCCGCTTTTACGCCACCTCCGGTTACTCAAAACGGCGTGCCGTTGCGCGTGGGGACGGCGCCCCAACATACGGGGGCCACATCACATGGATGAAACATTCCGTGTGAGCAAGAAGTTCCCGCTCTACAGGCAGAAGGAGAACATCTTCTTCCATCTCGGAATGACGATGACGAATCCGTTCAACCGGATCGGCCGCTACATCGCGGACAGTACTGTAGGAGACGTCGATTTTGGCAAGATCTTTGCTACTGGAGGAGGCCGGACGATTCAGCTGGACACCCGCATCGAGTTCTAGGTGGTTGCCTTCCCCTCACCGGAAGTTCTCCACCAGCATCAGATCGGCGCCCTTCTGTTCGTATTGCGAATAGAGAAGCCAACGGCCATTTGGGGACACAGAAAAGCCGTAAGCCGCGAGGCCGCTAAGTTGGGCGAGTGTCGTAACTTTTCCGGTGACAAAGCTGAGGAACTTCAGCGAAGAATTGCCACCAGGAGGCGCTTCGGGAATGAAGTAGATCCCTTGATCCACTACCGCGAAGTTCGAGCAACAGACAGACTCCACTACCTGCGTCTCATCGCCGCCTGAGACCGGAACCTTCCACAGGCTGGTGAATTCCCGAGCTTCCCTCAAGTAATAAAGAAACCTGCCGTCAGGCGATTCTTGTGCGTCGCCCCCGCCCTTTCGTGTGATTTGGATCGCCGGCCCGCCGTGAGCCGGTATTTTCCATAGCTGGGGCTCCCCGCTGCGGCTGGAATCGAAGTAGTTCCATTTGCCGTCATGCGACAGCCGCGTCGGATTATCGTCAGTGACGCGCTCCGCCCTTCCCCCATCAGAGTCGATGACATAAACGCCAGGTTTCCCGTTCGCATTCGAGCCGAAGTAAATCTGCCGTCCGTCTGGCGACCAGCGGGGACCGGCCGTGTAATACGAGCTGCCAAACGAGGTCAACCGCATGATGCCCGATCCATCGCTATTGCATACCCAAATTTCGTGGGAACCCGATCGGTTCGACGCAAAAGCGATTCGCTTGCCGTCTGGAGAGTATCGCGGAGTGTGATCGAGGTGTGTCGAGGCAATCAGCTTCGCCGGCGGCAGTGCCGGTGGAAGCCCGCCGTTCAACTGCATGCGCCAGATATTTGCATCAATCGTGAAGCGCACGTAGCTAAGGCACCCCTGCCGGGAAATTGCCGGCTGGCGGGCGCCGTCGCCTGCAAATGCCAGCCGTTCCGGTTTGCCGGCACGCCATCCAGGCTGGGAAAGCAGAATCTTATACAAAGTGGGGCCGTGTGGCGTACCCGAAGAAAAGACGATCGCTCTCCCATCCGCACTCCAGGCCGGACTAGCCGTGTAGCGATTCCCAAAGGTGAGCTGTTTCGGTTGGCTTTTCGGATTGAGGTCTTCGGAAAGCTCTTGGAGAAACAGATCGTGGTTGTTCCGGCTGAACACGACAGCACGTCCATCGGGCGAAACGGCAGGGCCGACATCGCCAAAGAAAATTCGCTGTGGCGGAGTGGTGAGTCTTCGCTTCTCGCCCGTTTCTACAGAGAGAAGAAACAGTGCGAGGGGCTGATCAGCGACAGCCTTGTCCATGACCACGAGCCACTTGCCGTTCGGATGCCACGCGAGGTAAGGAGACTCGACATCGTGCGGCGACCAGACCTCACCCAACTTACGCGCGGGCCCTCCCGGAGCGGGGATGAGGAACACGCCGCTCCGGTCGTTTGGCAAGGAGCGAAGGAAGGCGATAAAGCGGCCGTCCGGCGACCAGGCGGGCGAGAGGTCGTCGTCTTCATCGCGAGTGAGTTGCACCGGCTCGTACGCCCCGATCAGCTTGACATAAATGTGATTAACTCCGGGCCTCTCCGTACGTTGCCAGGAGAAAGCCACCTGGTTGCCGTCGGGCGAGAAAGTCGGTGAGCGCTCGTCTCCGGGATAACTGGTGAGCGGAACCGGAACATAGGATTGCTCGGTTGTGCGATTGGTGTGAAGCCACCATCCAGCAGCCCCGGCTGCAATCGTGAGACCAAACAGGGTAACGGCCAGACGCACACGCCTGCGGCGGCTGATGACGGTCGCCAGTGCCGGGCCTTCGGTCTGACGCCCGTCCACCGGCGCAATAAACCGGTAACCCTTGCGCGGAATCGTCTCGACGAATCTTGGATTGTCAGCCGAATCTCCCAGCGCCAGACGGATCTTCTTGATGGCCGTGTTGAGTCCCTGGTCGAACTCTACGAAGGTGTCGGCCGGCCAGAGCGCCTGCTGCAGCTCCTCGCGCGTGACCAACTCGCCCGGACGGCTGAGCAGCAGCTCCAACAGTTGAAGCGGCTGGTCCTGCAGCTTGATATGGCGGCCCTGCTTGCGCAGCTTTCCCGCGCGAAAGTCCAGCTCGAAAAGCCCGAAGCGGATCACACACGGTGCGCTTGGCTGCGACGACATGCCGGGTGCAGCAAATTATACACCCAACCGGATTTGAGCCAGTCTATCGCAGCGAGTAAGTCTTTGTAGATCAGAATGCTGGCTGTTCATAAGAATCTTCCGGCAATCCAGTGCGCTCCCAGCCAGCGTCCATTGAGCGGTTCCTGAAGGTCGCCCAAAGTCGACCCCTACTCGCAAACGGCAGGGAGGGGACCGATGAACTGGAGAATCAGAAGCTGCCTGGCACTTGGATTTATCGACCTGTAGAATCTGCAAAACAATACCAGACAGAGCGCCATTCCCACAGAAGCGGCTCGATGCCATATAGCGGCCATACCGTAGAAGTGGCCGAAGTGGGCTGTAGAGCGGATCGTCGGTCACTCCTCGGTGCGCGTAACGTCAGACGTCTGCTTTGCAAAGCGGCTCATGCAGAATTTCATACGGTACCAGGGAGTTCCGGGAGCCGAAGGCATAGTATGTCAGCCTGATTCGATCTCACTGAATGTGTTTTGCAGTGGATTGGGAATGAAAAACGCCGTTCCACTCCCCGATGCATACAAGCGATGTCCTCAGTGCCAGATGACGAGTAGCCGACACGAGACTAATGTTCACGCCGAGCGGCAACGTGCCGCCACGTCAGTCGCCGATTAGCAGCCACTCCGCATTCTTCATTAAATGGGGATTTCGCAACAGTAGTACATGAGGAACAAGCCGACGAGCAAAGTGCCAGATCGAGCCGTGCTGACCGTCAACGCTTCAGCGGAAATTTTCCACCAGCATCAGATTGCTACCCGATTGATCGAGCTGTGTGTAAAGAATCCAGCGGCCATCGGGCGAGACGGTAAGCGCAGTGCCACCGCTGGCTGGGGTGTTCTTTCGAAAATTCCCTGATGAGAGCTACCTTGCCCGTAGAGAAACTGCAAAACTTGAGGGCTGGGGGGTTGAGTCCGCGAGGTCGAAGAAGCAGATTCCCTGGCCAGTCAAAGCCCAAAAGTTCCATACACTCCGATCAAGTACCTGAGTTTCCTCGCCGCCCGCGACTGGGACCTTCCAGATGCCAGGCACCCCGACTTTCGCGTAGTAAACAAACTTGCCGTCGAGCGATTCGAACGCTTCTTCGGCTCCCTTCATCTTTGTCACCTGTACGACCGCGCCACCCTGAGCAGGCTCCTTCCAGATCTGCCAATCTCCACTACGATTGGAGCCAAAGTAGATCCATCGGCCGTCTTGGGACCAGCTCGGACGCACATTATTTAGCGGTCCGCTGGTAAGACGGCGCGGCTGACCTCCATCCGCGCTGATGACATAAATATCAAAATTGCCCGCTCTTGAACTGTCGAAGGCAATCCAGCGGCTGTCCGGCGACCATCGCGGACTTCCGACTTCAAAACCACTGAACGAGGTCAGTTGAACCGGATTGCGGCCCTCACTATCGCAGACCCAGATCTCGTAGCTGCCCGAGCGCGACGAGCTAAAAACGATCTTTGCGCCGTCGGAAGAGAATTGGGGTTCCAGATCCGGTTGGGTGGAGGCAATGAATCTGGAGGGCGGCATTTTTCCATAGGACGAGTTTGGGCCAGGAATGCGCCAGATGTTCGTGTCCCAGACGTCGCGTTCGTATACCAATCGATTACCGCTACGAGAAATGGAGAGTGACGAAGCGTTCTCGCCCGCAATGGTCACGCGTTCGGGTGCCCCTGCGGAGGGGGGATCGTAAACAAATTCGTGCTGCCGTCTTGACCTGATGAATACACGATTCTCCGACCATCGCAGTCCAGTCAAAGTCAAAAATTTGTCGTTCATAGAGAGTCAGCCGCCGAAAAATCCCGGCAAAAAGCGATGTAGCGTGCATCGGGTGACCATGCGGGCGCCCATTCGTCCGCGGGAGAACTCGTGAGTTTCAGCGGGCTCCCGGCACCCACGAGCTTCACATAAATATCGAGATTGGCACCTTGCTCCCCATCCCACGCAAACGCCACCTGGCTGGGCTACATCATGGCGCACGAACTGGGACATATTCTCCTGGGTCCCCACGCCCACTCCATTGTCGGAGTCATGCGCGGGACGTTGCTGCGGGACGACTGGGAGAAAGCTGCGCAGGGCACGCTTGGTTTCACCCGGAGCGAGAATCGACAGATTCGAACATGGATTGCCAAACGAACTATCGATGATCGCTGGCTCCGCGTTTGGGAAGTCAACCGAAGGCCGTGCGGTGCCCGTCCTGGAGCCACATCCTGATAACGCGGTTCCCGGATTCCGAGTGCGCCGTCAAGTCTGTGGCAACCACCGACACGCCAGCAATAGGTTTCGTGTGCGCCACTTGCGGGCCATCCGTTTCTTACACAAACATAATCTGGGCGTACACTGTGTCGGAGGTCAATGTGGGCGTGCCGACTCTATTCAAGTGACTTCGCCATGGATTGGGGAATTATCGCGAAACCAGTTGCCACGCGTGCCAGCACATTTCCGCTGGAGGCCAAAATGTGTTAGCGCATGTTAGCGCGTCGACCGTAACTGTATGGAAACATTGTAGCGCTAACGGGAATCGAACGTGTTACGAGTCAGTCCAGTTGAGTTCAGTTGGGTCTAACTCAGTCATTACCGAACTTGGCCATGTTCACCTCATGAAGAAAGGCTCGGCCTCTGAGATTCCGTTTCGAGGCTACTTGTGCATTCACTGATTGCGGCCCGCTGACTCGCTCACCATCCTTCGATGGCTTCGTCGATAGGTTTTCAGGATTTCAGTTTCCTTCCTCCTGACTATCCAAGCTACAGGGGTCCTGACTTTTACCCTGGTGGGACTGCTTCCCACTGAATACGCCAGCCTTCGCTGGACACACCAACATGCCGGTTTAACCCGGCGCACCCTGGGACACGCCGTTCCCCGACTGCGGCCCAAGAGATGCCAATTCTTGTCCGCCGATTTGGTGGTCAAAAGGCCCTTGGTCCGGGCGGGCGAAGACACCAGGGGGTCCGTCCAAACCGCGAATGTGATTGGGTCGGATCAGAAACAGCGGTCTATGAAGCCGCAGTTTATATGGACCGCCTGCTGCATGCTTGGGGAAGTCGGCCAGTCGTCATCTGGTACTGAGGACATCGGTTGTATGCATCGGGGAGTGGACCGGCGTGTCACGGGACCAATCCGGATTGCTCGATGGAAGCGCCGTTCGCGCCGGCTACCACTGCTGTGTTTGAGAAGCAAGGGCCGCCACCGTTGCGCTTTCTCCTGTTTCCCACATTCGAATATTCGTTCGCATTCTTCCCGCCTCGTGCGGCATGAACACCATTAGGCCCTGCGCGATGACATCCAGCTCCTTGAGATGCCAGGGGACATGCATCATGCCGCTG
>Ga0310810_10000590_pt1 | contig 36539 bp, 37 predicted proteins | sample NCmetagenome_FD_207641 | JGI IMG/M metagenome (GOLD analysis project Ga0310810, IMG submission 207641) | Soil microbial communities from experimental microcosm in Duke University, North Carolina, United States - NC | ecosystem: Engineered > Artificial ecosystem > Soil microcosm > Unclassified ...
CGTTGGCGGGCGCGGGCACGACGGGCGCGGCGCTCGGAGCGGGCGTCGTTCCGGGCGTCGCGCCCGCTCCTGCGGCGTCGGCGGCCGCCCCGGGATCGGGCGCCGGCGCCCCCGGCTCGGGCTCGATCGGCCCGCCCGGGGGCATGGGGCTCACGAGCGTTCCGAGCGCACGGCGTCGATGCGCTGGAGGAACGCACCCCACGCCGGCGAATCGACGTGCAGCTCGCCGACATGCGTGGCGCGCACGCGTCCCGCGCCGTCCACGACGTAGAGCGCCGGCCAGTAGCGGTTGTGAAACGCGTTCCAGGCGGCGCCAGCGCCGTCCTGCGCGACCGGGAACGTGACGCCCTGCTCGGCCATGGCGCGCCGCACCGTGTCGACACGGCGCTCGACCTCGAGCTCGGGCGAGTGCACGCCGATGACGAGCACGCGTGGATCGTGCGCGTAGCGCTCGGCAAGTGCGCGCATCGCGGGCGCCGTGCGCCGGCAGTTGATGCATTCTGCGGCCCAGAACTCGACGACGAGAACGCGACCGCGCGCCTGATCGGCGCCGAGCGGAGCGCGGTCGATCCATTCAACCTGCCGCATCCACTCGTAGCCGACGCGTGCGGCGTCGGCGCCGCCCCCCGGACCCGCGGCCGTCGCCGCGATGGCCAGGCCCGTCGTCGCGACCAGCGCCCAGACCACCGGTCCGAACCTCATGCGCACATCACACCTCCCGTCGATCGATGGCCGCGACGCACGCCGGTTGGTGGCCGTGCGTCACGCCCGTTGCCGGCGCGGGCGCGAGCGCCTGCCCGGTCGCGCACGCGGCATGATTGGGCTTCGTGCCGCACGACGCAAACGAGTTTCCGGCGCCCCGCGCGACGCCCTGCGCGCGCGCCGGCACGTTCACGGCGCGGCCAGCACCGCGCCGAGCGCCTCGAGCCCGCGTGCCCAGGTTTCGGGACGCGCGATCAGGCTCATCACGACGAAGCTCTCGCGCTCGATGTCGTAGAAGTGGCCGGGGTGCACGATCACGCCGCGCGCGAGCAGCGCGAGCGACCAGGCTTCGCCGCTCGCGCGCGACGGCAGGCGCAGCACGACGTGCCAGCCGCCGTCGGCCCGCAGGACGTCGACTTCCGGATGACCGCGCAGCCACGTCTCGAGCGTGTCGCGATTCGCGTCGAGCCGCTCGCGGACACGGTCCTGGAACGCGTGCCGGGCGTCGAGCAGAACGGGCAGCTCGCGCTGCACGGCACTGCCCACGGACAGGAACAGATCCGCGATCCACTCGAGTCCGCGGCGCGCCTCGCGGCGCGCGACGTCGGGTCCCTGGATCACGATCCATCCGAGCTTGAGCTGCGGCCAGCCGCAGACCTTGGACAGTCCGCTCAGGACGAATGTCGGGGTCGCGCGCTCCCCGGCGCGACTGGCGAACGGCGCGCTTCGCTCCCACGCAAAGTCGCCGAACACTTCGTCGACGATCAGCGCGGCGTCATGCGCGCGCGCCGAGGACTCCAGCGCCGCGAACTCCTCGGCCGCGAGCGCCGTGCCCGTCGGGTGATTGGGCTCGACCAGGATCGCGGCGCGCGCGCCGCGCCGGAAACCGTCCGCGATCGAATCCAGGTCCGCGTGCCAGCGACCGTCGTACGCCAGGCGCCAGGCCTCGAGCTCCACGCCCTCGAGCCGCGCCAGGGGCTCGAACAGCGGATAGCTCGGCGCGGGCGCCAGCACGCACCCGCCCGGACTCACGAGCAGCCGGAACAGGTGCGCGTAGGACTCGCTCGTGCCGGTCGTCAGCACGACGTCGTCCGGGTGCACGTCGCGTCCGCGGGCGGCGTAGTACGCGGCGACGGCCTCGCGGGCCGTCGGCACGCCGCGCGCGTCGGGCGCATACGGCGCGGCACCCCACGCCGCGAGCGCGTCGGGGGGCGGCGCCGACAGCCCGACTCGGGTGGGGTTGGCCTCGGTGAGATCGAGCAGCGCCTCGCCTCGCGCGCGCCGCCGCTCGAGCTCGGCGCCCCAGGCATTCGGGGCGTCGTCGGCCGGAACTCGAGGAAGGAGCATGGCGCCACGCTAGGCGAGCGCGAGCCGCGCACGCAACTGGGGGCCGCGAACGCGCACGGCCCCCCGCGCCGCGTGGCGCGAGGGGCCGCGTTGGCGAACGCTCGTGTTCGGCTACGTGCCCTCGGCCCACGTCGACAGGTACTTCACCTGCTCGGCCGTCAGGGTGTCGATGGCGATGTTCATGCTCTTCAGCTTGAGACGCGCCACCTCCTGATCGATGTTCTTCGGCACGACGTAGACGTTCTTCTTCAGGGTGCGCGCCTTCTTCTTCAAGTACTCGACGCTCAGCGCCTGGTTCGCGAACGACATGTCCATGACCATGGCGGGGTGCCCTTCGGCCGCCGCGAGATTGATGAGCCGGCCCTCGCCGAGCAGGTTCACGCGCTTGCCGCCCACGCGGAACTCCTCGACGAACGGGCGCACCGCGCGCCGGCTGCTGCTCATCCGCTCCAGCGCCGGGATGTCGATCTCGACGTTGAAGTGGCCGCTGTTCGCGACGATCGCGCCGTCCTTCATCGCCGCGAAGTGCTCGCGGCGCAGGACCGACTTGTTGCCGGTGACCGTGATGAACAGGTCGCCGCGCGGCGCGGCCTCGGCCATCGAGATCACCTGATAGCCGTCCATCTGCGCCTCCAGCGCGCGCACCGGATCGATCTCGGTGACCAGCACCGTGGCGCCCATGCCCTTCGCGCGCGCCGCCAGGCCGCGGCCGCACCAGCCGTAGCCGGCGATGACGACCGTCGCGCCGGCGACCAGCATGTTCGTCGCGCGGATCACGCCGTCCATCGTGCTCTGGCCGGTGCCGTAGCGGTTGTCGAACAGGTGCTTGGTGTCCGCGTCGTTGATCGCGATCACCGGGTACTTGAGCACTTTGCTCGAGGCCATGGCACGCAGGCGCGTCACACCGGTCGACGTCTCCTCGGTGCCGGCGAACACGTCGCGCAGGTACGCCTTCTTCTTCGTGTGCAGCACCGTCACGAGGTCGCAGCCGTCGTCCATCGTCAGGTGCGGGCGGGCCTCGATGCACGACACGATGTGCGAGTAGTACGTCTTGTGGTCCTCGCCCTTGATCGCGAACGTCGCGATGCCGTAGTGGGCGACGAGGGCGGCCGCGACGTCGTCCTGGGTGCTGAGCGGATTCGAGCCGCACAGGAACACTTCTGCGCCGCCCGCCTGCAGCGTGCGCGCCAGGTTCGCGGTCTCGGTGGTCACGTGCAGGCACGCCGCGATGCGCATGCCGCGCAGCGGCCGCTCCTTCGCGAAGCGCGCGCGGATCGCGCGCAGCACCGGCATGTTGCGCTCGGCCCACTCGATGCGCATGCGGCCGTCGCGGGCCAGTCGTTCGTCCTTCACGTGGCCGGCGACGGCCTGGCCGTTCGCCTGCGCGCGGCCGTTCTTCTTCGGTGACGCCATGGAATCTCCTTCACGGGATGAGGTGGAGCCTGTGTCGTTTCGGTGCGCGAAGGATTGTGCCCGAGCGGCGCGCGCGGCTCAACTCGAAAATCTGGCGTCGACTTTCTGAACTCGCATAAGCTATGCTTTCGCATATGAAGCGTACGACCCTGATCCTCGATGCCGCGTTGCACGCGGAGCTGCGCCGGCGCGCCGCGGCGGAAAGCCGCACGCTGACGTCCGTGGTCGAGCGCACGCTGCGCCTCGGGCTCGCCGCGACCGCGGGGCGGCGCGCGCGAGTCACGCTGCCCTCCTACGATCTGGGGCCGTTCCTCGTCGATCCGCGCGCCGCCCGGGGCCGTGACCCCGGGGCGGAGGACGCGTGATCGCGGTCGACACCAGCGTCCTGGCGTTCGCCGTCAACCGTTTCGCGCCCGAGCACGCGCGCTGCGCCCGAGTGCTGGAGCGCCTGGCCGAGAGCGACCGGCCGTGGGCCCTGCCGTGGAGCGCGGTGCGCGAATTCCTGGAGCTGGTCACGCATCCCCATGCCGTGGCCCGCGCGCTGCAGCCCGCGGACGCGCTGGGCTTCGTGGACGAGCTGCTGGCCACGCCCGGGGCGCGTGCGCTGGCGCCGGGCCCCGGATATGCGGCGGCCCTGCGCGAGGCGCTGGCGTTCGCCGATCCGGCCCCCGGCCTGCCGCCCGGCTTCGAGACCGCCGCGCTGCTGCGCGAGCACGGCGTGCGCGAACTGCTGTCGGCCGACGCCGGAATGCGGCGCTTCACGTTTCTCGAAGTCCGCGACCCGCTGCGCGGCCCCGAGTGGACCTGGGCCGAGCCGCCGGCGCGCCGTTATCGTGTGCTGGCCGTTGCCGCCGAGCCGCGACGGCCTTCCGCCCCCGCCTCGTCCCGTGAAAGGAGCCGAACGTGACGCCCGAGTCGCTCGCCCGCACCCCCACCCCGCCCTATTGGGCGGTGATGTTCACGTCGCGACGCACGGTGACCGACCCCGAGGGTTACGCCGAGACCGCGCGCGTCATGGCCGACCTCGCGGCCGCGCAGCCCGGGTACCTGGGCGTCGAGAGCGTGCGCGACGCCGAGGGCGTGGGCATCACCATCAGCTACTGGGCGAGCGAGGACGCGATCCGTGCCTGGAAGCGCGTGGCCCGTCACCGCGATGCCCAACGCACCGGCCGCGCGCGCTGGTACGAGGACTACGTGGTGCGCGTGGCGCGCGTCGAGCGCGCCTACACCTTGGAGGACAGCCCCGCCGACGGGCTGTGAGACGCCGGGCCGCCCGGCGAACCGCCGGCCCGCGCGCGCCACGCCTCGAGGAGTTCGCGCGCGCGCGCGGGCGTGAGGCTCGGCGACGCGGGCGCCGCGCCGCGCGACGCCAGCCAGCGCGCCGTATCGCGCACGGTGTCCTCGAGCGGACGGCAACGGAGTCCGAACGCGCGGGCCCGCGCGCAGTCGACGTCCAGGATGCCGCTCGGCTCGGGCAGCCACAGCGGCACGTCCATCCAGCCCGAGACGCCGTGTTCGACGAGGAACGCGACGTCGACGGGCGCCCACGCGACGTCCACGCCGAGCGCCGCGCGACAGCGCTCGAGGAACGTTCCGAAGTCGAGCGGCGTGTCGGGGCCGGTCACGTTGCAGGCGCCGCCGCGCCCGGCCTCGGCGGCCGCGAGCAGGAACGCCGCGACGTCGCGCGCGTCCACGAACTGCAGCGGGTCGCGCGGCGCGTCGGGAATCAGCACGTCGCCGCCTTGCGGCAGGCGCCGCACCCAGTACGGAAAGCGGTCCGTGTAGTCGAACGGCCCGACCAAGAGTCCGAGTCGCGCGCTCAGAGCGCGCTCGCCGAAGATCGCGTCCACCTCGCGCTCGCACGCCGCCTTGAGCGCGCCGGAGATGGTCGAGGCGAACGAATAGTGCGCCGTGCGCCCGGCCAGTCGCCCGGCCGCGAGCCGGACGATGCGCGGCACGAAGCCGGACGTGTCGAACACCGCGTCCCAGGTCGCGACCCCGAGCCGATCGAGATCGTGCGCGCGGTCGCCGAACACGTGGTCGACCTCGGGGAACGGATCGCCCGCGGCGCCGCGATGGAACAGCGTGACGTGATCGCCGCGTTCCAGCGCGCGCTCGACGATGGCCCGCCCGAGGAACCGCGTGCCGCCCAGCACGAGGATGCGCATCGCCCCTCCGTTTCGTCTCAAGAAGAGGCGGCCGGGGTCGCGGGGACCTCCGGCCGCCGAGTCAACGCCGCGACGCGAGCGTCACACGCTGCGCGCCAGCAGCCTCGCCTTGTCGGTGCGCTCCCACGTGAACGACGCCTCGGTCCGCCCGAAGTGCCCGTACGCCGCGGTCGCGCGGTAGATCGGCCGGCGCAGCTTCAGGTGCTTGATGAGCCCCTGCGGCGTGAGGTCGAAGTGCTTGCGCACGAGCGCGGTCAGGCGCTCGTCGCTGATCTTCCCCGTGCCCTCACTGTTCACCATGATGCTGACCGGTTCGCGCACGCCGATCGCGTACGCCATCTGCACTTCGCAGCGGTCGCACAGTCCCGATGCGACCAGGTTCTTGGCCACGTAACGGGCGCCGTAGCACGCGGAGCGGTCCACCTTGCTGGGATCCTTGCCGGACAGCGCGCCGCCGCCGTGGCTGCCCACGCCGCCGTAGGTGTCGACGATGATCTTGCGCCCGGTGAGACCGGTGTCGGCCATCGGGCCACCCTTGACGAAGCTGCCGGTCGGATTGATGTGATACTTGACCGGCTTCTCGCGCTTCACGAGCCGCTTCGGCAGCAGCGGGCCCACGACGTGGCGGATGATGTCGCGCTCGATGCGCGCGTGGGACACGCCTTCCGCGTGCTGGCTGGACACGACCACGGTGTCGATGCGCACCGGTCGCCCGTCCATGTACTCGATCGTGACCTGCGACTTGCCGTCGGGGCGCAGGTACGGCACGCGGCCGTTGCGCCGCACCTGGGCGAGTTTCCGCGTGATGCGGTGCGCGAGCATGATCGGCAGCGGCATCAGCTCCGGCGTCTCGCGGCACGCGTAGCCGAACATCAGCCCCTGGTCGCCGGCGCCGCCGCGATCCACGCCCATGGCGATGTCGGGCGACTGATTGTCGATGGTCAGCATCACGGCGCACGTGTGGCTGTCGAAGCCGTATTCCGCGCTGTCGTAGCCGATGTCGCCGATCACGCGGCGCACGAGCTCCGGGATCTCGACGTAGGCCCGGCTCGAGATCTCGCCCGCGACCACGGCCAGGCCGGTGGTGACGAGCGTCTCGCACGCCACACGGCTCTGCGGATCCTGCGCGATCAGGGCGTCGAGCACCGCGTCCGAGATCTGGTCGGCGATCTTGTCGGGGTGACCTTCGGTGACGGACTCCGAGGTGAACAGGTGACGGGATGACATGCAGGCTCCTGTCGATGGATTTTCGATCGACGTCTCGAGAGGTTCGTTTCGGCGATGCGCGCCACCGGGCAGTCGCATCGGCCACTCCGACATGAACGCGAGCGCACGTCGCTGATCGAACGCTCGTCCGCGCCCGGCTCGCAAGCCGCACGCGGGGTGCTGCCACATCCGGCAAAGGCTACGGCGTGGCCAACCGCCGCTTGAACGAGTCGATGCTGGCGATCGGCGTCGGGTCCACTCCGTTCAGCATCGCCAGCCAGAAGCTCAGGTAGTCCCCGAACTGGATGAGCGACGCCAGCCGCGCCAGCCGGCTCGTGCCCTGCGACGTCCATTCGTGCACCGCGGCGCCGTGCTCGCCCGCGTACTCCGCGGTGAGCGTGAGGCGTTTCGCGACCTCGGGCGAGTCCTCGCGATCGCGCAACACGATCAGCGACGCCGCCCCATGGACCGGCCCCGGGCGCTCCCACCCCACGATTTCGTTGTGGTTGAGCTCGGGGACCACTGCCGAATGGCCGAGCAGCTTAGCATTTTCGTTGAGCTGATTCCTCACCCGCGTCACCACGGCGCCCAGCCGCTCGGAACCGGCGTACAGGAACACCATGCGCCCCTGCACGGCCCGGGCCAGGGCCAGCGCCTCGTTCGCTTCGTCGTCGGCGTCCGGCCCGAATCGCCGCGCGCCCCGGCGCAGGACGCCCGCCGCTTCGCGCCAGTCCGCGGTCGGATCGGGCACCCAGCCGAGGCGCGCGAGCAGGCCGGTCAGCGGCACCCACGACGAGAACAGCGCGGCGCGCGGCGGCGATCCACCCGGCAGCTTCGCCACCGGGACGCGGTCGCGCGCGCACCACGCGCCGAGCGTGCCGCCGGTCGTGAGCGCGACGCGATCCACGCCGCGCGTCCCGGCTTCCCGGTACAGGGCCAGCGTCTCTTCGGTGTTGCCGGAGTACGAGCTGAGCACGGCGAGCGCGTGGCCGCGCACGCACGCCGGCCAGTGGTACTCACGGACGGTCAACAGGGGGCGCGGCATCTGGTCGGCATACAGCCCGGCCGTCAGATCCGCGCCGATCGCCGAGCCGCCGAGCGCTCCGACCGCGATCAGGTCCGGCGCTTCGAGTGCCGGCCACGGTTCGGCGCCGAGCCGCTCGAGTGCGCGCTCCACGTCGTCGGCCTGGGCGGCGATGCGCGCCAGCATGCCGGCGCCGTCGAGACGCGCGCGGACCACGTCGAGCGCGCTCACGAACGACTCCGCGCGCCGGCATAGGCGGCCTCGATCGCCGGATCGATGCGCTCGGCGAGCAGCCGCTTGACGGCGTCCACCGAGGACTGGACGAGTGCCTCCTCGGCGACGGCACGCGCTTCGGACATGGGCACGGTGCGGATCGCGAACTTGACCCGCGGCAGGTCGTACGTGGCCATGCTCAGCTCCTGGACGCCGAGCCCCATGAGCAGGATCGCGGTGCGCGGATCGCCGGCCATCTCGCCGCACACGCCCACCCAGCGGCGCGCCGCCTGCGCGGCGCGGATGGTGTGCGCAATGCTGCGCAGGACCGCCGGCTCCAGCGGCTCATAGAGGTGCGCGAGCCGCGGATTGTCACGATCCATGGCCAGCGTGTACTGCGTCAGGTCGTTCGTGCCGATCGAGAAGAACTGCGCCTCGCGCGCCAGCGCGTCGGCCATCCACACGGCGCTGGGCGTCTCGATCATGATGCCGAGCTCGAGATGCGCGTCGTACGCCTGGCCCGATGCGTCCAGCTCGGCACGGGCGGCGGCGCACAGTTCACGGGCGCGCCGCAGTTCGGCCTCGTTCGAGATCATCGGGAACATGACGCGCATGCGGCCGTGCGCGCTCGCCCGGTACAGCGCGCGCAGCTGGGTGCGGAACACATCCGGGTGCTGCAGCGCGAAGCGGATGCCGCGCCAGCCGAGGAACGGATTCGTCTCGTGCGTCATGCCCAGGTACGACGCCACCTTGTCGCCGCCCAGGTCCATGGTGCGAAAGATCACGGGCAGCGGCGCCAGTTCCTCGGTCACGCGGCGGTATGCCTGGTATTGCTCCTCCTCGCTCGGCAGCTCGAGGCGGTTCAGATAGAAGAACTCCGTGCGGAACAATCCCACGCCGTCCGCGCCCATGGCGCGCACTTCGTCGGTTTCGCCCGGCTGCTCGATGTTCGCGCCGAGTTCGATCGTGTGGCCGTCCGGCGTCGTGGCCGGCAGGTGGCGCACGCCGGCCAGGCGCACGTTCTCGTCCTCGACGCGCTGGCGCTCCCCAACGTAGTACGCGTGCTCCACGTCGCCCGGGTTCAGCTCGAAGCGCCCGCGGAAGCCGTCAACCGCCCCCAGCTCTCCGCTCTTCACCTGCTGGAGCACGCCGCGCACGCTGACCACCGCCGGGATGCCGCGCCCGCGCGCCACGATGGCGCAATGCGACGTGCGCGAACCCACTTCGGTCACGAAGCCGAGCACGCGCGTGCGGTCGAGCAACGCGACGTCGCTGGGCGGCAGGTCGTGGGCCACGATCACGCACGGACGTTCGATCGCATCGAGCGTGCGCGGTCCCCCGCCCACCAGGTGGCGCAGCACGCGGCGCTCGACGTCCTGCACGTCGGCGCGCTTCTCGCGCAGGTATTCGTCTTCGATCTTCTCGAGGTGCGCGGCGACGTGCGACATGTATCCGCGGAACGCGAAGCCGGCGTGCTGATGACCGTGACGGATGCCGCGCTCGACGGCGCTCTGCAGTTCCGGGTCGTCGAGGATCATCAGGTGGGCGTCGTAGATGGCTGCTTCGGCGTCGCTGAGCTCGCGCGCGATGCGGTTGCGGATGCTCACGAGATCGGCGCGCGAGGCCTCGACGGCGGACTCGAAGCGCGCGAGTTCGGCCGCGACCGCGTCGTCCGGAAGCGCGTCGTCGCGCACCGCCAGGTTCTCGGGAACGTAGCGAAGGATGGGCCCGACACCGATGCCGGGCGAAGCGGCAATGCCTTCGAACGTCACGGCTCGCCTCCGAACTTGCCCTCGACCAGTTCCGTGAGCGCGGCCACCGCGGCGTCGGCGTCGGGGCCTTCGGCGCGCACCTTGATGGTGCTGCCTTCCTCGGCGGCCAGCATCATGACCCCCATGATGCTCTTGCCGTTCACCTCGAGGTCGTCTCGCGACACGTACACCTCGGCCTTGAACTTCGCCGCCGTCTTCACGAACAGCGCACAGGCCCGCGCGTGCAATCCGAGCTGGTTGCGAATCAGCAGCACGGCCTCGCTCAATCCTGCCTCCCCTGGCTCGCTCACCGCCACCACGTGGCGGCCAGACACAGCACTCCGGCGCCCAGCGCCCACTGCGTCGGCGACGGCCGCGGTCGCTGCGCCGCGACGAATCCCAGACCGAGCCCGGCGGTCAGCGTCACCTGGAACACCAGCGGCCGCGGTTCGCCGCCCGGGACCAGCAGCGCCGCCACCAGCACCCCGACGATGATCGCGCCTCCCATGCACAGGGCGCGCGTCAGGCGATCCAGTCGCCGGCGCAGGGCGTCGTCCAGCACCGCGGGACCCAGGCGATACCCGAGCCCGATGCCCGAGAAGCGCATGACCTGATGGACCCCGTTGTAGCACAGCAGCATCACGACCGCGCCCCGCCACCCGCCGTTCAGCGCGACCCAAACCCCCAGGCAGGCCGCGAACGGGCGCAACGTCAGCCAGAACAGCCGGTCGCCGAGGGCGGCCAGCGACGCGCCCAGCATGCTGCGGACGCGCAGCACGCTCTCCGCGTCGGCACCCCCGCCCGCGACCCGCTCCTCTTCGAGACGCGCCGCGGCCCCGAGCGCGAGCGATGCCAGCGTCGGCTGCGTGTTGAAGTACGCGGTGTGCTCGACGAGGCGCGCGCAGCGCGCTTCGCGATCGGGCAACAGCCGGCGCAGCGCCGGCGCCAGGCTCCATGCCCACCCCAGCCCCTGCTGGCGCTCGTAGTTCCACGTCGCCTGCAGAAGCTCGGCGCGCAGCGCCATGAGGACGCGATCCCGCCAGCGGAGGCGCGCCATGCTAAGGCCTCCCCACCATCAGCGCCAGCCAGCCGCCGATGAGCGCCATGCCGAACAGCGCGGCCCGCGTGAGCCGGCGCTGCACGAACGCGTGCAGCAGCTGCGCGAGCCCGAGCCCGATCCACAACGGCTGCGCCAGGGCCCACGCCTTGGCCAGGCGGATCGACTCGTGCTCGACGACGCCCGAGGCCAGCGCCACGCCGGCGCCGAGGCCCACCGCGACCGCGCCGACACCGACCGCGAACGCCATCCACACCGCCGCGAGGTGCGCCCGGCCGAGCGCGGATTCGCGCCCGGCGCGCAGTTCCGCTTCGCACCAGCGCGCGAGCCCCTCGTTGCGCCGCCGCTGCCACTTGAGCAGCGCGACGCCGCCCGTCGCGGACAACATGCCGGCCAGCACGCCGACCAGCGCGCACGCCTCGCGATACATCTCGAACGGGAAACGTGCGGCCAGCAGCAGCGCGAGCCCGGCGCCGACGACGCCGCCGGTCGCGTAATCCTCCGGTGTCCGCGAGCCGAACGGCAGCGTGCTCGCGGCCAGCAGCTGGAGCACGGCCCCGACTTCGAGCGCCACGCGCCAGTCGCCCCAGAACGCTCCGAGGAGCGTGGCCGTCACAAGCGGCTGCGACAGCAGCGTCTGGGCGACGGGCGTCGCGTCCAGCGCCGCGATGCCGCCGAGGAGCAGCGTGCCGGCCAGCGCCGCGTTCACGCCGCGCCCCGCTCGCGCGCCGGCTCCAGAAGGAAGCGCACCGCCCACGCCACACCCGGGGACAGCGCCACGTCGAAGCTCCAGCGCGTCTCGAGGCCCTGGAACACGCGCTCGGCGCCGCGCTCCGAGAGCGACACGGTGTGGATCGGCGCGCGCGTGAGGCGCGCCTCGCGATCCACGCTCACGCCGAGGCGGCGCCCGGCCCACGCGTCGCGGAACGCGGCCGAGCGCACCGCGTCGTGCGTCGCGTGCGCCGCGAACGCGGCGGGAGTGACGCGCACCCCGTTCACCTCGACCCAGCGGTCCGGCGCGTCGGGGACGTGCAGCCCGAGCGCCAGGTCCACGTCCAGTCGCCCGTGCCGGGCGGCCGCCGATCGCAGCGTCAGTTCGACCGCGAGCCCGTTCGGCGCCGGAGCGAAACGCTTGCGCAGCATCGGGCGCCCGTCCTCCCCCGCCTCGAGCACGACCCCCGTCGCGGACAACTCGCGCACGTCGAAGCGCCGCTCGCGCCAGGTCGCGTCGCTCGTTCCTTCGTTCCAGTGTTCGACGAACAGGTCGAGCGTGCCCGGGTCGCGGCGTGCCGCGTCCGCGGCCAGGCCGGGCTCGGTCACGCGCACCGCGCCGTGGATCGTCGCCCCCTCGCCGCCTCCCACTTCGGCGGCGGCGATCGCCGCGTGATACGCCTCGGCGCGGCGCGCCAGCGTGTCCGCATAGTTGCAGCCCGACTCGCGATCGTCGAAGCCCCACAGCGCGCCGCCGCGCGTCGAGATCCATGCGGCCCACGCGTGGTTTTCGAGCAGCACGTCGTCGGCGCCGTCGAGGTCGAGGTCGCCGCGTTCGCTGCGTGCGCCCTCGCCGCACAGGAAGCGCTCGGCCGCGATCAGCTCCGCGTACACGGCCTCGCGCAGGTGCGGCAGATACAGCCCGCCGAACACGCCGTGCCAATACGGGCAGTTGCACTCCGCGCGCCAGACGTGGCGCCGCGCCTCCTCCCACGCCGCCCCGCGCTCCCCGAGCGCTTCGAGGCGCCGCGACGCGCGCACGACGCGCTTGTGCATGCGATTCGCCTCGGGGTAGCGCGTGAAGAAATTGCGCCAGTGGCCGCCGCGCACGAGATCGGCGGCTTCCTCGCCGAAGCGCGCGGTCAGCAGCTCGACCGACTCGTGGTGCCGGCGCTGCGCCTCGACGGGTTGCGCCCACTCCTGCATCTCGTGGTACGCGGCCGACGGCAAGTACGCGAGCCCGAGCGGCGGATGCTCGGCGAGCGCTTCGGACGGCGTGCGGATGCGGATCCACGGGGCGGCCTCGAGCATGTCCGCGAAGCGGTCGAGCCAGCCCTCCGTCCACACCCGCTGGCGCGTCCCCGGCCACACGCCGAACTTCTCGCCGTCGTCACCGAGCACCGCCATGCGTCCCGGCCCGCCCGACGCGACACGGTGCAGAACGTCGCGCGTCGCCTCCGGCGCTTCGAACGGGATCGCGTACCGCAGCTCGCGGTGGATGGGCAGCACGTGGAGGACACGGCCCTGGTCCTCGGTCAGGAACGAACCCCACAGCGCGTCGCGCGCGAAGCCGGCGGCCACGAAATGCGCGTCGTCGACGGCGGTGACCGTGACGCCGGCGTCGGCCAGCGTGCTGGCCAGGCCCGGCTCCCACACGCGTTCGGTGAGCCACAGCCCGGTCGGGCGCCGGCCGAGGTGCCGCTCGATCCACTCGGCGAGCGCGCGGATCTGTCCCTGGCGGTCGTGCTCCGGGATCGCCGGCAGCACCGGCTCGTAGAAACCGCCGCCCCACGGCTCGACCTGACCCGCGGCGACGCGCGCGCGCAAACGCCCGATGTGATCGGGGCGGTGCGCGGCCAGCCACTCGAGCAGCGGGCCGCTGACGTGCAGCGCGAGGCGCACGGACGGGCGGCGCTCGAGGAAGTCGAGGAACGGATCGTACGCGTCGGCCACGGCCTCCGCGATCACGCCGTCGAAGTTCCCGACGGGCTGGTGATCGTGGACGACGAGGACGAGCGTGACGGGATGCGGCGCGGGTCGGGCGGCCACGCGGTCAGGCCAGCGAGGGATCGAGCGCGTCGAGCGGCTGCGGGCGGCTGGCCGGCACGTCCTGCACGTCGAGCCGCACGCCGCGCGCGCGGAGCGCGCGAGCACGCTCGCGATCCGCGGCGTCCAGGTACACGTACTCGTTCAGCTTGTCCTTGCCGGGCGCGTAGTGCAGCCCGCCCACCGTGAACGCGGGCACGGGCGCGCCGGCTTCGACGAGCGCGAGCGCGGTCGCGAGGTCGCGCACCAGCAGCATGGCCGGCGCGGCCTCGACGCCGAGCGCGACGTACCCGGCCGCGGCGTCGGCCACGCCGAGCACGCGGACGTCGATGCCGGGAGCGGCGCTCGCCAGCAGGTCGCGCTCCCACGCGTTCGCCGCCGAGCGGTCGTCGACGACCCACAGCCGCCGCGGCCTCAGATGCTCGCCCCAGGCGATGACCACCTGGCCGTGGATCAACCGGTCGTCGATCCGGTGGTTGACCCAGCTCATGCGCTCTGGCCGCGCTGCAGGCGGATGCTGTCCTGACCCTTCTTCTGCAGGCGCTCCGCGAGTTCCTGGACGCCGTAGCGGTCGCGATTGTGCAGGTAGTCGAGCAGCGTCGGCAGGTTCAGCCCGGAGACGATGACGAGCTCGCCATGGCCACGCGCCGCGGCCATGCCGCAGATGTGGCACGAGCCGCCCCAGAAATCGGTGAGCACGAGGCCGCCGGCGCTCCAGCCGCGCACACGGTCGGCGATGGCGCCTTCCAGCGCGTCGCGCGACAGCCCTTCGTTGGACAGCACCTCGACGCCGTCGATCGGCCCGTACACCTTCTCGGCGGCGCGCAGCAACGCCGACGCCAGGTCGGCGTGCATGACGAGCAGCGCGGGAACGCGGGACTCGGTCATTCGGTGTCCTCCCGGACCCACGAGCGCGCCGCGCTCTTCCTCTTCATGAGCTCGATCAGATGCTGGTTCAGACGCTCGGCGGGCGAGTAGCCGCCCGTCACCTTCACCAGGTAGTTGAGCGCGATGACTTCGGCGATCACGGTGATGTTCTTTCCCGGCGTGATGGGGACTTGAACGAGCGGGATCTCGACCCCGAGGACCGCGGTCTTGCGCTCGTCCAGGCCGACCCGTTCGTAATCTTCCTCGGCCGACCACTCCCTTAGATTCACCTCCACCTCGACGCGCTTCTGCAGGCGAATCGAGCGGATCCCGAAGATGGCCTGGACGTCGATGATCCCCAGGCCCCGGATCTCCATATGGTGGCGCAACAGCTGGTTGCCCGAGCCGATGAGCACGTCGCCGTGACGCCGGGTGATGGTCACGACGTCGTCCGCCACGAGCCGGTGGCCGCGTTCGACCAGGTCGAGGGCGGTTTCCGACTTGCCGATCGCGCTGCGCCCGGTGAACAGCAGCCCGCAGCCGTACACGTCGACGAGCGAGCCGTGCACGGTGTGCTGCGGCGCGAACATGTGGTCGAGGTACGACGTCAACGAGTGAATGAACGGCGTGGTGCTGAGCGGCGTGCGCAGGACCGGCACCTGCGACTGATTCGCGCGCTGCACGAGGTAGGGCGGTACCTCGAGGCCTTTGCACACGACGATCAGCGGCATCGAGAACTGGAACAGGCGGTCGATGGCCTCGCGCACGGCGTCCGGCGACAGCGTCGCCAGGTACGTGAGTTCGGTCTGGGCCAGGATCTGGATGCGCTCGGGCAGGAAGTTCTCGACGAACCCCATCAGCGCCATGCCCGGCCGATGGATGTCGCTCACGCTGATCTCGCGCGACGAGGCCAGCGACTCGCCGATCGTCTCGAGCTGCAGTTCCTGCTGCTGGTCCTCGAACAGACGCGCGGCGCTCAGGGTCTGCACGCGATCAGTCCTGCATTCCGTCGGACGGGGCCTGCATCCCGTCGTCGTCGCCCGGCTCCCCAGCCACGGTCTCGGCGCCCGGGCCCTCGCGCTTGCGCCCGATGCGGCGCTCCTTCAGGCGGCGCAGTTGCTCGTCGAGGTGGTCGGCGGCGCGATCGATTGCGCCACGGGCGTCCGTGGCCTCCTCGCGACTCACCATGTCGTGATGGTTCAACTTGAGCGTGATCTCGGCCGTGTGCCGGTATTTCTCGGCGGTCACCACGAGATGCGCCTCACGAATGTCGCGCGCGAACCGCTCGAAACGCGTGATGCGCTGCTCCGCGAACTGCTTCACTTCGTTCTCCAGTTCGCAATGGCGTGCGGTCGTGTGGATCAGCATGTGCCGCTCCTTGGTCCCCGTTGAGGAGGACTCCGGCCCCCGGTCCTTCGCGCGTCGCGCGAGCGGGTGGCCGCTCGGATCGATCAGGCGACGCGGCGGCGGAAGCGCGCCGGCAGGATGCTCAGTTGTTCGCGGTACTTGGCCACGGTGCGCCGCGCGATACGCAGCCCGCGCTCGTGGAGTCGCTCCGCGATGTGCTGATCGGACAGCGGGTCCTTCTTGTTCTCCTCCTCGATGAGGGTCCGGATGATGTCCTTCGCCGTGCGCGCCGAGACGTCCTCGCCGTCCTCGGTTTCGAGCCCGCTCGAGAAGAAGAACTTGAGCTCGAACACGCCGCGCGGAGTCTGAACGTACTTGCCGCTGCACACACGGCTCACCGTCGACTCGTGCATGTCGATCTGCCGCGCCACCTGCTGCAGCGTGAGCGGCCTGAGGAACGCGATGCCCTTGTCGAAGAAGTCGCGCTGCTCGCGGATGATGCAGCTCATGACCTTGATCATCGTGCGGCGGCGCTGCTCGATGGTCTGGATCAGCCAGCGTGCCGAGTTCAGTTTGCCTTGGATGTACTCGCGCGTCTTCGCCTCGCCGTCCGTGCAATCGGCCTTCTTCTTGTCGCGCAGCACGCCCTCGTATGCCGACGAGATGCGCAGCCGCGGCAGGTGGCGGTCGTTCAGCAGCACGACGTACTCGTCGTTGACGCGCTCGACGACCAGGTCGGGCACGACGTACTTGGGGTCCTCGCTCGAGACCTGGAGCCCGGGCTTGGGATTCAGGGTGGCGATGGCGTCGGCGGCCTCCTGGACGGCCTCGACCGTGCACTTGAGCTGCCGCGCGACTTCCGGAAAGCGCCGGTTCACGAGGTTGTCGAACTGATCGTGGATCAGACGCCAGGGCAGCGAGTCCTTGAGATTCTTGGCCTCGAGCTGGATGAGCAGGCACTCGCGCAGGTCGCGGGCGCCGACGCCCACGGGTTCGAGCGCCTGGATCACGCGCAGCACGCGCTCGCACTCTTCGAGCGTGCGCCCCGTGTGCTCGACCACCTGATCGAGCGGCGTCGCCAGCCAGCCACGATCGTCGAGCGAGCCGACGAGGTACTCGGCCAGCATCATCGTCTCGGCGGGCAGGTTCAGGAAGTGCAGCTGCTCGAGCAGCGACTCGGCCAGCGTCGTGCGCGTGACCTGCACCTTCTCGAGGAACTCGGCGGCCGCCTCGCTCTCCGGCACGTACGTGCGATCCAGCGCGCCGTCCTGCAGGTACTCGCTCCAGTCGATCGGATCGTCCTCGGCCGGATCCTCCGCTTCCTCGTTCGCCTTCTCCTCCGGCGAGTCTTCCTTCGCGAGATCCTCGTTGTCGGCGACCTCGTCGACTTCCTCGAGCAGCGGGTTCTGCATGATCTCCTGCTTCAGGATCTGCTGCAGCTCGAGCGTCGGCACCTGAAGCAGCTTGAGCGCCTGCTGAAGCCGCGGCGTCATGATGAGCGCCGGGCGCATGCTCAGGTTCAGGGAGGGTTTCATTTCCATGATGGAGTTCCCGTCCTTAGAGGCTGAACCGCTCGCCCAAGTAGATCTCGCGGGCCCTGGCGTCGTTCGCCAACTCCTCCGCAGTCCCCTGCAGGAGGATACGGCCCTCGTACATGATGTACGCCCGGTCGGTGATGCGCAGTGTTTCCCGGACGTTGTGGTCGGTGATCAGCACGCCGAGGCCGCGATCGCGCAGCCGGGCGACGATGTCCTGGATCTCGGAGACGGCGATCGGATCGATGCCGACGAACGGCTCATCGAGCAGCATGTAGTGCGGCTGTCGCGCCAGCGCGCGCGTGATCTCGACACGGCGACGTTCGCCTCCCGACAGCTTGCTGGCCTGACGATCCGACAGGTGCGTCAGGTTGAGGTCGTCGAGCAATTGCTTCAGGCGCTCCTCCCGCTCGGTTCGATTCAGCGACATCGTCTCGAGCACGGCCAGCACGTTGTCGCGAACCGACAGGCGCCGGAAGATGCTCGGCTCCTGCGCGAGGTAGCCGAGCCCCATGCGCGCGCGGCGATACACCGGCTCCTGCGTGATGTCGACGCCGTCGAGCAGGATCTTACCTTCCGCCGGCCGCAGCAGCCCCACGATCATGTAGAAGGACGTGGTCTTTCCTGCGCCATTCGGTCCCAACAGTCCGACGACCTCGCCGCGCCGCACGTGAATCGTGACGTCGCTCACGACGCGCCACTTGCCGTAGTAGCGCACGAGGTGGTCGGCCACGAGGCCGTCGCCGTGGCCGTTCACGGGAGCGGTCGCGCTCACTTGCGCCTTTCCGTCCCGACCAGGCCGCCCGTGCGGGTGCGCACGGTGGCGTTGACCTGGCGCTTGAATTCGAAGTGGTGCAGTTCCGGATCGCTCTCGAAGCCGTAGCCCGTCAGCACGTCGCCCGCGCGCTCCACACGCACGAAGTCGTCGGAGACGATTTTCTGCTCGCGATTGCGGAAGCGCATCGTCTGCGTCGACATGCGCGTGCCCTCCGTACTCTGCAGCACCACGTTGCCGCGCGCCGTCATGTCGTGGCTGAGCTGGTTGAGGTCACCCTCGCGGGCGGTCAGTTCCGACGTCTGCTTGCCCTGGCCGTCGAAGAAGTCGACGCGCACGCCGCGCGCCGTCGTGATGTTGCGGGCGCTGAACGTCGCGGCGTAGCGCGCGTACAGCGTCCACTGCGGCTGGCCCTGATCGGTCTCGGTGAGCACGAAGTCGCTCACCTCCTGGTCCGGGACCTCGCCGCCGGTCACGGTCGGGCGGATGGCCTGCTGCCGCCCACACCCAACGAACCCGACGGCCAGCGCCATGGGGGCGGCGAGCCAGCGAAGACGACGCAGCAAAGCGAGGGGAAGGCGCATACGAGGGTTCGGAGCCCGGCACGAGTCGAACGAACGCGACACGAGACCCACGCTAGCAAAGGGTCTCTAGGGCCGCAAGCACGGCCTGTGCCAGAGATCGGCCGCGATGCGACGAGAGGGTTATCGGGCTTTCGGGGCAAGAACTTGACGCGCGAGTGACGCCCCATGACAGGCCGTGGACGGCGCCCGACCGTCGTTTACAGACCGGGGATCAGCGGGGCCTCGGGAGGATAGATCAGGCGATCGCGCTCGACGCGCGCGAAGCGCGTGAGCACGTGAGGCCGCGGCGGGCCGACGCCCTCCAGGTGATCCACGCCGACGCCGCGCACGATGAGCGCGTCGGCGATGAGCTGGCGGTGGCAGCTCTCCGGCCTGGCCTCGGCGCACATCAGCGCCGTGCGCGCGCGCGCCGCCAGCAGCGTGACGGCCTCGAGTTCGCGCGCGAACGCCGGACTCTGCATGTAGTCGGCGTAGCCGCGGAATGCGGCCTCGCGCCAGCCGGCGTTCAGCGAGTCGGAATGCGGCCGGCGCATGCCGCCCAGACCCTCGCGATGCACGTAGGCGATTCCGGCACCGGCCAGCGACGCGGCAAGCGCTTCGGCCGAGAAGTGCGGATGACGCTGCGAACGCGGCCAGCGCCTCACGTCGACGACCTGCTCGACGTGGTGCGCGCGCAGGATCGCGAGGAACTCGCGGGTGCTGCGCGTGGAGTGGCCGATCGTGTAGACGAGGGGCCCGGTCACGGGCGGCGCACGTAACGCCCGTCGAACTGCACCGTCCAGGTCCGGCCCGAGTCGCTGCTGGCGTCCCAGTATTGCCGCACCGTGTCGCGGGCCAGGGGCGTCCACGTGATGCGGTTGCGCACCGGCACGTGCGGGTCGGCGCGCGACGCGCGCTCGCCGGTCAGCACCATGCGACCGTCGCGCCACCCCCCCTCCAGCACCAGCAGGCCGCCCTGTGCGTCGACCCACGTCTGGTGCCACAGGCCGCGGCTCGCGTCGTAGACGTTGAAGCTCTGTCCGCTCCCGCCCCTGGCGCCGTTCCAATGTTCCTGGAGCACGCAGCCGCCGAGGATCGACGTGATCTCGTTCGTGCCGGCGACGTGACCGAGCGGATCGAACACGTCCCAGCGGCCGATCCAGAAGTCGAACTGGTGGCACTCGGGCGCGCTGCACGGAGCGGGCGCCGGGGCGGCGCCGAGCGGAATGGGCGTCGCCAGCGCGAGGAACAGGCTGACGAGCGCGAGCAGGAAACTGACGAGGGCAAGTCGTCGCGCGGCGGTCATGTGGGCAACCTCCTTGGGGGAAGGTGCCCGGTCGCCGCCATTATGCGCGGCGCCGCGACGCTCCCGCGCGACGGACGGCTGTGCGCGCCTTTTCAGCCGACGAGCGCGGGATCCGGCGAGTTCAGCCGGACGCGCCGAACGGTCAGCCGGCGCGCAGGCAGTCGTGCAGGTGCAGCACGCCGAGCGCGTGGCGGCGTTCGTCGACCACGATCAGCGCCGTGATCGGCCCGCCGGGCCGCTCCTCCATGGCGCGCACCGCGGCGGCGACCAGGGCGTCGGGCCCGATGACCGTGGGCTCCTGGTTCATCACTTCGCCGGCGGTGAGCGGCCAAGGATCGAGATGGCGCACGAGGATGCGCTTGAAGTCCCCGTCCGACAGCACCCCGGCCAGCGTGCCGTCCGGGTTCGCGACGGTGGTCACGCCCAAGCGCTTGTTCATGATCTCGAGCATCACGTCGCGCAGCGGCGCGTCGCGCGCGACGCGCGGCAACGCGTCGCCGGCGTGCATCAGCTCCCCGACGCGGCGCGACGCGGCGCGGCCCAGCACGCCGCCCGGATGCAGGAAGCGGAAGTCCTCCGCCGCGAACCCGCGCCGGTCGAGCAGCGCCACGGCCAGGCAGTCGCCGACGACCTGGGCCAGCGTGATGCTCGTCGTCGGCGTCAGATCCATCGGGCACGCTTCGCGCACGGGGCCGGTCGCGAGCGCGGCGTCGCTGCGTGCCCCCAGCGGCGAGTCCGCGGCGGACACGATGCTGACGAGCGGGATGCCGTGGCGCTCGAGGTACGGCAGCAGCGCGACCAGTTCCTCCGACGCGCCGCTCTTCGACACGAACAGCGCCACGTCCCCGGGCGCGAACAGGCCGGCATCGCCGTGCAGCGCGTCGGCCGGGTGCAGGAACACGGCGGGCGTCCCGGTGCTCGTCAGCGTGGCCGCGAGTTTGTGCGCGAGCAGGCCGCTCTTGCCCACGCCCGACACGATCACCTTGCCGCGGCACGCGGCCAGCGTCTCGACGGCGCGCGCGAACGAGGCCCCGATCCGGCCCTCCAGCGCGGCGACCGCCGCGGCTTCGATGCGCACGACGTCGCGCGCCAGCTCCAGCGGGTCGCGGCTCATGCCAGCTCGTAGCGTTCCAGCACGCGGGGCCAGACGCCGTTGTGACGCAGCAGCAGTTCGACGACCTCGCGGACCGCGCCGAACCCGGGCCGCGCGGTCGTCACCGTGCGGGCCAGCGGCAGCAGTTCCGCGCTCGCGCCGGCGACGGCGATCGGCCAGCCCACGCGCTTCATGAGCGGCGCGTCGGGCAGGTCGTCGCCCACCATCGCGCACTCGTCCCAGCGCGCGCCCACTCGCTTGAGCACGCGCTCGGCGACCGCGACCTTGTCCGACGCGCCCAGATAGTGCTCGAGTCCGAGATCCGCCATGCGCGCGGCGACGGCGCTCGAGTCGCGCCCCGAGATCACGATCGGGAGCACGCCGAGATCGCGCGCCCACTCGAGCGCGATCCCGTCGCGCACCCAGAAGTGGCGGAAGTCGGTCTCCTTGGTGAAGCCGATGATGCCGTCGGTCAGCGTGCCATCGACGTCCAGGAACAGCACGCGCACCGGGTGCGCGACGGGCGCGGCCTCAGGCATGCGCCCGATCCCCCAGCGCGTCGCGGATGCGCAGCGCCTCGTCGAGGAAGTGCGGCGCCTCGGCGAGCGGCAGCTGCGTGGCCGCGTCGCTCCTCGCGCGCGCCGGGTCGGGATGCGTCTCGAAGAACAGCCCGTCCGCGCCGGCGGCCAGCGCCGCGCGCATCAACGGCAGCGCGAAGCGCCGATCGCCGCCGGTCTCCGCGCCACCCGGGCGCTGCAGGCTGTGCGTCGCGTCGTACACCGTCGGCCATCCGGTCTCGCGCAGGATCGAGAACGCGCGCATGTCGACGACCAGGTCGCCGTAGCCGAACGTCGTGCCGCGCTCGGTCAGGAGGATGCGGTTCGCGCCGGCGGCGACGAGCTTGTCGACGGCCTGCGTCATGTCGGCCGGGGCCACGAACTGCCCCTTCTTGACGTTGACCGCGCGCCCGGTGCGCGCCGCGGCTTCGAGCAGCGCGGTCTGCCGGCACAGGAACGCGGGGATCTGCAGCGCGTCCGCGACCTCGGCCGCGGCTTGCGTTTCGTGCGACTCGTGCACGTCGGTGATCACGGGCACGCCGACGTCGCGGCGGACACGGGCCAGCGCCGCGAGACCCTCGTCGCCCGAGAGACCGGCGAACGAACGACCGCTCGAGCGGTTCGCCTTGCGATACGACGCCTTGAACACGTAAGGCAGCCCGCGGGCCGCGCAGGCTTCGCGCATCTTCGCCGCGACCTGCACGCACATCTCGGCGCTCTCCACGACGCACGGCCCGGCGATCACGAACAGCCGCCGGCCGCCGATCTCGGCGTCGCCGATCGAGAACGTGTTCATGCGTTGCGCGGCGCGCGCGACGGTTCGGCGTCCGCCTCGTCGGCCGGCTCGGCCATCTCGGACGCCGGGTCGTAGCGATCGTCGCCGAGGCGCGCGCGGCGCCGCTCGAGCGCGGCGCGCACGAAGTCCCGGAACAGAGGATGCGGCTCGTGCGGGCGCGATTTGAGCTCGGGATGGAATTGCACGGCCAGGAACCACGGATGGTCCGGTAGCTCGATGATCTCGACGAGCTCGCGGCCCACGCACTTGCCGGACAGCACGAGCCCGCGCGACTGGAGCTGCGCCGTGTAGCGGTTGTTGAACTCGTAGCGGTGGCGGTGCCGCTCCTCGATCTCGGTGCGGCCGTAGGCGCGCGCCGCGAGGCTGCCCTGGCGCAGCGTGCATTTGTACGCGCCCAGGCGCATGGTGCCGCCCTTCTCCGTGATGCCCGACTGATCGGGCATCAGGTCGATCACCTTGTGCGCCGCGCCCGGGTCGAACTCGCTGGAGTTCGCGCCCTCGAGCCCCGCGACGTGACGCGCGAACTCGATGGTCGCGACCTGCATGCCGAGACACAGGCCGAGGTACGGAATGCTGCGCTCGCGCGCGTAGCGCGCCGCCAGGATCTTGCCCTCGATGCCGCGCTCGCCGAAGCCGCCGGGCACGACGATGCCGTCCACGTCGGCCAGCACGGCCGCCGGATCCTTCTGCTCGAGGTCCTCGCCTTCGACCCAGCGCAATTGCACGCGCGCGCGGTTCGCGGCGCCGGCGTGCACGAACGATTCGATGATGCTCTTGTACGCGTCGCGCACGTGCGTGTACTTGCCGACCACGGCGACGACGCAGCCGTGTTCCGGATGTTGCACGCGCGACACGAAGTCGTCCCACGCCTTCAGGTCCGAGTCGCCGGCCTCCAGCCCCAGCTCGCGCACGACGAGCGTGTCGAGACCGCCCTCGTGGAAACGCTGCGGCACTTCGTAGATCGAGCCCACGTCCGTGGCGCCGATGACCGCCTCGGTCGGCAGGTTGCAGAACAACGCGATCTTCTCGCGCAGCTCGGGCATCAGCTCGGCTTCGCTCCGGCACAGCAGGATGTCGGGCTGGATGCCGATCTCGCGCAGCTCCTTGACCGAGTGCTGCGTCGGCTTCGTCTTCATCTCACCGGCCGCGCGGATGAACGGCACGAGCGTCACGTGCACGAACAGCGTGTCGCGGCGGTGTTCGAGGCGCAGCTGGCGCACGGCTTCGAGGAACGGCAGCGACTCGATGTCGCCGACGGTGCCGCCGATCTCGACGATCTGCACGTCGGCCTGCGTCGCGAGGCCGAGCCCGAGGATGCGGCGCTTGATCTCGTCCGTGACGTGGGGAATGACCTGCACCGTCCGGCCCAGGTAATCGCCGCGGCGCTCCTTCGACAGGATCGAGTCGTAGATCTGTCCGGCCGTCACGTTGTGACTGCGCGTGACCGCGACGCCGGTGAAGCGCTCGTAGTGCCCGAGGTCCAAGTCGGTCTCGGCGCCGTCGTCGGTCACGAACACTTCGCCGTGCTGGAACGGCGACATCGTGCCCGGATCGATGTTCAGGTAGGGATCGAGCTTCTGCAGCGTGACGCGCAGGCCCCGCGCCTTGAGCAGCAGGCCGAGCGAGGCCGCGGCGATGCCCTTGCCCAGCGACGACACGACGCCGCCGGTCACGACGACGATCTTGGCCATGGGAACTCCCTTCCCCTGATGAGGGTCGCGAATCCGGGAGCGCCTCACGCGGGCGTTTCCCGTCGGCTCGAATCGTGGAGTCGGGCGCCCAAACGAACGCGCCGCCCCGGGCGGCATGAAAGCCCAAGACGGCGACGAGCCCATGCCGGCTCAGCACGGGACCGCAGGCTAGCACACCGCCCGCACCGAGGGCGAACCGGGCTTCGCGACGGCCCGCGCCGGAGGCGGACGATGTTCGGCCGCGGCTCAAGCTCGGGCCACGGCACGCCGAAAACCGCGAGGACCGTCGTGCTCTCTGTCGCCGAGGACGCTTCCCATGCCGAGACGCGTGAACGTGGGCGTGATCGTGCTGGCCGCCCTGTTGCTGGTGCTCGCCGCGATCGTCGTGCCCCGCCTCGTCCCCCACGCGCCGGACCCGGCCTCCGTGCGCGCCTCGCGAATGATCTACAGCAGCGAGCTCAAGCATCGCCATCTGTTCGGCGGACGCGTGCGGCGAATGCTGGCCGCGGCCCAGTACGACCGCCTCGAGGCGCTCGCCGATTCCGTGCGCTCGACCGGCGCCACCTTCCCGAGCGGCATGCCGGTGATCGACTCGTTCTTCGGCCGCGGCTTCGCCGAGGTGGACGACGAGGGCGATGCGGAGCAGTGGTCGAGTCATCTGTCCGGCCTGCGCGCGTGGCTGGACGCGCGTCCGCAATCGTCGACGGCGGCCATCGCGCTGGCGCACGGTCTGATGGGCCGTGCCCGAGCCTGCGGCGACGCGTCGATGGGGCGCGACGCCCGTCGGATCGCATTCGAGAGCGGCATGAGCGAGGCCGATCGCATCCTCGGGCAGTGCCCCTACGAAGCGAAGACCCGGGCCGACTGGTTCGCGGCCGAGGTCGAAGCCCTGAACGGCATGGGCGACGACGCCCGCTACCGGGCCACGGCGGCCGCGGCGCTCGACAGCTTCCCGCGAGTGCTGTTCCTCTACCTGTCCATGGCGTCGCATCTCATGCCGCGCGCGTACGGCAAGCCCGGCGACTGGGAGACGTTCGCGGATACGTGCGGGCGTTCGCTCCCCGATTCCCTGCGCGACGAGTTCTACGCGCGCATCGTCGCGGATCAGGACCACGTCGTCGCCAACGTATTCAAAGCAAGTCCGCAACTGTCATGGGCGCGGGTTCGCAACGGCCTCGCGGTGTGGTCGCGACAGTGTCCGCTTTCCGTTCAGCCCAACAGCGCGCTCGCGCTGCTGGCCTGGGAGCACGGTGACCCGATGGAAGCGCGCCGAGCGCTCGCGGCCATCGGCGACACGATCGAGGTCGACGTCTGGCAGGATCCGTCGATGTATTGGATCGTCGACGCGTGGGCCCGGCCCGAGGGGCCCATGGCGGCGCTCCCGCCGAAACGCTGAGCGCCGGCCGCTAGCCTCGCGGCCCGCGCCGCTCGAGCGCGGCCAGTTGCTCCGGCGTGTCGACGCCCGCGAACGGCTGGGCGCCCAGCACGACGCGGATGCGCACGCCGCGCTCGACCGCGCGCAGTTGCTCCAGGCGCTCGGCCTTCTCGAGCGCCGACGGCGGCCACTCGGCGAACGCGAGCAGCAACTCGCGCCGGAACGCGTAGACGCCGGCGTGACGCAGCGCCGGACCTCCGCTCGAGGCCGAGGCGATGTCGGCGCGGCTGAAGTACAGCGCGTCGCCTGCCGCGTCGACGACGACCTTCACCACGTCGGCCGACGCGAGATCGGCGGGATGCGGCGCGTGGTGCGCGATCGTGCCCATTCGGATGTCCGCATCGGAGCGCATGACCTCGACGAGGCGCGACACCGCGTCCGTCTCCAGCTCGGGCTCGTCGCCCTGCAGGTTCAGTACGATCGCCGCCTCGGGACGCGCGCGCGCGACCTCGGCCACCCGGTCCGTGCCGCTCGCGCACGTCGCCGACGTGCGCTCGACCGCCGCGCCCCAGCCCGACGCGGCGTCCGCGATGCGATCGTCGTCCGTCGCGATCACGAGCTCGTCGAGCCCGCGCGCGGCGCGCGCCCGCTCCCACACGTGGCGCAGCATAGGCTTGCCCCACAGCATCGCGAGCGGCTTGCCGGGAAAGCGCTGGGCCGCGAAACGCGCGGGGATGACGGCGAGGACCGAAGGCGCGCCCAAGCGGCGCCTACGCGGACAGCTCGGCGATCATGTCGGCGACGTCCTTGCCGCTCTTCTGCAGCGCGGCGAGTTCTTCCGGCGCCAGCTTGAGCTCGAGGATCTTCTCGACACCCTTGGCCCCGAGCACGATCGGCGCGCCGATGAACAGGTTCTTCAGCCCGTACTCGCCTTCCAGCAGCACGGAACACGGGACGACGCGCTTCTGATCCGTCAGCAGCGCCTCGACCATCTCGACCGCGCTCATCGCCGGCGCGTAATACGCCGATCCGGTCTTCAGCAGCTTCACGATCTCGGCGCCGCCGTCGCGCGTGCGCTGCACGATCGCGGCGATCTTGTCGGCCGGCAGCAGCTCGGTGATGCCGATGCCGCCGACCGTCGTGAAGCGCGGCAGCGGGACCATCGAGTCGCCGTGGCCGCCGAGCACCATCGCGTCGACGTCGGAGCCCGACACGCCGAGCTCCATGGCGATGAACGCGCGCATGCGCGCGGAGTCGAGGATGCCGGCCATGCCGATCACGCGGTTCTTGGGGAAGCCCGTCGTCTTCCAGAACAGCCAGGCCATGATGTCGAGCGGGTTCGTGACCACCACGACGTAGGCGTTCGGCGCGTGCCGCTTCACCGCCTCGGCGGCGGGGCGGATGATGTCGGCGTTCGCCTTCAGGAGATCGGAGCGCGACATGCCGGGCTTCCGCGGGAAGCCGGCCGTCATCACCACGACGTCGCTGCCCTGGACGGCGGCGAGGTCCGAGGCGCCCTCGACGCGCCCGCCCTTCCCCCACAGCGGCGCGCTCTGCAGCATGTCGAGCGCCTTGCCCTGGGGCATGCCCTCCATCTCGGGGCGGTCGATCAGCACGACGTCGCCGAGCGCGCGTTCGGCCAGATAGAGCGCCGCGCTCGCGCCCACGTTGCCCGCCCCGATCACGCTGATCCGGTTCTTCACTGGAACCCTCCTTGGGTCTTGGGTGACGCTCAAACGAAACGCCGCGCCGACGGGATCGTGTTCCCGAGAGCGCGGCGCGGACAGGTCGATGCGGTCAGGACTTCGCGGCGGCGTCCGGGGGCACCACGTGCACCTTCTTGCGGGTGCCGCGGTAGCGCGTGAACTTCACGTCGCCGTCGGCGAGCGCGAACAGCGTGTCGTCCTTGCCGAGCCCGACGTTCAGCCCGGGGAAGAAGCGCGTGCCGCGCTGCCGCACCAGGATGTTGCCGGCCAGCACGTGCTGTCCGCCGAAGCGCTTGACGCCGAGGCGCTGCGCGTTCGATTCGCGGTTGTTCTTGGACGAAGACTGGCCCTTCTTGTGCGCCATCGTGCGCTCCTTAAGCCTGGATGCCGGTCACGCGGATGCGCGTGAGCTCGTCGCGGTAGCCGCGACGGCGCCGATATTCGCGCCGGCGCTTGAACTTGAAGATCCGAAGCTTGTCCCCCCGGTGGTGATCCACGACTTCCGCGGTCAGGCTCGCGCCTTTCACATACGGCTGGCCCACGGTGATCTTGTCGTCGGTCGAGACCAGCAGGACCTTGTCGAACGTGAGCTTCGCGCCGGGCTCTCCGGTCAGGCGCGCGACGTTCAGCACCTCGTCCGGGGTCACCTTGGTCTGGATGCCGTTGATGTTGACGATCGCGTACATCGGGATGCCTTCTCCGATCGAGTCGAATGGCTTGTGGCGAGGTCTTGTCGCCGCGGGCCGGACATGCCGTAAGCTGCCGAGCGAGCGGAAGTTTGTAGCACGCCGGGAGCGCCGCTGTCAATTCGCGGCGGGTGGCGGCGCACCCGCCGCCAGGCCTTGGGGCCCAGGGCCCGCACCCTTCGTTCCGACCAGGAGACTTCAGCGCATGAGACTCGTTCCCATCTTCCTCGCGGCCGCGGCCCTCACCGGCTGCGCCACGTTCGGCGGTTCGGAGGCGCCCGAGTCGCGGGGCGCCGGCGGGTCGGGCGGGCTCGGCGCCGATCCGGCGCACGCGCGCATCGTGGCCCCGCTCGTGCTCGAGCCGTCCGAAATCTCGCTCGGCACGACAATCGAGTTCCACCGGCTGCCCACGCTCGGCGACCTGCACGACGTCGAGCGCGTGCTCGGCGCGCGGCATGTGCTCGTGACGCTGTCCGAGTGGCCGGCGCCGGGCGCAGACCTGTCCGCGTTTCGCCTGCTGCCCGAGGGCTGCGACGCCATCGTGATCCTCCCGGACTATCCGCCGGACCATGCCACGCTCGACCAGTGGAACTTCGCGACCGGGCCGATTCGCATGGTCCTCGTCGTCTTCGGGCCGCCGAACAGCAACGCCGTGATCGACGACCTCAACCGGATGCGTTACCTCGAGCGCGTCGTCGCGCGCATGGACGAGCCGTCGCGCGCCGGATTCGAGCGACTGCAGCGCCCGCTGAGCTTCGTGACGAGCGCGGGCTAGGCCCGCGCGAGTCGAACGACGCCCGAGAAGCGCTTCCACGCGGCCTTCTGGCTGGCCGGCGCGAACTGACCGAGGAAGCGCCACAGCCACGCGCCCGACATCTCGCGCTTGAGCCGCGCCGCTTCCTCCCAGATCGAGCGATACTCGGCCTCGCGCCAGCCGAGCGGCTCGAAGAACGCCGTGCCCTCCTCCGGCGCGAAGCGGAAGGGCGCGTTGCCGGCGCGCAGATGCGGGCCCCAATGGCGCTTCTCCATCATCTTCATCAGAGCCGGCGACGCGAGATCGATCAGCCAGGTCTTCACGGTCGGCGTCGCCGCGAGATCGCGACCCAGCTCCGCGACCTGCTCCGCCTCGAGGTAGATGAGCAGTCCCTCGGTGACGACGAGTGCCCGCGTCGCTCCGGCGCCGAGCTCCGCGAGCAGGGCGCGGCGCGTGGGGCCGTCACGCAGGTCCGCGGCGCGCGCTTCGTAACGGCACTTCGGCGCCTCGCCGGCCAGGATGTCGCGCTTGTAGTCGAGGATCACCGGCAGATCGACGTCGAACCAGCGCAGCGTGGTGGGCAGCGCCATGCGCCAGGGTCGCGTGTCGAGCCCGGCCGCCAGGTTGATGACCGTGTCCGCGCCGTCCGCGACTTCGCGCCCGATCATCTCGTCCAGGACGCACGTGCGCACGACCATCGGCCACGACATGGCGCGGCCCTGCGGCAGGGAGCGGACGATGGCTTCGCCGCGCGCCCCGGCCAGCCGCCGCGCGTACGGGTCGTGGAAGTGCGCGTCGGGCCGCTCCGACTCCATGGCCCGGTACACCGCGACCCACAGCGCCGTGTCCGAGACGCTGGTGATCGATTGCGCTCCGGACTCGGGCGCGGCCAGCGGCGAGGGCCCGCTCACGTGCCGGGAACCGACCCCACGACCTGCTTCGTGAGTTCGTGCTTCTTCTCGGTGAAGACGCGCATCTGGCCGCGCTTGAGCTGCGGATCGTCCTTCAGGTCGACGCGCAGCCGGAAGCGCTTCTCGAGCTCGGAGAAGCGACGTCCCTCCTGCTCGACGAAGAACAGCGCGATCTCCGGCGCGACGCGCACGGTGATGCGCTTCTCGCTGCCCATGGCCGCGACACGGCGCATCGCGCGCTCGAGCTTGACCAGCATCGTCTCGGGGCTCGGCACCTTGCCGAGGCCGTCGCAGTGCGGGCAGTCCTCCGTGTAGTAGTGGAGCAGCGACGAGCGTTCGCGCTGGCGCGTCATCTCGATGAGGCCGAGGTCGCTGACCGCGAACGCCTTCGTCCGCGCGCGATCCTTGCGCAGTTCCTTGCGCAGCTCCTCGAGCACGGAGCGCTTGTTCGCCTCGATCTCCATGTCGATGAAGTCGACGACGATGATGCCGCCGATGTCGCGCAGCCGGAGCTGCCGCGGCACCTCCTTCGCGGCCTCCATGTTCGTGCGGAAGATGGTCTCTTCCTGATTCTTCTTGCCGGTGAAGCGCCCGGTGTTGACGTCGATCGCGACCAGCGCCTCCGCGTGGTCGATGCAGATGTAGCCGCCCTTCTTGAGCCACACCTTGCGCTCGAACGTCTTCTCGATCTGCGGCTCGATGGCGAACGCGTCGAAGATCGGCTCGCGCCCCTTGTACAGCAGCACGCGATCGCGCAGTTCCGGCGAAACGGCCTTCAAGTAGGCCTGGATCTCCGAGAACGAGTCCTTGTCGTCGATGAACACCTCTTCGACGTCGTCCGTGAACAGGTCGCGGATCAGGCTCGCGGTCATCTCCAGCTCGCGGTGCACGAGCGCCGGAGCGCGCACCGATTCGGCCTTGCGTTCCAGCTTCTGCCACAGCTTGTGCAGGTGCTTGACGTCGGCCGCGAAGTCGACGTCGCCCTTGCCCTCGCCTGCCGTGCGCGCGATCAGCCCGACGCCCTTCGGCTTGCCGTCGGAGATGATGGCCTTGATGCGCTGGCGCTCGGCGCGGTCCTCGATGCGCCGCGACACGCCGACGTGGTCGACACCGGGCATCAGCACGCAGAAGCGGCCGGGCAGGCTGACCTGGGCGGTGACACGCGGGCCCTTCGTGCCGATCGATTCCTTCGTGATCTGGACCAGGACTTCCTGGCCCTTCTTCAGCACGTCCTCGATCTTCGGCACCGGAGCGCGGCGGCGCCGGCCCTTGTCCCCGGACTCGTCGAGGTCGGAGATGTCCTCGAGGTCGCTCAGCGATTCCGCGAGGTCGGACGCGTGCAGGAACCCGGTCTTGGGCAGCCCCAGGTCCACGAACGCGGCCTGCATGCCGGGCAGCACAGCGTTGACGCGGCCCTTGTACACGTCGCCGACGTGGCGCCGCTGTTCGGCGCGCTCCACGAACAGTTCGGCGAGTTCTTCGTCTTCGAGGATCGCGATGCGGGTTTCGTACGAATCGGCGTTGATGATGATTTTCTGTTTCACCAGGGCGTCCTGTCGCCCCGCGTGACGGGTCAGCCGAGTCGCGCGCTCAAGAGCGCCAGCGGGTCGAGCCTCTCGCCCCCGGATTCGGTCCACAGCGCGGTCCGTTCGATGTCGACGGTCCGGGCGTCCTCGGCCGGAAGCAGCAAGGCCACGACTTCGTCGGGGCGGACCTGGGCGCGCACCGTGAACTTCACGTGCACGTCCAGCACCGGCGCCCCGTCTTCGTGGCGGATTTCGAGCGCGACGATCGATGGACGAGCGTCGAATTCGCGGGTCTGGGCTTCGCTCTTGCGGCGCACGAGTACGTGCGCGCGTGCGAGCAGCTCTTGGGAACGGGCCTCGAGCTCCGCGAACAGGCGTTCCGGCGACAAGCCGGACTGTTCGAGGAACGTGCGGGGAAACCGCACGCGGTACGAGGCGCCCTCGAGCTGACTCATGAGCGAAGGCGTCTTGAAGAGAATGGGCGCGTAAGCGAGCACCCGGAGTCCCGACGGCAGCGCGGCGTTGAGCCTCTCCTGGAGGTCGACACCGGGCGGCCGCGTGAGTTCCAGATCGAACGCCTCGGCCCGTGAACGGTAGCCCAGGGACAATGGGGGCCCGAACGACATCTTCAGATGCGGGTGATGGCCCTGGGTGAATCCCAACGGAAGCGAAGAGCGACGCAACGCGCGCTCCCAGGTCCGCATGAGGTCGAGGTGCGACGTGAAGCGCATCTCGATCCCCTTTTCGAACACGACACGAAAACGCGTGCTGGTGGCGACGCCCGGCGCGCTCGGGGCGCGGCGCGAACGGCGCCCGTACGGCGACGCGGGCACGGACGCGCGCGCGAGCTTGAGGTCGAGCGTGACATGAGGCTGCTTGACCCACGGCCGCTGCGGGCATTCCGCCACGCCGCACGAGAAACACTTGTCCTCGAGCCGGCAGTCGTCCGTGATGCCGGCCTGGTCGGCGCGCAGTTTTTCGCGCACCAGGAACTTGCGCGTGACCGGCGACTGGATCACGTCCCACGGCTGATCCAGGTCGGTCGAGCGCTCGATGAGCTGAACTTCGGGATCCATGCCGAGATCGCGGAACACGTCGAGCCAGGTCGTGAAGCGCAGGTGCTCCGTCCACGCATCGAAGCGGCAGCCGCGCCGCCACGCCTCCTCGACGACGCGCCCGAGGCGCCGGTCGCCGCGCGTGAACACGCCCTCGAGCAGCGACGTCTCGGCGTCGCGGTACTTGAGCGTCACCGGCTTGCCGCGCGCCGCGTCGCGCAGCACGCCCAGGCGCCGGTTCAACTCGGCGGTGTTGACCTGCTCCGCCCACGCGAACGGCGTGTGCGGCTTGGGCACGTGCGGCGAGACGCTGGCGGTGACGCGGAAACCCTTGTTGCCCTCGGCCCGGGCCCGTTCCCACGCCTTCGTCGCCAGGTCGAGGATGGCGCGCAGGTCGTCGTCGTTCTCGCCGGGCAGGCCGCACATGAAGTACAGCTTCGCGCCGGTGTAGCCCTCACGCGCCGCCGTGCCGACGGACTGGAGGAGTTCCTCCTCCGTGTGGTTCTTGTTGATCACGTCGCGCATGCGCTGGCTGCCGGCTTCGGGCGCGAGCGTGATCGAGCCCTTCTTCTGCGCGGCCATGCGCCGCGCCACGTCGACCGGCACATTGTCGGGCCGTGTCGAGGGCAGCGAGATCTGGACGCGGGTCGGGCACAGTTCGTCGGCCAGCGCGTTCACCTGGTCGACGATCTGCGTGTGATCGGTCGACGACAGCGAGATGAGCGAGACCTCCTCGAGCCCCGTGGCCTGGAGGCCACGCAGGACCTCCTCGACCACCTGCTGCGCCGGCTTCTCGCGCACCGGACGGTTGATCATTCCGGCCTGGCAGAACCGGCAGCCGCGCGTGCAGCCGCGCATGATCTCGACGGACAGCCGGTCGTGGGTGATCTCGCCGACGGGCAGCATGGGCGCGGCCGGATAGTACGTGCTCTTCAATTCCTTCACCCACACCGACGACACGCGCGCCGGGTAGCCGGGCAGCGGTTCGGGCACGAGCCAGCCCTCCGCCGTGGCGCGCGTCGCGTAGCCGGACGGCACGTACACGCCGGGCACGTGCGCCAGTTCGCGCAGCAGGCGCGCGCGCGGCATGCCGCTCTGGCGCGCGCGCATCACGCGGTCGACGACGTCGTGGATGGCTTCCTCGCCGTCGCCGACCACGAACGCGTCGATGAACTCGGCCATCGGCTCCGGGCTGAACGCCTGCGCGCCTCCGGCCAGGATCAGCGGATGGCGCTCGTCGCGCTCCGCGGTGCGCAGCGGCAGGCCGGCCAGGTCCAGCATGTTCAGCACGTTCGTGTACTGCAGCTCGTACTGGAGCGAGAAGCCGATGATGTCGAATGCGCTCGCCGGCGCGTGGCTGTCGAGCGAGAACAACGGAATGCCGAGCCGGCGCATCTCCGCCTCGGCGTCCGGCCAGGGCGTGAACGTCAGCTCCGCCGCCGCGTCGGGGCGCGCGTTCAGGATGTGATGGATGATGCGGATGCCGATGTTCGACAGCCCGATCTCGTACGCGTCGGGGAACGCGAGCAGCACCCGCACCGCGGCCTGGTCGAGAGGCTTGCGCGGCACGTGAAGCGCGTTGCCCAAGTAGCGGTTCGGCTTGGACACGCGCGGCAGCAACTGGTGCTGGATGCGCTCCGAGACTGCCGAAGTCATCGAGGTACTCCGAGTGGGTGAATCAAAGCCGTCGCGTGGCGGCGTGACCTTCGAATCGGTCGGGCGAGGGCTCGCGCGCCAGGCGCGCAGTCGCAGGATGGGATCGCCGGGAAAAATAGCACACGCCTCCCCGGCTGCCAACGTGCGGCGCGGCCGCACGTTTGGCCGTCGCGCGGCCCCTCGCCCGCTCTGGCCGGACGGCGCGGCCCGCCACGTCGACGCTCGTGCTTCCGTCGGATATAGTGCCTGATCGACTCGGTGTCCGACGGTTCGGAGCTCCCCATTGAAGATTTCCGACTCCACGTATCACGCGCTGCGACGCCTGCACTCGCTTTCCGGCGTGGTGCCGCTCGGGCTGTTCCTGCTCGAGCACTTCTACACGAATTCCGTCGCGACGCACGGCGCGGCCGCCTTCAACCACGCCGCCGATGACTTGGCGCGCATCCCCTACGTCCTGCTGCTCGAGATCTTCGGCATCGCGCTGCCGCTGCTCTTTCACATGATCCTCGGCATCCTCATCGCGACGACCGCGCAGGCCAACGTCACGCGCCTCCCCACGAGCCGCAACTGGATGTACCTGCTGCAGCGGGTGAGCGGCGTGTTCCTGGCGTTCTACATCGTCTTCCACGTGTGGAGCACGCGGCTGTCCCCCGCGGTGATCGCCGGGAACGCGGACCAGTTCGCGATGATGAACCACCAGCTGCAGAGCCCGCTGGTGTTCGCGTTCTACGCGCTCGGCGTGCTCGCCGCGTCGTTTCACTTCGGCAACGGCCTGTTCGGCTTCGCGATCCACTGGGGACTCGTCACGGGCGCGCGCGCGCAACGCGCCGCGGCGCGCGTCGGCTTCGCGGTGTTCCTCGCGCTCTCGCTCGTGGGACTGAACGCGCTGCTCGCGTTCGTGCAGCACCCGGTGCGGCTGTTCGAGCGCGCCCCGGCGCCCACCACGACGCTCGTCGCCGGACCCGGACGCTGATGGGCGCTCCGCGCGTCGCCGTCGTCGGCGGGGGGCTCGCCGGGCTGATGTCGACCATCAAGCTCGCCGAGGCCGGCATCCCGGTCGACCTGTTCTCGATCGTGCCCGTGAAGCGCTCGCACTCGGTGTGCGCACAGGGCGGCATCAACGGCGCGGTGAACGTGAAGGGCGAGAACGATTCGCCGGAGATCCACTTCGTCGACACGTGCCGCGGCGGCGACTTCCTCGCGAACCAGCCGCCGGTCAAGGGCATGTGCTACGCCGCGCCCGGCATCATCTACCTCCTCGATCGCATGGGCGTCACGTTCAACCGCACGCCCGAGGGCTTCCTCGACTTCCGTCGCTTCGGCGGCACGCTGCACCATCGCACGGCGTTCGCCGGCGCCACGACCGGGCAGCAGATGCTGTACGCGCTCGACGAGCAGGTGCGGCGCCACGAGGCCGACGGCCTGGTCACCAAGTACGAGGGCTGGGAGTTCGTGGGCCTCGTGCGCGAGGACGGCGGCCGCTGCGTCGGCCTCGTCGCGCTGGATCTGCGCGGCATGCAGCCGCGCGCGTTCCGCGCCGACGCCGTGATGCTGGCGACGGGCGGCCCGGGGCTCATGTTCGGGCGTTCGACGAACTCGATCATCAACTCGGGCTCGGCGGCGGCGGCCGCGTACCTCGAGGGCGCCCAGTACGCGAACGGCGAATTCATCCAGATCCACCCCACCGCCATCCCCGGCCAGGACAAGCTGCGGCTCATGAGCGAATCGGCGCGCGGCGAAGGCGGCCGGGTGTGGGTGCCGCGGCGCGTCGGCGACACGCGCGCGCCGCGTTCCATCCCGGAAGCGGAACGCTGGTACTTCCTCGAGGAGAAGTACCCCAAGTACCGCAACCTGGTGCCGCGTGACGTCGCGAGCCGCGAGATCCATCACGTGTGCGTGGACCAGGGGCTGGGCGTGGACGGCAAGATGTGCGTGTACCTCGACCTGACGCACCTGCCGCGCGAGATGCTGGACGTGAAACTCGGCGGCATCCTCGAGATCTACCAGAAGTTCACCGGCGACGATCCGCGCGACACGCCGATGAAGATCTTCCCCGCCGTGCACTACTCGATGGGCGGCCTCTGGGTGGATTACGAGCGTACCGCGGACGGCTTCGTCGACCTGTCGTCGACGCGCAACCAGCAGACGAACGTGCCCGGGCTGTTCGCCGTCGGCGAGTGCGAGTACCAGTACCATGGCGCGAATCGCCTGGGCGCGAACTCGCTCCTGTCGTGCGTCTACGCCGGCCAGATCGGCGGACCGGCGGCCGGACGATGGGCTTCGGATCAGGCTCGCGGGCGCGCCGCCGACCTGCCGTCGTCCCTGTACGAGGCCGCCGAAGGGCGCTGGCGCCGGCGCTTCGAAACGCTCGGCGCGCGGGACGGCGACGAGAATCCCTACAAGCTGTGGGACGAACTCGGGCAGTGCATGCTCGAGAACGTGACCATCGTGCGCGACAACGACCGCCTGCGGCGCACCGACGCGAAGCTGCTCGAACTGATGGAGCGCTGGCCGCGCGCATCCGTGCTCGATCACGGCGCGTGGGCGAACACGCCGCTCACGTTCCTGAACCAGTTGTGGAACATGCTGCAGCTGGCGCGCGTGGTCACGCTCGGGGCACTGGCCCGTGACGAGAGTCGCGGCGCGCATTTCAAACCGGCATTCCCCAAGCGCGACGACGCGAACTGGATGAAGACAACGCT
>Ga0310810_10000591_pt1 | contig 36527 bp, 30 predicted proteins | sample NCmetagenome_FD_207641 | JGI IMG/M metagenome (GOLD analysis project Ga0310810, IMG submission 207641) | Soil microbial communities from experimental microcosm in Duke University, North Carolina, United States - NC | ecosystem: Engineered > Artificial ecosystem > Soil microcosm > Unclassified ...
CAACACACCAACACACCAACTCACTTCTTCTGCACCATCAACCCCCCCACATGCACGTCCAGATTGTGGTTCACCCGTAGCCCGACGAGGCCGTCGGTCTTGCCGAGATGGCTCATGGGGAGCGCAGCCACCTGCGTGCCGTTCACGAGCAGGCGTACCGAGTCGGCCTTCGACGCGTCGACGGTGAGCACGTTGGTGGCCTTACCGTTCGCGTCGGCCTTGTGGACCGCGGCGTTCTCCGTCCACGGCACGATCTTGTGCACCTCGCTGCCGGCGCGATGGTTCACGAGGTACTTCCCGTCGCCACGCACGAGGAAGTACGCGTAGCTCTGCTGCGGCGTATCGAGGTCCTTCCCCATGAAGAAGATCCCGTACGCTTCCGGATGCATCGGCGCCTTGGTCTGCGTGACCGTCGTCGATGCGACGAACGGCCCGGTCACGGAGTTCGCCGGGTTCCAGTAGATGGCGGCGGGCCCCGACGTCACGTGATAGCCCGAGCCCATCGCGACGAATTTCGCGTCGGACAGCTTGTCGGTCGCGCGATCGGTGCGACCGGCCCACCCCGCGGGGAGGCTGCCGCCGCCCGCGGCCTTGTGGGTGGGATCATGGGCGCCCTGCGCGCCGAGCGAGGCGGCGGTGAACAGGAGCAGGGACAGCGCGGTCAGGGAACGACGGATCATGTCGAGGTCTCCGGTGTGATGGACTGGTGCGCGGGTGTTCAGGTCGCCGGTGCGAGCTGCATGGCCACGTCGCGCACCTGCGCCGTGTGCCGCTTCTCGTGCTCCGCCACGGCGAGAATCCATTGATAGAGGTCCAGCTCGCCGAGCCGGGGATGCGTGTGTCGAATCTCCCCGAGCGCGAGGCCGTCGCCGCTCTCCATCGCGGCGAGGAGCGCGGCGCGGGAGTCGGCAAGCCGCTGCTCGATCGTCTCCCGGTCCGGATTCTCCGTCGGCAGGACGCGCTCCGGCGCCTCCAGCGTGCGGGTGCGGTCGTCGAGTCCGTAGCCCGCCAGCGCGGACAGCAGTGAGCTCGTTTCGCCTTCCCGAGGGTGACCCGCCTCGCGTGCGCTCGCGATGCGCTTCGTGAGCAGCGCCGCCGTGCCGCGCTCGACCCGATGGAGATGCTCGAGGATCTCCGAGACCGACCATCGTCCGGCACCGGGCCGCGAGGGCCAGAGCTCGCCGGGAACGACGCCGGCCGCCTCGAGCAGCGCTCGGCGCTGCTGCGCCAGGTACTCCGACAGCTCGGCGAGACGCGGGTGCATCGATACGTGGTGAGAGACCTCTCGAAGCTGCCGGGGCGCACGGCGCCACGCAAGCCGAGGCGCGTGCCCATGCTCGCGCCGACGTACTCGACGGCGGGTGCGCGCACGAGTAGCCTACGTGCGATGGAACTGACCGACCCCTGCCCCCTCGCGAACGTCCTCGCCGAGCGACTGCGCGAGGACCAGGATCGGTTGACCCATCGATGGCTCGATCGAATCAGGCAGCGCGTCGATCTCCATCCGAACCGGATCTTCCCCACCGACGAGCTGCTCGACCACGTGCCCCTGCTCATCATGGGGATCGCGGCCTACGTCGAGGATCCGACGCAGCCGGTCAGCGCCGACGTCCCGGTCATCGCCAAGGCGATGGAGCTCGGGGCCCTCCGCCACGCGCAGGGATTCGACGAGTACGAGCTGCTCAAGGAATACGAGATCTTCGGCGGGATTCTCTACTCGTTTCTCGCGAACACCGTCGAGGACATCGACCAGCCGTGCACGCGGCGCGAGCTGATCCTCTGCGCGCATCGTCTGTATCAGGCGATCGCCCTCATCCAGCAGGCGACGACGACGCAGTATCTCGCGCACATGAAGGAGCGCGTGCGCGAGCGCGAGGAGCGGCTCCGCGCCTTCAACCGCACGCTCACCCACGAGCTGCGCAACCGGATCGGCGCGACGATGGGCGCTGGCCAGCTCCTGCAGATGCCCGAGATCGCCGCCACCGAGAGCGAGCGGCTCGTCGGCGTGATCGTGCGGAACATGGAGAGCATGCGCGTCGCGCTCGACAACATGCTCGAGCTGACGCGCCTCGCCGGGGACAGCCGGCAGCAGCGCCACGTGCACCTGCCGAACGCCGCCGCCGAGGTGGTGCGCCAGCTGCGCGAGCTCGCGCGCTCGCGCGGCGTGAGCGTTCGCGTCGACGAGCGGCTCCCCGACGTCGAGGTGAACGCGGCCGCGGTGGAGCTCTGCCTCGTGAACTATCTGTCCAACGCGCTCAAGTACGCCGACGAGCGGAAGGGTGAGCGCTGGGTCGAGATCAGCGGACGCGTGGAGCCGGCGTCCGATGGGGATCCCGCGTTCGTCGTCGTCGAGGTGCGCGACAACGGCATCGGCGTGCCGGCGGAGCATCGCACCCGTCTGTTCGAACGCTTCTTCCGCGCCGGTGCGGATTCCACGACCGACGTCGAGGGAACGGGGCTCGGGCTCAGCATCGTGCGCGAGACCGTGCAGGCCCTTCGCGGGCGCGCGTGGGCCGAGTTCGCGGACGACGTCAGCGTGTTCGCCTTCTCACTGCCGGTGCGCCGCGCCACCGACCCCACCGCGCCCGATTCCCCGCCCGACTCCGCGCCGGTGCCGGCCGCCTAACGCGCCGCGCGCGCACGGCGCGCCAGCTCCCGCTCGACGGTATGCAGCGCGTCCAGCGTGTCGACGTCCGCCGGCCGCGCTCCCGGGACGTCGGTTAGTGCGCACTCGTCGCCGAGCGAGTCCAGCACGGCTCGCGCGCCGCGATCGCCGCCCAGCGCGAGAAGCGCCGGAAAGACCGCCGCGTCGAAGAGCACCGGATGTCCCTGCCCGTCGGCGTATCGGGGGGCCACCGCACGCACGCCGCCGGCACGCCACCGCGCGACGAGCGCCTCGATGGCGCTCGGCTCGACCAGGGGTTGATCCGCGAGCGCGATCACGGCCGCCTTCACCTCGGGCCCGAGCGCCGCGATTCCCGCGCGGATGGCGCTGGCCATCCCCGATGCCGCGTCGGGATTCGCGACGAAGCGGACGTCGAGGCCGGCCAGCGCATCCCGCACGCTCGGCGCATCCGGCCGCACGACGACGTGACACACGTCCACCCCGCGGGCGAGCGCATCGGCGCTCCAGCGCACGACGGGCCGGCCGCCGAGCGCGGCGACGAGCTTGTCCGCTCCGAACCGCCGGCTCGCGCCGCTCGCGAGCAGCACGCCGGCGATCACGAGGTCAGCGCGCGCCGAGCGCGTCGCGCCACACCCGCCGGATCTCGCTCGCGCCGCGCGCGTTCGGCTCGATCAGCGAGCGGCGCCAGTACCAGCGCTCCGCTTCCGGCGCGCTGGCGCCGTGGCCGAGGAAGCGCTCGTGCACGTCGGCGAGCGCGACGCCGGGCGTGCCGCGCGCCAGCCTGCGGATCCGGTCGTTGAGGCCGGCGAGCACGCCGAGCGGCAGGCGCCCGGCATCCTCGAGCACGCCCGGGATCCGCCCGAGCAGGTCCGACGGATCGTAGATCGTCGTGAGCAGCACGAGCGCGTTCGGACGCGAGCGGCGCACGGCGTCGAGCAGGAACTCGTACGCGTCGCCGACGTCGCGCGCGATCGCCTCGAGCAGCGATTTCCGCGGCCGGTTGGCGAACGCGCTGAGCAGATCGTTCCCGCCCACCGTGATCGTGAGCAGCGTGCGCTCGTCGCTCTGCTCGAGGCGCGGCATCTGGTCGCCGAACACGTCGCCGATCGTCGCGCCGTCGGTCGCGAGGTTCCGATGCGCGATGCCGGGATACCACGAGACGAGATCGGCTCCCTGCTCCTCCGGCCAGCGCACGTCGTCGTTGCGATGGAGCAGCGACGCGGCACCGAGCGGCGCGACCATCCCCGCTTCCGGCGCGCGCTCGAGCGCCACCGCGACGTCGGTCTCTCCCGCATCGAGTGCCGGGTAGAGATCGATCGACATCGAGTCGCCGAGCGCGACGTACCAGGTGAACGGCTCGCCGGCGCTCACGCCGACTGCAGTACCAGGCCGCGGGTCGCCAGGATGCGTCCGACCGTCTCACCGATCTTGTTGTTCGGCGTGCTCGCGCCTGCGGTGAGCCCGACGCGCACCGGCCCCTCCGCGGGGAGCCAGTCGCCCACCGTCGCCTCGACGTGCGCCTTGCCGGCGCGGCGGAAGTGCACGGTACCGGCCTCGGGGTCGATTCCCGACGCGTCCTCGATGTGGTAGGTCGGCACGCGGTCGGCGCAGAGCGCGGCGAGCGAGATCGTGTTGCTCGAATTGAATCCGCCGATCACGACCATCGCCGTGAGCGGCTCCTCGAGGAGCGCGAGGACGGCGTCCTGCCGCTCCTGCGTCGCGCTGCAGATGGTGTCGAAGGTGCGGAAGTCCGCCGCGCGGGCGTCGGCGCCGCGAGCGCGCTCGATCGCCCGCCCGACCTCCTCGCCGATCGCGAGCGACTCCCGAGCGAGCATGGTCGTCTGGTTCGCCACGCCGATCCGTCGCAGATGCACGTCCGGGTCGAAGCCGGGCGATCCGGCCCGGGCGAACCTCTCGAGGAACCCCTCCCGCGAGCCGCGTCCCTCGATGTAGTCGGAGACCTCGCGCGCCTCGGCCATGTCGCGCACGACGAGGAAGGCGCCGCTCGGGTACTTCAGCACCTGCGACGCGGTCGCGCGGGTCTCCTCGTGGTAGTGCTTGCCGTGGATCAGCGCCGTGTAGCCGTCGCGCGCGTAGCTCTCGACGCGCTTCCAGACGTTGAGCACGGAGCCGCAGGTCGTGTCGACGAGCACGCAGCCGATCGCGCGGAGCTCCTCGAACGCGGCGATCGTCACGCCGAAGGCGGGAAGGATCACCACGTCCTCGGGGCGTACGACGGAGAAGTCGAAGTGTCCGTCCGCGTCGGGGGCGAGGATCTCGATCCCCATCCCGCGCAGCTTCGAGTTGACGTGCGGGTTGTGGATGATCTCGCCGACGAGGAGGAGCCGCCGGTCGGGAAACTTGCGGCGCGTCTGGTATGCGTACTCGACCGCGCGCTCGACCCCGTAGCAGAAGCCGAACTCGCTGGCGAGCCGGATCGTGACGTCCTCGACGGTGAGCGTGTACTCGTGCTCGCGAAGCGCGTCGACGATCCGGCCGTTGTAGTCGGCGGACAGCTCCCCCTCGACCTGCGCCTTGAGGCCGAATCCCTTGCGGTAGTAGGTAGTCGGCGCGTCGGAGTCGGCCATGGTTCGAAATCTAGCCGAAGACGGGCGGGGGGAGAACGCGGACGGACCCGCCGCGGGGGCGGCGTTACCTCCGGCGGTTGCCGCTCGCCCACTGAGGAGACCGCAACGCGCGTCCTCCCCGTCCCGCCACCCGATGCTTCCGCCAGACGCAGACTTCATCGCGCTCCAGACCGCCCTCGCCGGCGAATACTCGCTCGATCGAGAGATCGGACGCGGCGGAATGGGCGTGGTCTATCTCGCGCGCGAGGTCCGGCTCGCGAGGCCCGTCGCGATCAAGGTGCTGCCGCGTGCGCTGGCCGCACGGCCGGAGCTCCGCGAGGCCTTCCTGCGCGAGGCGCAGACGGCTGCATCGCTCACGCACCCCAACATCGTCCCCCTGTATGCCGCCGGTGAGCGCACCGGCTTCGTCTACATCGTGATGGCGTTCGTCGAGGGGACCACCCTCGGCGAGCGGATTCGCACGCGCGGCCCGCTACTCCCCGGTCAGGCGGCGCGCGTCCTGCGCGAGGTCGCGTGGGCCCTCGCGTACGCGCACGGAGCCCAGCTCGTCCACCGCGACGTCTCTGCGGAGAACATCCTCCTCGAGCGCGGAAGCGAGCGTGCCCTCGTCACCGACTTCGGCATCGCGAGCGCGACGCAGACGAGCGCGGTCGACGCCGATGGCCGCGTGATGGGGAACGCGCACTACGTCAGTCCCGAACAGGCTGCGGGCGAGCCGGTGGACGCCCGGAGCGATCTCTATTCGCTCGGCGTCGCCGGCTACTACGCGCTGACCGGACGCCTCCCCTTCGACGGCGAGACGAGTGCCGAGGTCGTGCGCCAGCACCTCGCCGATGCGGCACCTTCGATCACGAGCGTCGCGCCGTCGGTGCCGCCACGGCTGGCCGCGGCGGTCGAGCGCTGCCTGCACAAGCAGCCGATTCGGCGCTACCCCACCGCGGAGAGCTTCGCCGAGGCGATCGATCTCGCGTTCGAGCACGCGAAGGAGATTCCGGCGCCGCTCCGCGTCTGGTTGAGCCAGGGGCAGAAGGAATTGCCGGCGCGCGTCGCGTTCGTCGGCGTCGGCGCGACGACGGGGATCACGCTCGCCTACTCGATCACGAACGGTGCGTGGGCGCCGCTGCATTTCGCGCTCTGGTTCCTCGTGCCTTTCGTTCCCCTGGTCGCACTGAGCTTCGTCCCGAGCTACTTCCGGTTGCGGCGCGTGCTCGGCGAGGGCTACCACGTCGACGATCTCCATGCCGCGATGCGCGAGCATCAACTCGCGCTCGCGGAGGAGATCGAGTACGAACGCCGTCAGAGCTCCCCGAGGTTCCGCAGCATCATGCGAGTACTACTCGCGTCGTCGCTCGGCGGGCTGGCGATCGGCTCGTGGATCTGGCGGCACGCGGTCGACGTCCTCAAGCCTTTCGGAGGATTCGGCAGTCTGAACGCGTTCTGGGATCTCCAGGAATTCGCCGTCCGCATTCTCTTCTTCGCCGCGTCGGGGGTGACCATCTCGGTCGTCTCGCTGGGAGGCGAGTACGCACGGCTGCACCTCGCGCACCGCGTCGCCTCGCGCGCGATCGGATTCTGGAAGAGCAAGTGGGGTGTGCGACTGGCGAAGGTCGCCTCGCTGGGACTGAAGAAGGCGGAGCGCCCCACTCTCGGCATGCCGTTGCTCACCGAGGTCGCGCTCGGCCGCGCCACCGACCATCTGTTCGAGGCACTTCCGAAGGCATCGCGGCGCGAGCTCGCCGCGCTCCCGGAGACGGTGCGCCGCCTCGAGACCGACGCGGGTCGGCTCCGCACGACGATCGTCGCGCTCGACGACCAGCTTGCGGCGTTCGGGCGCGGGGATGCGCTCGGCGACGACGAGCGCATCCGCGTCGCCGACGAGCTCCGCGCCACGCGCACGACAGCGGCGGAGCGTCTCGCCACGACGGTCACCGCGATCGAGACGATCCGGCTCGACCTCTTGCGTCTGCAGATGGGCAGCGTCGGCCTCGATTCGGTCACCGCGTCGCTCGACGCGGCACGCAGTATCGGCGAGCAGATCGCCGCGTCGCTCGAGGCACAGGAGACAGTCGAGCGCTTGCTCCGCGGTGATTCGCCGATGCGCACACCGGACCCGGCCGGCGAGGAGTCCGATACGCCCGTGCAAGGCGTCGCCTCGGCCGCCCCTTGAGTCCGGCGCGTCCCGTACGCATCCTGACGTGCGCAGCGGAACCCGCGTGATCGCCGAGCCGTAGGGACGGGCGGCAGTCGTCTCCCGAACCCTCAGATCAGCACCGACATGAATCCGGCAGTCCTGGTCTTCGCCCAAGTCGCGGCCATCGCCGCGGGCCTCCTCGGCGCGGTGTGCGCGATCTCCGTCGCCACCTTCCGCGCCGTGCGGCGCACCGAGCAGTCGCACCTTCCGGCCACGGCCGACGTCACCGGCCGCCTCGACCAGCTCCAGCAGGCGGTGGACGCGATCGCCGTCGAAGTGGAACGGATCGCCGAAGCGCAGCGCTTCACCGCACGGCTCGAGGCCGAGCGGAGCGACCGCCAAGCGCTGCCCGCGCAGCGCTGACGCGTGGACGAGCGGCCCCCTCTCCTCCGACCCAAGCCGCTCCAGAAGGGAGACACGATCGGCGTCGTCGCCTCCTCGTACGCACCGCGCACCGGCTGGCTCGCGCGCGGCCTCCGGGCGCTCGAGCGCGCCGGCTACGGCGTCATCGTCGATCCCGACCTGACGACGATCCGCCGGTACACGCGCGCCGAGGACGAGCGGCGCGCCGCGCGATTCACCGAGATGTGGCTCGACCCGCGCGTGCACGCCGTGATCGGCGGCACGGGAGGCTACGGCGCGGTCCGCATGCTGCCGCACCTCGACCCCGCGCTCTTCGCCGCGAACCCGAAGGCGTTCGTCGGCTACTCGGACATCACGGTCCTCCACATCTGGCTCGAGCGGCTCGCCGGCCTTCGTGCCTTCCACGGTCCCACGGTCGACGACCTGATCCCGAGCGCGCGCGACGTCACCACCGCCTCGCTCCTCACCGCGCTCACGACGCCGAGGCCGAGCGGGCGCATGGGCCGCGGCATCGCGCGCAGCGTGCGGCCAGGGCGCGCGACGGGCCGCCTCGTCGGCGGCAATCTCGCGCTCGTGCAGCAGACGATCGGCACGCCGTACGAGATCGACACCACCGACGCGATCCTCTTTCTCGAGGAAGTGCGCGATCCGATGTCGTTCGTCGACGAACGGCTCGTGCAGCTCCGCGCCACGGGACTGCTCGGCAAGGTGCGCGGGATCGTGTTCGGCCACCTCTCGCTCGACCGCTCCGAGGAAGACGAGTTCGAGGACTTCGTGCTCGATCTCGTCGAGGATCTCGGCGTTCCCGTGCTGATGGACTTCCCCGCGGGCCACGACAGCCCCAATTTGACGCTGCCGCTCGGCACCGAAGTGGAGCTCGTCGTCGAGGAGCCGACCGGCTGGATCGTCTATCGCGAGGACGCGCTCGACGCCGGCGCGCCCGCTCCCCCCGCGGATTCGCCGTGAGCCTCGAGCCAGAGCGCGCGCACTACGATCTCGTCGTGATCGGCGCCGGCCCCGCCGGCGAGAAGGGCGCCGCCCAGGCGGCCTACTTCGGCAAGCGCGTCTGCATCGTCGAGCGCGCGCCGAAGCCCGGCGGCGCGATGGTGAACTCGGGCACCGTCCCGTCGAAGACGCTGCGCGAGACGGCGACGTACTTCGCCGGCTTCCGCCAGCGCGGGCTGTACGGCGTCGACCTGCGCGTGAAGCCGGACATCCGCCTCGCCGACTTCATGCAGCGCGAGCGCAACGTCATCGAGAGCGCGTGGGAGACCATCGACGAGAACCTGGAGCGGCACGGCATCGCCACGCTCCAGGGAACGGCGCGCTTCCTCGACGCACGCACCCTCGAGGTCGTGCGCTACGGCATGCCGCCGCACCACCTCACGGCCGACGCCTTCCTCGTCGCCAGCGGCGCGCGCCCCGAACCACCCGTCGGCTTCGCCCTCGACGACGAGGTCGTGCTCGACAGCGAGTCGCTGCTCACCCTGCAGCGGATCCCCGCGTCGATGATCGTGCTCGGCGGCGGCGTGATCGCGTGCGAGTACGCCTGCACCTTCGCCGCGCTCGGCACGCGGGTCACGCTCGTGAACGAGCGCGCCCGCCTGCTCTCGCATCTCGATCCCGAGGTCGGCGACGCGCTCCGCCAGACGATGACGGCACGGCTCAACGTCACCGTCTACGGCCATGCCCGCGTGGCGTCGCTCGAGATCCTCGGGCGGCGCGCGAGCGTCACGCTCGGCGACGGCACCGTCGTCGCCGCCGACGCGGTGCTCGTCGCCACGGGCCGGCTCGGCAACGCGGCCGGCCTCGGACTCGAGGGGATCGGCGTGCGCACCGACGCGCGAGGGTTCGTCCAGGTCGACGCGCAGTATCGCACCGCCGTGCCGAAGATCTACGCCGCCGGCGACGCGATCGGCTTTCCGGCCCTCGCGTCGACGTCGATGGAGCAGGCGCGCGTCGCGGTGTGCCACGCGTTCGACCTGCAGTACAAGCGCGCGGTGTCCGGGGTCGTGCCCTACACGGTCTGGACGATCCCCGAGATCGCGACCGTGGGCGAGAGCGAGGAATCGCTCCTCGCGCGCGGCGTTCCCTTCGAGACGGGGCGCGCGAGCTTCCGGCAGAACGCGCGCGGTCAGATCCTCGGCGACGTCGAAGGGTTCGTGAAGCTGCTGTTCGACCCGGCCGATCGCCGCGTGCTCGGCGTGACGATCGTCGGCGAGGGCGCGTGTGAGCTGATCCACGTCGGCATGACGGTGATCGCCCTGGGCGCCACGATCGACTACTTCATCGACGCCGCGTTCGCGTTTCCGTCGCTCGGCGAGGTGTACAAGTACGCGGCGTACGACGCGCTGCAGCGCTTGCAGCGGCAGGCGGTGCGGCTGCGCGGCGCGCCGCCCGCGCAGCCGGAGCCCGCGAGCGGCGGTCGCGCCTGACGCCGGTCAGCGACTCCGGCGCTTCCGGTCGCCGCGGTCGCCCATTCCCTTCGGCGCCGCCGTCTTCGACGTGCTGCGGCGGTCCGCCCGGAGCGATCGACCGACGTCGCTCTGATCTTCGGTGAACCGGCCGGCGGCGTCGCGCCGGATGTATCGCTTGTCGCCCTCGTGCGGCTCGATCAGTTCGCGTTTGCGCGCCATAGTGGTCTCCTGAATTCGGGGTGTCCTCACGGTGGGCATCCATCGTGCCGCACGCGTCGCGCGTGCTCCAGCTCCAGCGCCAGCCTCAGCCGCCGTCCCTCGCCGTCGGCGACGTGGTTGCTGCTCGTGGACCGTGGGGATATCGTTGGGCCGATGTCGCCCTCCCTCGAGCTCTCCTCCTCCGCGTTCGGCGGCTCGCATCGTCGCGAGCGGCCGCCGTTCGCGTTCGTCGCGGAGCGGCTCTGGCTCGACTTCGTCAACACGGACACCGGCGTGCGTGGCGCCGACGCGCTGCACGACTTCGAGCGGTTCGTGCTCTGGCTCGAGGCGGCGCACGTGCTCGACGCCGAGCGCAGCGCACAGATGCGCCGGCGCGCCGAGCAGCAGCCCGCGGGCGCGCTCGCGGTGCTGGGCGACGCGCGCCGCGTGCGCGCCGTGCTGCGCACCCTCGCCGAGCGCGGCGTGTTCGCGGGCGACGTCCGCATCGCCGCGCTCGCCGAGATCAATCGCGTGCTCGGCCGCAGCGCCGGAACGCGCCGCGTCGAGCTTCGCGCCGACGGCACCTTCGCTCGCGCCTTCGTCCCGGTCGGCGACGCCTTCGCCGGCCTGCTGATCCCCGTCGTGGAGAGCGCCGCCGACGCGCTCATCCTCGACCAGCTCGGCCGCGTGCGCCGCTGCGCCGATCCGCGCTGCGGCCGGGTGTTCCAGGACGAGACCAAGAACGGCCGGCGGCGGTGGTGTGACATGGCGACCTGCGGCAACCGTGCGAAGGCGGCGCGCCACCGCATGAAGCTTCACGCCTGACCGCGCGCCCTCGCGCTCGTTTCCTCGCGCGTTAGCTTCCCTCGCATGGCTTCGGATCGCGTCGCACGGGTGAGTGTTCGGCGGACCCATCTCGAGCTCCGCGCGCGTGGGGATCTGCGGCCGTCGCGAACTCCGGCCGAGCAGGTCGAGCTTCGTGAGCGGCGGCCGATCGCGCCGGACGAATACCTCGACCTCTACCGGCTGGTCGGGGGCCCGTGGCTCTGGCGCGACCGCCTCGCGTGGAGCACGCCCGATCTCGAGCGCTATCTCGAATCGCCCGACGTCCACGTCTGGGTCGCCGCCGTTCGCGGCGAGACCGCCGGCTACTTCGAGCTGCGGCGGCACGTCGATCACGCGGTCGAGGTGATGTACTTCGGCCTCGCGCCGACGTTCATCGGTCGCGGCCTCGGCGGCTGGCTGCTCACGCGCGCCGCCGAGGAATCGTTCGCGCTCGGTGCGTCGCGGATCGTGCTCAACACCTGCACGCTGGACGCGCCGCAGGCGCTGCCGAACTATCTCGCGCGCGGCTTCACGATCGTCCGCGAGGATCAGTACCTGCTCGACGTGCCGGAGAGCGGCGCGCGCCGGCTCGACGGACTCCAGCGGATGGCGACCCGGAGCTGACTACCGGCGCGGCCGCCCGCGGCCGCGCCCTCGGCCGCGTCCGCGTTCGCGCTCGCGCTCGCCGCCGCGACCGTCGCCACCCGCTCTCTCCTCTCGGCCTCGCCCGCGACGGGCGCCACGTGCCGGCGCGCGCGCCGCCTGACGCTGCTCGTCGCGCTTGCGATTGAACCGCGCGACTTCCTCGTCGGTCCACGGCTGGTCGAGCTGTTCCTGCAGCGCGTCGAGCGTCGGTGCGCGCACCGATCCGCGCTGGCCGCGCGGCACCACGAAGCGCAGTGGCCGGTCGAGTGCGGGCAGCTCGGCTTCGCTGAGCGAGCGCGCGATCTTCTCCGGCAGCCGCAGCCGCGCCACGCCGAACGTTCGGCCGTCCTCCTGCTCGACGTCGTAGTCGATCTCGACCTCGCGATCGCGCACCGTCGTGTGCCTCGGCAGATCGTCGTAGCGCGCCCGCGCCGCACGCGGCGACCACGATTCCAGCTCGTCGGCCAGATCGAGATCGGCGCTCTTGAATTCGGTCATGGAGCGCACACCGGCGAGCCGCTTCCGGTACAGTGCCGCGAGCTCGGCCTGGGTGAGACTCGGCAGCACGCCCCCTGACCGCCGCCACGCCTCGCGCACCGCCTCGACGCGCGGCAGGTTGTCGCGCACGCTGAAGTGACGCGCCTCGCTGCGCGCGAGCGCGTCGGCGAGCGCGGCACGGGCTTCCTCTTCCCGGCCGGCCGGAAACTCGTCGACGACGTCGATCTCGCGCTCCAGCTCGAAGCCGTAGTACTCGAGCCGGCGCTCGATCACGAGCGGCGCCTTTCGGCGATCCCCATCGTAGCGGATGGTCGTCTCGTCGCCCGTGGCGAAGCGGCGCACCAGATCCATCGGCAGCTGCGTCCCCTCGATCGACGCGCGCGGCCGGCCGAACTTGTCGGCGAAGTACCGAAGCTCCCCCGCGATCGCGCCCCAGCTCCCGCACACGCTCGTCTTCGACACGCGCGCCTCCTCGCCCCAGGAGGTCTGCTCGTCGATCACGAGATCGAACGGCATGTACTCGGCGAGGAGCAGCGCGAACCGCCGGCGCGTTCCCTCGTGCGCGCGCGTCAGGTCGGCCGGGAGCCGCAGCCCGAGTCCGCGATACACGCTCGCCATTCCGAGCGCCGCGTCCTCGATCGATTTCACGAGCACGCCGCGACGTTCGGCCCACTCGGCGATCTCCTCCTCGCGGAAGAGATGCCGTGGGAGCCCGTACACCTCGCCGATGTACCCCGCCACCCGGAACGCCTCGGCGTACACGTTGTACACGGTGAGGTGATCGCTGCCGGGCACGATCAGACCTTCGAGGTCGCGCTCGTCGCGCGTCATCCGGTGCAGCGACTCCACGCCGCTCATCACGGCGAGATAGGGCACGAGGTCGTCCTCGGCGTTCACGAGCAGCTCCGCCCACTCGCGCTCCACGGGCATCGCTTCGACGGCGCGGCCGTAGCGCGTCAGGCGGCCGTCCTCGATGATCCCGCGCGATTCGAGGAATCGCACGGCGCGGCGGTAGGCGGTGCGGTCGAGCGGCACCGGCAGCTCCAGGTCCGCCGCATCCACGCCGAGGTCCGCACAGGTGATCGCGACGCGCTCCGAGTCACCGGCGAGCTGGAACTCCGGCGCGGTCGGACGCAGCGAGAAGAAGTCGATGTCGCGATCGCTCAGGATGAACACGCGACCGCCCGCCACGCGGCCGTGCACGCGTCCCGCCATCTGCAGGATCTCGTTCGCGCCGAGGTGCAGCTTGGTGAGCACGTTGCGCCCGCGCTCGACGATCGAGGTGAATCGCACGTCGTCGATGATCACCGTGTCGAGCCCCTGCACGTTGAGCGCGCTCTGTCCCGCCGCCGTCATGGCGAGGAAGTACGGCTTGCGCTCGCCACCCTCGAGAAAGGGACGCAGCACGCGGATCGGCTCCCCACCGTGGTAGAACGCGGTGTTGATGCGCGGCGCGCGCTCCTCCACGTACTGCGCTGCCTGCTCCACCCCCTTTCGCGTCGGCACGAACAGCGCGACGCCGCGCTTCTGCTTGTACACGCTCTGGAGGAAGCGATCGTCGAGGAACTCCGTCGGCTCCTTGTTCACCACGTCGACCTTGGCCGCCTTCTGCGGGTCGAACGCGTACACCTCGAGCACGTCCGCGCTGTCGAGGTAGGTGCGGTAGAACGTCGGATCGACGGTGGCCGACAGCCAGATGAACCGGCAGCCGACACGCTTGCCGAGCGCGAGGCAGAGCTCGAGCTCGGCCGACGTCTGGTGGATCTCGTCGACGACGAGCGTGTCCTGGGCGAGGATGTCGCCGTCCTGGAACCAGCGGCGCGCGATGCCGGTCGTCACGATGACCACGTTCCAGCTCGGCGTCTCCGGCGTCGCTTCGCGCTCGCGGTTGACCACCCCGACGCGAAGCTCCGTCGTGCCGAGCAGCTCTTCGGCGATCGGGCGGATGGCGAGCGTCTTCCCGGAGCCGGTGCCCGCGACGATGCCGAAGCCGCGCCGCGCCCGCGCCAGCTCGCGGACGCGCGCACCGTGGTGGCGCTCGAGGTACGTCTCGATGTGCAGGCCCAGCGCGAGCTCGATCGTCTCGCAGGCCGCGCGCGTGGGCGCGATGACGATCACGCGCCCCGTCGGCGGCTCGGCCCCCACGAAGGCGGCGTGGTCGGGCGGGAGGTACTGGTCTCTTACGTCGCGCATGCCGCCCTGCTGGGCGAGAAGCGTGCGCGACGGGCGCGCGCGCTACGGCTTCTTGCGGACCTCGCGGAACTTCTGGAGGAATGGAGGCTCGCGCTTTTCCGCCTTCTCGCCGTGATCCTTGTCGTCGTCACCGAAGAGCACCTTCCCGTTGGGCGGACGGTTGCGCACCGCAGTCGGGCAGTCCGTGGGCGCGGGCTGCTGCTTCGCCGGCACCTTGTCCAGCCAGATGCGGCACATCCCCTTGGGCGGCAGATAGGACTTCGGGACCTCCTCCCTGCCCTGCTGGGCGTGCGCCGCCCCGGCCAGGCCGGCCGAGCAGGCGAGCGTGAGGAGTAGGGTACGAAGCGTCATGAGTCTCTCCAGTGCCGGCGGACATCGCGCGGCACCTACTGCTGAAGCAGGGGAGGTGCCAGGGACCGTTCCGGCGCAGCACGACGGCCAAATGCCTTGCCGAGTAACACTTACGGTCGCCGAGCCCGGTGTGCGCCGGCGCGCGGCGGGCGACGGCTGTCCTTCCCCATGGACAGTCCCGTCCTCGGAGGGCGAGCGCCCTCGTCGGTGCCCCTCCCTGTACCCTCAGTCGCCGAAGCTGATCCCCGTGGACCTCGCCGTCTGGACGACGTCGTGCAATGGATCCACCCGCTTGGTCTCCTTGAGCACCTCCTCGATCGGGAGCGTGACGATGTGCGGCGACTGGAGCGCCACCATCTGGCCCCACTTCTCGTCCGCGATGGCGCGAACCGCCGCGCCGCCGAAGCGCGTCGCGAGCAGCCGATCGTAGCCCGTCGGCATGCCGCCGCGCTGCAGATGGCCGAGCACGAGCGACCTCGTCTCCTTTCCCGTGATCATCTGGACCTCGCGGGCGATGGCATCGGCCACGCCGCCGATGCGCCGCGCCTGCCCGGGCAGCGACTCCCCCATGGTGTGCGTCTCGCCGCCGCGCGGAAAGGCGCCCTCGGCGACGATGACGATGGAGAAGAGCCGGCCCGATGCGTCGCGGGCCCGGATCTTCTCGCACACCTTGCCGATGTCGTATGGGATCTCCGGGATGAGGATCACGTCGGCCGTCCCCGCCACCCCCGCGTGCAGCGCGATGAAGCCCGCGTCGCGCCCCATCACCTCCATCACCATCACCCGGTCGTGACTCTCCGCGGTGGTGTGCAGCTTGTCGATCGCCTCGAGCGCGGTGTTGACCGCGGTGTCGAAGCCGAACGTCGTCACCGTGCCGCTCACGTCGTTGTCGATCGTCTTCGGCACGCACACGATGCGCATCCCCTTGTCGCACAGCCGTCGCGCGATCTCCAGGGAGCCGTCGCCGCCGATGGAGATCATCGCGTCGATCCCGAGGCGGTTCGCGTTCTCGATCAGCTCGCCCGAGCGATCCTCCTCGCGATACGTGCCGTCGGGCTGCTTCCGCGGATAGTGGAACGGGTTGCCGCGGTTCGTCGAGCGCAGGATCGTGCCGCCGAGGTGCGCGATGCCGCGCACGGAATCCTTGGTGAGCGTGATGACTTCGTCGTCGCCCATGAGACCGGCGAATCCGCGCTTGATCCCGAGCACCTCCCAGCCCCGGTTGATCGCGGAGAGCGCCGCGGCGCGAATGACGGCGTTCAGACCCGGGGCGTCTCCGCCACCGGTGGAGATAGCGATGCGCATCTGCGTGTGATGATGCTGTGGGTGCGTAGGTGCGACGTGCCACGGGCCAACGCGTCCAGACGACGCATCGGCCCGGATCAGGTCCTGGAAGGGTGGTTCAGCGTTCGGCGCGCAACAAAGCTACGACCTCTCCCGGTTCGGCGTGACGACCCAGCTTCGACTTCTGGAAGATGGGGGTCCCGTCCCGATAGACCTCGAACCGGCCTCCCGATCCCGGACGAAGTTCCACCGTCGCGTCGGGGAAGTGCTGCTCCAACTCGGCCGCCAACCTGACGGCGCGGGGCTCGTAGCTTCAAACGGTGCAGTACTCGATCGTGAGGTGCATCGGCGGCTGTAGGGTTTCGACGGACGTAGCCCTGGCAATATAGTGCGAACGGAGTCGGCGTGCGCGGCGCGGGCCGGCGGCATTTTGCACGTTGGAATAACGAAAGGCAGCTCCGCCCTCTGGTCATCCATCAGCGCCCACGCCATCGTTCCGGCGCCGGCGGAGATGCCGGCGAGCCCGTCGGTCGTCCGCCTCCTCCACGCTTCCCCCCGTCCGGTGCCCCAGCTTCGCCGGCACGCTGCAGCTCATCGCGCGCCGAGGTGATCGCACGCCGTCCGTCCGAGCCCGCACGCGCGGCATGACGCGGGGGCGGTGGCGGCTCGTCACCGCTCTCGTCGCGTCGCTCGCCACGGTGGCCGTGGTGTCGACCTACCCCGTCTTCAACCAGACCTGGGACGAGCCGGCCACCCTCGCCACCGGGATGGAGTGGCTCAGCACGGGACGGTACGCGTACGAGGCCGAGCATCCGCCGCTCGCACGCGTCGCCGCCGCGCTCGGACCGTGGCTCCGCGGCGCGCGCAGCCTCGGCAACCACTCGATGTACGACGAGGGGCGCGCGCTGCTCGGCGACGGCGCGCACTATCGCCGTACGCTGTTCCTCGCGCGCCTCGGCATGCTTCCCTTCTTCTGGGTGATGCTCGCCGGTTGCGCGGCGTGGGGCGGACGCGCGGGAGGACCGGCCGGCGGAGCGCTCGCGGCACTCTTCGTCGCCGCGAACCCGAACGTCCTCGCGCACGCCGGCATCGCCGGCACCGACCTCGCGCCGGCGGCGCTCGTCGTCGTCGCGCTCTGGGCCTGGATGCGTTGGCACGAGCGTCCCTCCCTGGCGCGTGGCGCGCAGCTCGGCCTCGCCGCGGGACTCGCCGCGACGACCAAGTTCAGCGCGCTCGCCTTTCTCGGGCTCGCGATCGTGTTCGGCGAGATGCTGCGCCTCGTCGAGCGGCGGACGACGACGGACGGCGCGCCGGCGCGCTGGCCCTGGCGGTCGGCGCTCGCGGCGCTCGGCGCGGGCGCGCTCGCCGTGTGGGCGCTGTACCGCTTCGACGTCGGACCCGTCGCGCCGGGCGGCCCCATCGTGCCCGCGCCTGCCCTGTTCCGCGGCGTGGGCGCCTTTCTCGCCCACGGCAGCGCGGGACATCCCGCCTTTCTGCTCGGCGAGGTCCGGACGCGAGGATGGTGGTACTACTACCCCATCGTGCTGGCCGTGAAGACGCCGCTTCCGCTGCTCGCCCTCGCCGTGGCCGGCGGCGCGTACGCCGTGCGCGCGCGCCGCGACGAGGGATGGCCCGCGCTCGTGCCGCTGGCGGGAGTCGCCGCAGTGCTCCTTCCCGCCCTCCTCTCGCACGTCGATCTCGGGGTCCGCATCGTGCTCGCCGTGTACCCGTTCGTCGCGGTACTCGCCGCGCGCGGCGCGGTGTCGGCATGGCGCGCCGGCGGAGGCGGCGCCGAGCGAGCGGTGCGGCGCTCGGCCGTGGCGCTCCTCGTGCTCGCGATCGCCGTCGTCCCCATCCGCGCGTGGCCGGATTATCTCGCGTACTTCAATCCCGCTGCCGGCGCGCATCCCGAGCGCGTCCTGGTCGACAGCAACCTCGATTGGGGCCAGGACCTGTACCGGCTCGCCGACACGGTGCGCGCGCGACGCATCGACTCGGTGCGCGTGCACTACTTCGGATCGGCGAACCTCTCCGCCGTCGGGCTCGTGAACGCGCGCCGCCTCGGTCGCGACGAGCGCACGACGGGCTGGGTCGCGGCGAGCGAGACCTTCCTCGCCGGCGTGTGGTCCGACACGTCGCTCCGGTGGCTCGCTCGACGCCGGCCGGTCGCGCGCATCGGTCCGTCGATGCGCCTCTACTTCATCCCCGCCGGCTCCGCCGCGCCGTAGCGGCCGACGGGGTCAGCGCGGAACGCCGGCCATCGCGGCGAGCCGCGCGAGCAGCGTGTCCTGCTTCGCCACCACGACGCGCAGCGAATCGATCTGCGACTGCAGATCGGCGGCCTGCTGGCGCGAGGCATTGAGCTCGTCCGCCATCTGACCCAGCTGCTCGATGAGGTACGCGTCCTGCTGCGGGCTGCGGCACCCGCTCGCGACCGCGAGCATCGTCGCGCCGGCGAGCGCGCAGACGCGGAATCCGCGCCGAGAGTGATTCGACATGGCCGCCAAGATGTCGCCGATCCGCGCGCCGATCAATTCCGCAGCGCTCGGGGCGCGAACCATCCGCTCCGCGCGAGTCGGATGACGCAGGACTGCCCGCTCGCCACGACAGTTCGCGCGTGCTCCGCCGCCGTCGCGCCCGTTCGGGTCTCACCCTCGTCGAGCTCTGTCTCGTGCTCACGGTCATCGCCCTCACGATGATGATCGCCACGCGCCAGCTCGCGATGTACCTCGATCGGGCCGCGGCGCGGTCGGCGGTCGCGGAGGGGGCGATGATGGTCGTGCGGGCGCGCGACGACGCGGTCGCGCACCGCGCGCTCGTCACGGTTCGCGTCGACTCCGTCGCCGATGCGCTCGAGCTCCGCGAGCGCGGTGTGGTGGTCTCCCGTGCCGCGCTCGGTCACGCGCACGGCGTCTCGGTCACGAGCAACCGTGATTCCCTCGTGTTCGACGTGCGCGGACTGGGCTACGGCGCGGCGAACCTCACGATGGTCGCGCGGCGCGGGGGCGCCGCGGAGTCGCTCGTCGTTTCCCGGCTCGGCCGCGCGCGATGGTGACTCAGTCCGCGGCCACCGTGCCGAAGTCGTATCCCGGCACCGAGATCCGAGGGATCGGCTGCCCGATCACCCGCTCGATCGTGCGCACCATCGCGATCTCGTCCGGCGCCATGAACGTGTACGCGTCGCCCTCGCGGGCCGCGCGCCCCGTCCGCCCGATCCGATGCACGTAATCCTCCGCCTGCTGCGGCACGTCGTAGTTGATCACGTGCGTGATCCCGGAGATGTCGAGCCCGCGCTGCGCGATGTCCGTCGCCACGAGGACGCTGATCTTTCCGTCCTTGAAATCCTGCAGCGCGCGCGTGCGCTGGGCCTGCGACTTGTCGGCGTGCATCGCCGTCGCGCGAACTCCCGCCTGCTCGAGGTCGCGCACGACGCGGTCCGCGCCGTGCTTGGTCCGGGTGAAGATCAGCACCGACTCGTGGACGCCGCCGGTGAGCAGCTGCACGAGCAGGGCGTTCTTCTTCTCGCGCGGCACCGGATACACGGCGTGCGTCACCGTCGGCGCCGCCGCCGAGCGCGCTCCCACCTGCACGACCACTGGCTTGCGCAGATACTTGCGCGCCAGCGCCTCCACCTCCGGCGGCATCGTCGCGCTGAACAACAGCGTCTGCCGGTAGGGCGGGATCTCGTTCACGATGCGATTGATCTGCGGCGCGAAGCCCATGTCGAGCATCCGGTCCGCTTCGTCGAGCACGAGCACCTCGAGGTCGTCGAACACGACGTTCTGCCGCTCGAGATGGTCGATCAACCGGCCCGGCGTCGCGACGACGACGTCCACCCCCCCGCGCAGCTCCTTCTCCTGGGGCTCGACCGGCACGCCGCCGTACACCGCGACGACCGAGACCGGCGCGTACCGCGCGTAGCTCCGGAAGCTCTCCTCCACCTGCACGCACAGCTCGCGCGTCGGGGTGAGGATCAGTGCGCGGGTGCGCCGCGGGCCGTCGATCAGCCGGTCGATGATCGGCAGCGTGAACGCCGCCGTCTTCCCCGTGCCGGTCTGCGCGAGCCCCATGAGGTCGCGGCCGCGGCGCGCCAGCGGGATCGCGTCGCGCTGGATGGGCGTCGGCGTGGTGTAGCCGGCGTCGCGGATCGCATCGAGGATGGTCTGGTGGAGGCCGAGGGCCTCGAAGTCGGCGACCGGTTCGCCGTTTGCGCCGTCGTCCCCCGCCGGCGCGTGCTGCTTCGCTCGTGTCATGTGGCGCGTAAGCTAGCCGAGCGAGGCGTCGGCGTACACCGGGCGCCGGCGCGGCCTCGCACGGAACACGCACGTCACCGCCGCGCGAGATGTCGCAGCGCCACGTCGAGCACCTCGGCCGGCCGTTCCTCGTTCACCGCGTGCCCGCCCTCCGAGCTGATGGACATCTCGAGCGGTGCGCCCGCCGCGCGCAGTGCCTCCACGTATGCGCGAGCGCCACGGACCAGCCGATCGCGTGCGCCGAGCACCACGAGCGGGGGCGACGTCGGCGGCGCGAGCGCGCGCAGTCGCCGCGCCATCTCTCGCACAGGCACCCGCCCCCAACTGAACTCGTGCACCAGCCGGCGCATCGCAGCGGCATAGCCGGGCAGGCCGCTCGTCGCCCAGTACTGATCGACGTCGCGCACGCTGATCCGCGACGGATCGCCGTACACGCGACGGTGCGCACGTTCCACCATCCAGCGTCGCATCGAACGCGCGATCAGAGGCTCGACTGCGCGCGGGCTCACGAAGCGCGCGAGGCCCAGCAGGTGCACGCGGCCGAAGCTCGCCGGATTCACCAGCACGAGGCCACCCAGCCGCGCCATGCCGCGCGTCGCCAGCTCGAGGGCGGTCGTCCCTCCCATCGATTGCGCGACGACGTCCGGCGCACCGAGCTCGCGCACCGCCATCACCTCGGCCAGCACGCGCACGAGTGCGTCGAGCGTGTAGCGCTTCGCGTCGAGCGGCTTGTCCGACAGCCCGTGTCCGGGAAGATCGAGGGCGACGGCACGGCGGCCGGCCGCGGCGAGCGGGGCGAACCAGTCGCGCCACATGTAGAGCGAGGCGCCCCAGCCATGCACGAGCAGCGTCGCCGGCGCGCGGGGGTCGCCCGATTCGGCGGCCCGCAGGCGCGTGCCGTCCGCGAGCGTCACGGAGTCCACCCGGATCCCCGGCACGCCCGCGGGAAACATCTCGTCGGGAGCGAGCCGGCGGGCGATGCTCGCCTCCCGCCGGCGCGGCTGCGACGTCAGACGATCTCGATCGGGCGCCCCGACAGTCGCGCGATCAGTCCGAGCCGGAACGTCACGTCGGTCCACCGCGCGTCTCCCTCGAGCGTCGCCTCGAGCGGGTAAATCGGCCACACGTACGGGCTCGCGCTGCGCGGCACCGCGTCCATCCCCTTGTGGGGGTGCCACACGCCGTCGCGGTCCCGATCCTCGAGAAACCGCTCGTACAGCTTCGACCAGTTCTCGTTGCGGCGCAGGAAGCCGAGCCGCGCCATCAACTCGAGCCAGAACAGCGCGAAGGGGACGTCGGCGTCGACCGCGTTCCGGTGCGGCAGGTAGTCGCCGAGCACGAGATGGGTCGCGGGCACCGCCTTCCCGCCCACGAGCTGAACGGGCTCCTGGCGTGGCAACGGCTGCGTCAGATGCGTGTAGAGGGCATCCATCTCGCGGTGATGCTCGGCACGGAAGAGCGGCATGTGGGCCAGCATCATCACCGCATGGAACGAGGGCGGTGCGGCCTCCGCGGCGAGCATGTGCTGATTCCCCTGGCGCACGAAGGGCTTCTGCGCCAGCGGCGATCGGAGATAGTCGGCGATCCTGATGAGGATCCGCCTCGCGGCGCCGCGCAGCCGGGGGTCTCCCTCGTAGCCGGCCTGCGCGAGCACCGCCGCCGCCGCCTCGCGCAGCATCAGACGCCCGCGCTTGACCTCCTCCTCGTCCTGATGCTTTCCGACGAGGTCGTAGAGGAACGACGGATCGTCATCCTCGGCGAGCAGCCGGAACAGGGCTCGCCGCGCGTGCACCAGCGGAGGGGTATCTCTGTTCCATCCCAGCTCCAGCAGTCGTCTCACCGCGGGGATCGTTCCGATCCCCTCGAATCGGTGCGCCCTCGACGAAGGGAGCGCGAGCATACCACCCTCCCAGGTCCCGTCCATGCCCTGCTGAACCGCCAACAGCAACGCGGGGCGGTACGTAAAGGGAAGATTGGAGACCTGGGCCGTCTCGGAGGGCGAGAGGCGGGCGACTTCAGTGAGCGAGCGGAACTGGATCGGCGCCGCGGCCTTGTCGAGGATCCAGTTCAGCGGAAAGCTCACCGCGGAAGCCGGCGGGGAGAAGGCCGGGGGAAGCGGAGCGCTCGGCGCCGTCTGGGCTGGAGTGGCGGCGGGTGCGCTCGGGGTCGACGGTAGAGTCACAGTGGCTCACGGAGCTGGCGGTCACACCAGACGACACGTCTCGGCCGGACGGAACGCCCCGGCCAAAGCCGGGTAAGTATGGCGAATTCGCCCCGGTTCGCTAGAGGGCCGCTGCTAACTGGCGTCCAGTCAAGGCGTTAGATTCACGCACGTCCATCCACCACCCGAGGAATCCCTCAAATGAAGGCAATCCGTATCGCGACGCTCGGCGTCGCCCTCCTCGCTGGCGCCAGCGCCGTGGCCGGTGCGCAGAACGCGGCCCCGCCCGCTGCCCAGCAGCAGGGTGGACCGGGTGGTCGAGGCTTCAGCCGGACCATGACGGGCATCGAGCTCACCGAGGCTCAGAAGACGAAGGTCAACGCGATCATGGCGAAGTATCAGCCCGAGATGCAGGCCATCCGGGAGTCGATGCAGAACGGCGGCGACCGCGCCGAGTCGTTCCAGAAGATCCGCGCGCTCCGCGAGAAGATGTCGCCCGAGATTCGCGCGGTCCTCACCCCCGAGCAGCAGGCGATCTACGACAAGAACCTCGCCGAGCAGCGTGCGCGCATGGGCCAGCGCCAGGGCGGCGGGCCGGGTCGCTGACGTCACTTCCGTCTCCGACGGCAGGCGAACGGGCCGGCGACCTCGAGGTCGCCGGCCCGTTCGCCGTTCGGTGCGCTTGTCGCCTCTCGGCGGCCCCATCATCTTGGCGCATGCCGCTCGCCGAGCGACCCTGCTCGCCGTCCTCCCGCGTCGGGTGCCGCCGTGCGCGGTGAATTCATCGACGTCGAGGGCGCTCGTCTGTACTACTACGCGGCCGGCACCCGCGGCGTCGGAGAGCCGGTCGTCTTCCTCCACGGCTTTCCGACGTCCGGACACCTCTGGGGCGACGTCGTCGCGCTGATGCCGCCTGGGCATCGCCTCGTCGTCGTCGACCTCCTCGGATACGGGCGCAGCGATCCACCGAACGGTCGGCCGCTCTCCCTGCGGGCCCACGCCGATCGCGTCCTCGCGCTCATGGACACGCTCGGGATCGGCCGTGCCTGCGTCGTCGGCCACGACCTGGGCGGTGGCGTGGCTCAGGCCATGACCATCCACGCACCTGATCGCGTTTCGCGCCTCGCGCTCGTCGACAGCGTCGCGTTCGGCGGCTGGCCGAGGCGCGATCTGCGCATCGCGCGGGCCCTGCTCCGGCTCACCGGACGGGTCGCGCCGCGGTGGATGCTCGCCGTGCTCCGCGCCGATCTGGAGCGCGGCTACGAGGCGGGCGAGCGTGCCACGCACTCGATCGAGCGCTTCCTGCGGCCCTTCGCGTCGCCGGAGGGACGCCGTGCGTTCGTGGAGCATCTCCGCGCGCTCGACGCGCGCGAGACGCGCGCGCTGGCCGGTCGACTCGGCGCGATCTCCGCGCCTGCGACGGTGATCTGGGGCGCGGGCGATCCGTTCGTGTCCTCGACGCTCGCCCGCCGCCTCGCCGAGGCGATCCCCGGCGCCTCGCTCCAGATCCTCCCGGGCGCTCGGCACTTCACCCCCGAGGACGCGCCACGCCCCGTCGCCGACGCACTGTCGGCGCTCCTCGCTCGCTAGCGGCTCGCCGGAATTCGCGCCCGATCCGTTGGGTCATTCCGCGACCCTCCCCTGCCGATACTCGGATGGGCCGCGACCCGACGCCGCATCACCCATTCGATGACTGACGTTTCCCTTCGAGCGTATCTCGCCCCCGCGCGCTGGCCCGACCGCTGGCTCGCCGAAGCCGCCGTCCGCCGCGGACTGCCCGGCACACTCGATCTCTGCGAGCACGACGATGCACGGACGGCGTGGGAGGCGCTGCTCGCCGCCGGCATAGCCGAAGGATCGATCCTCGAGCTGGCGTGCAGCGTGTCCGCCACGAAGCCGGTCGACCTCGAGCCGGTGGGCACCGAGAACGCCGTGCTTCTCTCGCGCGCGCTCGCCGAGCGCTACGCGGTCGTGCCGGTCCGGATGGAGGGATCGACGCTCGTCGTCGCGACCTCCGATCCGCTGAGCGCCACGCTGGAGCGCGATCTCGCCTTCGCGACCCGGCGGCGCGTGAGCATCGTGACCGCGCCGCCCGCCGCGCTCGCGGCCGCGCGCGCCCGGTGCTACGCCGGCTTCGTCGACGACGAGGCAGGCGCGCCGGCGCTCGTCACGCCACGCGAGCCCGGCGACGAGTACGACGGCGCGCGTTCCGCGATCGCCGATCTGATCGACATGCTGATCCAGCAGGCGCTGCGCGAAGGAGCGAGCGATCTGCACTTCGAGCCGACGGGCGACGGCCTGCTGGTCCGCTTCCGCGTCGACGGCGCGCTCCACGAGGCACGGCGTGTTCCCGCCGCCCAGGCACCGCAGGTGGTGCGCCGCGTGAAGGTGCTGGCTGGCATGGACATCGCCGACACGCTGCGTCCGCAGGACGGGCGGCTCGCCGTGCAGTTCCAGGAGCGCTCGATCGATCTGCGCATCTCGACGCTGCCGCTCGGCGGCCTGTCCGAGAAGGTCGTGATGCGCGTGCTCGACTCGCGCGTCGCGCAGCGCGAGCTCGCCGCGGTGGGCTTCACCTCGCGCGAGCTGTCGAAGGTCCAACGCCTGCTCGAGCAGCCGGAGGGGCTGCTGCTCGTCACCGGACCCACGGGCTCGGGGAAGACGAGCACGTTGTACGCCGCGGTGCGCCATCTGCACCGGCCGGATCTCAACATCGTCACGGTCGAGGATCCGATCGAATACCGGATCGACGGCATCAGCCAGGTGCAGGTGAACGATCGCGCACGCATGACCTTCGCCGCGTCGCTGCGCTCGATCCTGCGCCAGGACCCGGACGTCGTGCTCGTCGGCGAGATGCGCGACGCCGAGACGGCGCAGATCGCCGTCAAGGCGAGCCTCACGGGACATCTCGTGCTGTCGACGCTGCACGCGTCCGATGCGCCCTCGACGCTCGACCGATTGTACGGCATGGACATCGATACGGGCGCGCTCGCGGCGGCGCTCAAGGGGATCGTCGGCCAGCGGCTCGTGCGCACGCTGTGCGACGCGTGCGCACAGCCGGTGACGCTCGCCGAGCTGCCGATGCACCAGCAGGCGCTGCTTTCGGGTCGGTCGACGGAGAAGCTGCGCAGGCCGGTGGGCTGTCCCGCCTGTCGCGGCACCGGCTATCGCGGCCGGACGATCGTGACCGAGATCTTCCTCGTGACCCCGCTGGTGCAGCGCGCGATCGCGCGGCGTGCCGATCTCGGCGAGCTGCGCGAGCTCGCTCGCGACTGCGGGACGATCTCGATGTGGGAGTCGGGACTGGAGCGGGTGCTCGCCGGCCGCACGTCGCTCTTCGAGCTGCTGGACAACGTGGCCGCGCCGGTGGTCGAGACGCCGGACGTGAACCCGCAGGCGGACGTCGACGCCCTGCTCGCGCAGCTGCTCGCGCAGCCGGTCACCCATCCGGCGCCGGTGCGCCCTCAGCTTCCCGACATCCCGGTGCTTCCACCCTCGGGCTCGGATTTCCTGCGCCGCATCGACGCGGGCGACGGCGCGTCGCGCACCGTGCAGGCCGCCTCGCCGGTGGGGACGCGCGCCCCTCTCTCGCCTCACGCGAGCCCACCGCGCGTGCTCGTGGTCGACGAGACGCGCGCGGAGCGTCGCGTCGTGGCCGAGCCGCTCCTCGCCGACGGCATGGTCGTGCTCGAAGCGGCCGACGGCGAGCAGGCACTCGCCTACGCGCGCCGTCTCCGCCCCGACGTGATCGTCACCGAGCTCACGCTCCCGAAGCTCGATGCCGTGGGCCTGCTGCAGGCGATCGCCGCCGAGCAGCTCGCCATTCGCGTCCTCGTGCGCACCCGCCAGACCGACGAGCCGCTCCTGCAATGGGTGGCGGAGCTCGGTGGGGAGGTGGTGAGGGCCGACGAGGTGGTGACGGTGGTGAGGGGGGGCTGAACGGCCAACTGCCGTACCGAGTAGTTGGTACCGGTACGGTGGTGCCATCCGAGCGGAGATCTCTCCGCGCATTCAGGGGGCCACTATGCCAGGCCGGGTACCGGGTACGCAGGTGTACTCGGTACGGCAGCTGGCTGTTCGACGCCTACGTGATCCCCCCCACCTCCCCGATCGCATCCACCGCGTGCCCGATCTCGCGGCTGATCGCGCGGGCTTCCTGGGTGGCGCTGGTGAGGTCGGACATCGCGCTCCCCAGCCCCGACGAGCCGAGCTTCAGGAGATCGAGTCGCAGGTTCCGGAGGGCGAGGCCGGCGCTCTCGAGCTGGCCGGCGAGCACGGTGCGGCGCGTCGACAGCTCGGCGATCGTCGCGCGCTGGCGCTCGAGCAAGGCGATGCGGCGCTCCTGCTCCGCCGTCGGCGTCTCGCCCGCCTCGGCGCGAAGCGCGGCCACGCGCGATTCGAGAGAGCTCGTCGAGCCGGCGCTCACGTCGGCGTCGAGTCCGTGCAGGGTCGACGCGAGCGCGCCGACTCGCTCGGCGAGCGCGATCACCGTCGGCAGCACGTCGGGGATCATCTCGCGCTCCGACTTGGCGAGCCGGCCGAGCGTCTCTTCCACCGCGATGCGATCCTCCGCGGCACGCCGCACCGCGTCACCGTGCGGGCCGGCGAGCACGTGCGCCGGCGCGAGCTGCTGCGCGGCCTGCCCCGCGCGCTGGCCGCGCGGCGCGATGGCGGGCGCCGGCTCCTGCGACTGCGGCGGAAGCGTGCCGCGGCTGAACAGCCGTGAGAGCGGCACGCCATCGGCCCACAATCGCCCCGCGTGCGACAGGATGCCGAGCGCGATGAACGCGCCAGGAAAGATGAACCACGGATGATGCGGCGAGGTGAGCCCGTTCACGAGCGCGAGCGCGCTGATCGTGCCCGCGCCGCCGAACGCGCGTCGGCGCCACGAGGAGATGCGCACCTCCACCGGACGCGTCGCATCCAGCTCGTCGCCGCGCTGCCGCGCGCGGAACGCCAGCTTCTCCCGACGCCGCCGTTCGTCGTCCCACCGCCGCTGCAGCCGTCGCCACTCGCGCCAGTCCGCCTTCGTGCCGAACGCGGGGAGTGCCGGCATCGGCGGCAGCGGCGGCAGCATCGCGTCGCCCGGCGCTCCGCGCCCGTATGGATCGACGGACGACGCGACCGACGGCGGCGCGTAGGGCAGGAGCGGCTCCTCGCGCCTCGGCTCGCGCGGCGGCTCGCGGCGCCACGCCTCCGACGCGGCCGGTTCGGGCGCGCGCTCGTCGAGCAGCGCCTCGCGGAACCCGGTTGCATCGCTCCAGCGATCCTCCGGCTTCTTCGCCAGCGCGCGCATGATCGCGCGCACGAGGCCGGGCGGGGCGTCGGGCCGCAGCTGGTCGAGCGCGCGCGGGGTCTCGGAGATGTGCTTCACGAGCATCGCCGGCGTGTTCGAGGCGCGGAACGGCGTCGTTCCGCCGAGCATCTGGTAGCCCACCACGCCCAGCGAGTAGATGTCGCTCCGGCCGTCGAGCTCGCGCTCGCCGATCGCCTGCTCGGGCGACATGTACGCCGGCGTGCCGACGGCGACCCCGGTGACGGTGAGCCGCGAGTCGCCCGCCGCCGCCCGTGCGATGCCGAAGTCGGTGACGACGGCGCGCCCCGTGCCGCGCTCGAGCATGATGTTGTCGGGCTTCACGTCGCGGTGCACGACGCCGCGCTCGTGCGCGTAGGCGAGCGCCTCGGCGACGTCGGCGAGGATGCGACGCGCGTCGCCGACGGGTAGTCGCGGCTCGCGCGCGAGCCGCTGCGCGAGGCTCTCGCCGTCGACGAGCGCCATCACGAAGTAGACGAGCCCCGCGCGCTCGTCGACCGTGTAGATCGGCACGATGTGCGGATGCGCGAGCTGTGCCGACGTCTGCGCCTCGCGCAGGAATCGCTCGCGTACATCCGCGTTGAACGCGAGCTCGGGGGGGAGCACCTTGATCGCCACGCGCCGGTTGAGCCGAACGTCGGTGGCCCGGTAGACCACGGCCATCCCCCCTCGGCCGATCTCCGCGTCCACCAGGTATTGCGCCCCGACCGCGGCGACGAGCCGGTCGAGCAGCGGATCGCTCACCCGCGCTCGGCCCGACCCGCCCCGGAGGCGCGGCCGCTCCCCACGCGCCCCATCTCGTCGGCGACGTACACCGCCTCGTCCACGTTCTCGGCGAGGTTGAGCGCCTGCACGGCGAGCGACGTGATGTGCTGATGCATCTGCGGGCTCGCGCTCAGCCGCATCATGTCGAAGCGCATGTTCTGGAGCGCGAGGGAGCAGGTCTCGAGCTTGGCGGCGACCGCCTCGCGCTTCTTGACGGCGTCGACGAGCGCACGACGCTGACGCTTGAGGAAGGCGAGCCGGCGCACACGCTCCTCGCTGCCACGCTCGAGCGGGTTCGCGGCGCTCTCGAGCGTCTCGATCTCCCGCTCCAGTGCCCCGCGTGCGCCCTCGGCGTCCTGGCGCGAGAGCTCGTCGAGCGAGAGCGCGAGGGCACCGACGCGGTCGGCGAGCGCGGTGGCCGATCGCGCGACGTCGCCGAAGCGCTCGCGCTCCGCCTTCGGCAGCGCGTCGAGGCGTCGGATGATCTCGTCGCGGTCGGCCATCGCCTGGCGCGCACGATCGCCGCCCGGACCGGACAGCGCCGTGGCCGCATACCCGCTCGAGCGCGAGGCGTCGAGCCCGGAGGGAAGCGCGGGACCCCGCTGGCGCGCCAGCGCACGACGTTCGTCGCGCCGCATTCGGAGCTGCGCGCGCGCGATCGGGTTGAACATGGCGCGCACGTACTCCATCGCTTCCTCGAAGACCTCCATCAGCTCGCGGTCGCGAGGCTGCCGGAAGACGTCACGCCAGTCGTAGCCCTCGCTCCAGAGCTTCGCGTACTGGAACGCGATGATGATGCTCCAGAGGACGGTGACGGGAAAGAATCCATTCTGGCCGAAGATCGAGAACAGGACGATCACGCCGTTGACGAACAGGTACGGCGCGATCTTCCGCCGGAACGCGACGACGTGCGGATTCTCCCACCGGCGCAGCTCGTCCGCGCTCGGTCCCGACTCGGCGCTCGGGGGGCGCCCCGCGGAGAAGGGCATCGGCGCGTACGGCGAGTTGGCCGACGCCCCGTAGCCCTGCGGGTAGCCGTCGGCGTAGCCCGACGCGCGCGCGGTGATGTCGCGCTCCAGCCGGCGCGCCCAGTCGCTCGCGGCGTCGGCCGGCGCGCGCTCCGAGGCGCCCGGCTGCTGCTCGCTCGTGCGCGGACGCGGCGCGCTCGCGCGTGGGGGCGGCGCCTCGCGCGTGTCGAGCGCGGCGACGAGCGCCGACGCCGTCGGGAAGCGGTTCGCCGGCTCCTTCTCGAGCAGCATCATCACCGAGCGGGCGAGATCGGGCGGCACGTCGCTGCGCCGCTGGTCGACCGGAATCGGCCGCTCCGAGATGTGCTTCACGAGCATCGCCGGCGTGCTCGACGCGGTGAACGGCGGCTCGCCGGTGAGCATCTGGTAGCCGAGGATGCCGAGCGAGTAGAGATCGCTGCGACCGTCGATCTCGCGCTCTCCCGCCGCCTGCTCGGGGGACATGTACGCCGGCGTGCCGATCGCCATCCCCGTGGCGGTGAGCCGGCTGTCGCCTTCGCTGTCCATCGCGCGCGCGATTCCGAAATCGGTGACCATCGGCCGGCCGGACTGCACGTCGAGCAGGATGTTGTCCGGCTTGATGTCCCGGTGCACGACGCCCCGCTCGTGCGCGTAGGCGAGCGCGTCGGCCACCTCGCGGAGGATCTTCCGCGTCTCGTCGATCGTGAGCACCCCGCGCTCGTGCAGCCGCTTCGCGAGGTTGTCGCCGTTGATGTACGCCATCACGAAGAAGACGAGTTGCTCCTGCTCGTCGACCGTGTAGATGGGAACGATGTTCGGGTGCGAGAGCTGCGCCGCCGTCTCCGCCTCGCGCAGGAAGCGCGACTTGATCTCGCTGCGAAACGCGAGCTCGGGCGGCAGGAGCTTGATCGCGACCTGCCGCTTCAGCCGTCTGTCCTTCGCGCGATAGACGATGCCCATCCCGCCACGGCCGATCTCGCAGTCGAGCTCGTAGTGGGCCGCGAGGGCGCGCTCCACGTGGGCGCGCAGCTCGTCATCCGCGGCAGAGGCGAGCGGGTCAGGCACTCGGCGTGAGGACAGGGTGAGGCAGGAAGCGGACATAGTAGCACCGCACCACGACGGTGGAAAGGACGACCGCCACGGCGGCAGGGACACTACGTCACGATGGCCGCAAATGGTGTCAACGTCTGCCGTGCTGTCGCGATGCGGCTGGAATGGAGTGTGCGAGTTTCCCCACGTCCGGCTCGCGCCGAGGCGCGCGCGAACGCGCTGCGGGCCGTCCCTCTACTCTCAGGTTCACGACATGGCACAACGCCAGACGCTGCCCGTGCTCCCCCTCCGGGGCACGGTGATCTTTCCGGGCCTCACCGCTCCCATCGCCGCTGGCCGACCGGGGACGCTGCGGGCCATCGAGGCCGCCCTCAAGGGCGACCGGCTCGTGTTCGCCGTGGCGCAGCGCGACAACACCGACGAGCCCACGCCGGAGATCCTGTACTCGATGGGCGTGATCGCCCGCATCGGGCAGATCCAGCGCGGTCTTGGCGGCGTGCAGTTGCTGCTCCAGGGCGAGCAGCGCGCGACCGCGATCCAGTACGTCATGACCGACAACTACCTCAGCGCCGTGGTCAGCCCGGTCGAGGAGATGGCTCCGGTCGACGAGAACGATCCCGTGTTCGTCGCGCTCTACAAGGAGATTCGCGAGCGGGCCGCCGAGCTCGGCGAGCGCCGCGGCCTCCCCGAAGAGGTCGTCCACCAGGTGCTCGACGCGGTGACCGACGCCGGCAAATTCAGTGATCTCGTCGCCGGCTACATCGAGCTTCCGGTCGCCGAGCGGCAGGGACTGCTGGAGAACCTCTCGGTCGAGGATCGCCTGCGGCGCGTGCTCGTGCACGTGCAGCGACAGATCGGCATGATCGAGATGCAGGAGGAGATCAAGTCGCAGGTGCAGGAGGAGCTCGGCGAGCGCCAGCGCGAGATGTACCTGCGCGAGCAGATGAAGGCGATCCAGAAGGAGCTCGGCGACGACGACCAGAGCAAGGAGATCAGCGAGCTGCGCGAGAAGCTCGAGAAGCTCGATCTCCCGCCGACGGCCAAGACCGAGGTGGAGCGCGAGCTCGGGCGCCTCGAGCGCGCCGGCCGCGAGTCGATGGAGGCGCAGGTCATCCGCACCTACCTCGAGTGGATCGCCGAACTGCCGTGGAACACGCGCTCGGACGACAACCTCGATCTGACGCGCGCCCAGCAGGTGCTCGACGAGGATCACTACGGGCTGCCGGACGTGAAGGACCGCGTGCTCGAGTTCCTCGCCGTGCGCCAGCTTCGCGCGCAGGAGATGGCGAACGAGGTCGAGACCACGGGCGAGGTGCCGGTGGGGCGCCTCAAGCAGCACAAGGACGACGCGACGCCATCGCTCGCGCCGACCGACGACGAGCGCCCCGTCACCGACAAGAAGGAGGCGAAGGCGCGCGCGATGGCGAAGGGGCCGATCCTGCTCTTCGCCGGACCGCCGGGCGTGGGCAAGACGTCGATCGCCAAGTCGATCGCGCGCTCGCTCGGCCGCGAGTACGTGCGCGCCGCGCTCGGCGGCGTGCGCGACGAAGCCGACATCCGCGGCCATCGGCGCACCTACGTCGGCGCGATGCCGGGGCGCATCATCCAGGGGCTCAAGCAGGCGAAGACGCGCAATCCCGTCTTCCTGCTCGACGAGGTGGACAAGCTCGGCCAGTCGTTCCAGGGCGATCCGGCGAGCGCGCTGCTCGAGGTCCTCGACCCCGCGCAGAACGACACCTTCACCGATCACTACCTGGGCATCCCGTTCGACCTGAGCGAAGTGCTGTTCATCGCGACGGCGAACTTCATCCAGAACATCCCCGGCCCGCTCATCGACCGCATGGAGGTCGTCGAGTTCGCCGGCTACACCGAGAGGGAGAAGGCCGAGATCGCGAAGAAGTACCTCATCCCGCGGCAGCTCGAGGAGGCGGGGCTCAAGAGCAAGAACGTCGTCTTCACCGACGACGCCGTCATGAGCATCGTGTCCAAGTACACGCGCGAGAGCGGCGTGCGCCAGCTCGAGCGCCAGGTCGGCGCGGTGGCTCGAAAGGTCGCGCGCAAGCTGGCCTCGGGCGAGACGACGGACCTCACGATCGGGCCGGACGACGTGCGCGAGCTGCTCGGCAGGCCGCGCGTCCACCCCGAGCACGCGAACGAGGAGAACGAGATCGGCGTCGCGGCGGGGATGTACTACACGCCGATGGGCGGCGACATCATGTTCGTCGAAGCGGCGATCCGGCGCTTGCACGGCGGCCAGCGCGCGTCCGACAGCGCCGACCCGCAGGTGCAGGTGAGCGGGTGGGGAAACGTCTCGCTGATCCTCACCGGCCAGCTCGGCGACGTGATGAAGGAGAGCGCGCGGGCGGCGCTCACCTACGCCGCGACGCACGCGTCGGCGCTCACGATCCCCGACGACCGACTCGGCTCGATCGAGGTGCACGTACACGTCCCCGCGGGCGCGATCCCGAAGGACGGTCCGAGCGCCGGCGTGGCCATCTCGACGGCACTCGTGAGCGCGATGTCGGGGCGTCCGGTGCGGCGCGAGGTCGCGATGACCGGCGAGATCACGCTTCGCGGTCGCGTGCTGCCGATCGGTGGGCTCAAGGAGAAGGTGCTCGGCGCGCACCGCGCCGGGATCACCACGATCATCCTGCCGAAGGACAACGAGGCGGATCTCGAGGACATTCCGGAGGAGGTGCGCAACCAGCTCACCTTCCACTGCGTGTCCACGCTCGACGAGGCGTTCGCGATCGCGCTCATGCCCGCGTCGAACGGCAGTGCGACCGCCACGACTCCGTCGCTGATGGAGGAGGCGGAGCAGGCGGCGGAGGTCGGTGCCGGCACCTGACGCACGGGGGCTATCGCGGACGAACCAGCACGATTACTGTTCGTCTCAGCGACGCACCCCGTGCTCGTGCACGGGGTCGAGTTCCGAGGTAGGGGCCCGCGAAGTGCGGGCCCCTTTTCCTTTCGCCCAGCGTCGTCGTGGACGCGGCACAGTGCCGCGCTCGCGGGGCAGCCCCCGCGTGAGGGCGTCACTCACGTTCAACAATGTGGCCGGCGAGTACGCGCACGTACCTCGGCCACGAACATCATCGAGGGTTTCAGCTATGCGCACGACCGGCACCGTCAAGTGGTTCAACGACACCAAGGGCTTCGGCTTCATCACCCCCGCGAACGGCGACAAGGATTGCTTCGTGCATCACTCCGCCATTCAGGGTCATGGCTTCAAGACTCTCGCCGAGGGCGAGTCCGTGGAGTTCGACGTGGTCCAGGGCGCCAAGGGCCCGGCCGCCGAGAACGTCGTCAAGCTCGGCCGCTGATCGCGAGCCGGACGTGATCGGAAACACGACGCCCCGCTGCAATGCAGCGGGGCGTCGTGTTTTGGTGGGTAGTGTGTTGATGTGTCAGTGTGTAAGTGACGGCCTCGGGAAGCTCCTGCCTCCCGAGGCCAGGTCGACCAACACACCAACACACGAACACACCAACACACGGTCATCGTCCGTTCACGGCATCATCGCCCCGAACACCGGCAGCCTCCAGGGAATGCTGCGCAGGGGCTCGGGCTCGGTGCCGGGAATGAAGTACTCCGTGTAGCGCCGTTCGGCGGGGGTGCCTGCGTCGGCGATCTGCCCCGTGGCGCGGTCGAGCTCCGCCGTCACCAGACCTTCCGGCGGTACCCACGCGGTGCTCGTGGGATGCGCTGCGTAGTACTTCCCCATCATCGCCCCCCAGATCGGCGCGGCGAGTGAGCCGCCGGCAACCCCCGGCGCGATCGACGCGGGCCGATCGAAGCCCAGCCACACGCCCGCCACGAGATCGGGCGTCACGCCCATGAACCACACGTCGACGTTGTCGTTCGTCGTGCCGGTCTTCCCCGCAACGGGAACCGACGACGGCACGGCACGGCGCGCGGCGATGCCCGTGCCCCGCTCGGCGGCGTCGCGCATCATGTCGCGCACGATGAACGCGACGCGCGGATCGATCACCGATTGCGGCACCGACGGACCGCGCTGGAACACGGCCTTGCCGCTCGCGTCGTCCACGCGCGTGACGAGCCGGGGTTCGACGCTTCCGCCGAGATTCGCCCACACGCCGTACGCAGCGACGTAGTCGAGGGGACGGACCCCCGACGCCCCGAGCGCGCTCGCGGGCACCTCGGCGATCGGGGACGCGATCCCCGCGCGATGCGCGATCGCCGCCACCGAGTCGAGGCCGACCCGCAGCGCCAGCTGCACCGCCACCGGATTGCGCGAGTGCACGAGCGCCTCGCGCATCGTCATCGGCCCGAGATACCGGCCGTCGGCGTTGTCCGGACTGTAGACGCGACCGTTGTCGAGCCGGATCGCGAGCAGGCTGTCCGAGACGATCGAGGCGGCGCTGAGGCTGTCCTCGAGCGCCTTCGCGTACACGAACGGCTTGAACGACGAGCCGGGCTGCCGCAACGCGAGCGTCGCCCGGTTGAACGGCGCGAGCGCGTGGTCGCGGCCGCCGACGAGCGCGCGCACGTCGCCCGTCTGCGGCTCGATCGCCACGACCATCCCTTCGAGCGCATCACGCTTGTCCTTCGCCGCGGCGAACGTCGGATGCGCGTAGCCCCGGCGCTGCTCCACCGCGAGCGTGCCCCGCACGAGCGCGTCGACCGCGTCGCTCTGGAGCGCGGGATCGAGCGTGGTGTGAACACGATACCCACCCGCCAGGACGTCGATGCCCGCGCGCTCCATCTCCTGGCGGACCGCGTCGACGAAGTACGGCGCCGGCGCCCCCAGGCCGCCGTCGGGCGCGGTCACCACCGGCTCGCGCTTCGTACGCTCGGCCAGCGCGCGGGAGATCATCCCCTGCTCCGCCATGAGACCGAGAATCAAGTCGCGGCGCGCCTTCGCGCGGTCGGCGTGGCGCGACGGATCGTAGCCCACGGGCGACTTCGGCAGCGCCGCGAGTGTGGCCGCCTCGGCGAGCGTCACCTTCGACGCGCTCTTCCCGAAGTAGTGGCGCGACGCGGACTCCACGCCGTACCAGCCATGGCCGAAGTTGATCTGATTGAGGTACGCCTCGAGGATCTGCTCCTTGCTGTAGTGGCGCTCCATCTCGCGCGCCGCCTGCTGCTCGCGGAGCTTGCGTCCGAGCCCGAGGTCGCGCCGGTCGATCTGATCGGGATGCATGTTCCCGACGAGCTGCTGTGTGATCGTGCTCGCCCCGCCACGGTGATCGCCGGTGATCCCCTCGAGGATCTTCCCCTTGATCGCGCCGGCGACGCCGATGAGGTCCACGCCATCGTGCTGATAGAAGCGCTGGTCCTCCACGGCGACGAACGCCTGGCCGAGGTACCGGGGCAGCGTCCGGATCGACACGCTGGTGCGCGACTCGCGCCCGATCTCGCCGATGAGCGAGCCATCGCGCGCGTAGACGAGCGACGACTGCGGCTGCGGAACGATCTGCCAGACGGGGCCCGTCGACCGCTCGGGCGCCTGCGCGGCGAGTGGAGCGGCGACGAGCAGGGCGGCGCCGAGCGAGCGCGCGAGCCTGAGGACTGAGCGTGACGTCATGACGGTAGTGTAGTGCGCGCGCTCGACGGCGCGTGCGACGTGGATCACTCGGGCATCCACGAGTGCGAGTGCGACGGGTGCTCGAACGACGCGGCGCCGGCGCGCGTCGTCACGTCGGGGCGGGCGCTCCCGCGTCGCCGGACGAGCTCCCCGTTGCCCGCGCCCCGCTCTCCCGCGATTGTTCCCTCATGGCTCCCTTCGTCACGCTCGCGATCGCCCAGTTCCAGCCGCGGAAGGGCGACTACGCCGGCAATCTCGCGCGGATCGGGG
>Ga0310810_10000592_pt1 | contig 36466 bp, 41 predicted proteins | sample NCmetagenome_FD_207641 | JGI IMG/M metagenome (GOLD analysis project Ga0310810, IMG submission 207641) | Soil microbial communities from experimental microcosm in Duke University, North Carolina, United States - NC | ecosystem: Engineered > Artificial ecosystem > Soil microcosm > Unclassified ...
ATGAATTGCATCCGGACTCGCTGCGGTTGCTGGGGCTCGCGCCCGCCCTCAAGACACTCTGCGCCGAAGTCGCAGTCCACCACGGCGTGCGCGTGACATTCACCGCGGTGGGCGATTCGCGGCACGTGCGTCCGGACGTCGCCGTCTGTTTCTTTCGAATCGTTCAGGAGTCGCTCCGCAACGCCGTGGTACATGGCAAAGCGCACCAAATGGCGGTCACACTCACGACTTCAGCCGGTGAGCTGGAGATGACGATCACCGACGACGGGCACGGTTTCAACGTGGACGAAGTCAATCAAGACGGAAGCGGTCTCGGGCTCGTCACGATGCAAGAGCGGGTACATGTCGTCGGCGGCAGCCTCGACATTGTGACCGGTCTGCAGCAGGGAACCACGGTCCGCGTCAAAGCTCCGCTGAAGAACTCCTAGGCGCGGTCATACTCTCAGCTCGCCGCGAAACACCGTTACGGCGCGGCCGGCGAGCTTGACGCGATCTCCGGCGACGGTCACGCGCAGAACACCGCCGCGCGGTGACGCCTGGTAAGCCATAAGGTTGGTCTTGCCGATGCGCGGCGCCCAATAGGGGCCGAGCGCGCAGTGTGCGGAACCGGTGACCGGGTCCTCATCGACGCCCGAGCCTGGCGCGAAAAACCGCGATACGAAGTCGAAGCCTGGCGTCGAGGCACGGCTCGTGACGATGACGCCGCGTACCGGCAGACGTCGCAGGAACGCGTGGTCGGGTGTCAACGAGCGGACGTCCTCTTCGCTCGCCATCTCGACGAGGTAATCGAACTCGTTGCGCGAGACGCGCACCGGCTGCGTGCCCAGACCTTCGATCAATCCTTCCGGCGGCGCCGAGGGCTGCGCCACCTTCGCGGGGAAATCCATCTCGATCAAGTCCCCTGCCTGCGTCGTGGTCAGCAGACCGCTCTTTGTGTGGAACCGTGCGGTGTCGCCGGCCGACAGCAGCCGCTCTTCGAGCAGGGCATGCGCGGTCGCCAGCGTGGCGTGTCCGCACAGCGCGACTTCGACCGTCGGCGTGAACCAGCGCAGCGACCAGCCGTCGGCGGTACGGCCGACGAACGCGGTTTCGGAGAGATTCATCTCCGCGGCGACGTTCTGCATCCACGTTTCGTCGACATCGCGCTCGAGCAGACACACGCCCGCGGGATTGCCTTTGAACGCCGCCTCGGTGAACGCGTCAATCTGGAAAATGCGCATTGGACTTTGTTATCTGAAACACGACGGCGTCATGTCCGCGCGCAAACTGGAGACCAGGTAGCCGGACGCCGCCAATCTTTTCCATCGCCCGCTGCGAGCGATGGTTGTCCGGCCCGACGCGGAACATGACACAGTCGACGAATTGAAACGCGTGACGCAGCATCAGCCGCTTCACTTCGCGGTTGTAGACGCCGCCCCAGTAGGCGCGCGCCAGAAACGTCCAGCCGATCTCGATCTGACTGCGTTGCTCGTCGTAACCGAAGTAACGCGACGAGCCGATGATGCGCCCGGTCGCGCGATCCATCACCACGAAGGCGCCGCGTGATTCCATCGCCTCGCGAAAGAACTGCTGGAATACTGCCGGCTTGTACCGGTCGCTGTTCGGATGCTGTTCCCAGATGAGCGGATCTGCGGCTACTGCGTACAAATCGTCATAGTCATCGACGTGCAGCGGCCGCAGTTCGACCAGCGTACCGGTCAAGGTTGGTTGTAGCTCGAACGGCATGAGGGTGTTCTTCCCCGGTATAATCCTGCAATTCTCGAAAGGTTTGTCCGTGAGACAAATTGTTGTCATCGCAATCGCAGCGGCGCTTCTGCCAACGGCCACGATGCAGGCGCAGCGCCCCGGCGGCGATGCGCAGGGCGGCGACGTAACGCAAGGACAACCCTCGCCCAGCGGCAGGACGAACGAGGGCGGCGTCGTGTTCATCAACCCTGGCACGCCGGTCATTTCCGATGCTGATGCCAACAGCAAACCGGTGCCGCGGCTGCCTGATGGTCACGTCGATTTCACCGGCCCGTGGGTGGGCGGAGGTGCCATCGCCGACATCGAGCGTGACGGCGGCCTCAAAACCGGCGAGCTGCCGCTGCTGCCGTGGGCGAAGGAGCTGCGCGACAAGCGGAAGTCACAGGACGATCCCTACACGGCCTGCCTGCCGATGAGCGTGCTACGGACGAATCCGTACCCGTGGAAATTCGCGATGTCGTACACGGAGAAAGGGCTCACGCACATCTTCATCCTGCACGAGCTGATGGACGACGGCGCGCATCGGGTGGTGTTCATGGACGGCCGCAAGCATCCTGAAGGACTCATTCCCTCGTGGCTGGGACATTCGATCGGCCGCTGGGACGGCGACGCGCTCGTCGTCGACACCGTCGGCTTCAATGACAAATTCTGGTTCGATCGCCGCGGCACCCCGCACACCGAGCAGCTCCACATCGTCGAGCGCTACACGCGTCCGAACTACGGTACGTTGATCAACGATGTGACGCTCGAGGATGCGGGCGCGCTGGCGCATCCGGTGAAGCTGCAGTTCAAGTCGCGCCTGATGCGTCCGGATCGCACCACCGGAACGGGCGACTTGATGGAGTTCATCTGCAACGAGGACAACCAGTACGGATCTGCAGGCGGTTTCCGACCCGGTACTGGCGCCGGGAATGGACCCGGGAAATAGTTAACAGCCCATCGGGCGATTCGGACCGCCGGGCTCGCGCTCCGGTGCGGGATACACATTCGAGTACGGCGTCTTGTAGCGAACACGGACGCCGTCCTTGTCCAGAAATCCCATCGACTGGTAAAACAGCGCCGGCGGCGCCGCATTGCCGGCTACCGTTGCCTCGGTGATGTAGAGCCGATTCTCGTGCATGTAGATCGCCGCGAACGTCTTTGATTTGTCGGGATTGGCCAGTTGCACGCGGCGCCCTTCGATGCGATCGCTGTTCGCGTAACCGTAATAGGTCACCTTTGCATCGCGCTTGATGAAGTTCCAGGCCGCATAATCGAGTGCGCCGTGCAGCTCGTTCTGCCCCTGATTGGTGCACTGGTCCGGATAGAGCGTGCATCCCTTCACGCGCTCGCCGTGCATCTTCACGACGTCGTTGTAGTCGACGACGGTCACGGAATAGTGCGCCGATCCTTCGTCGTAGGCGTGCACATGCGCCGGCAGGTCGAGCCCGTACTCAGTGCGATAGGTGATGGTCTTTACCTGCGGCTGCTTTGGAAAGTTCACCAGGAAGCGATCCTCACGGCTGTAATATTCGACCCACTCCTGAGCGAACGACGGCGCCGCGAACAGTACAATCAATGCTGCCGTAACCAATCGCATACGTTCTCCTTGCCCGGCCCGCCTTCGCTGAAGCTACGGCTGGCCAGCAGATATTACGCCTAACCGCGATAGGATCGCCCGTGTGAATCGGCAGGTCAGGGCGGTGATTCGCGTCTCCAGCGGCAATTTCCTGGAGATGTACGACTTCATGGTCTTCGGCTACTACGCCTCGGCGATCGGCCGGGCGTTTTTCCCGAGCGGCAACGAGTTCGCGTCGCTGATGCTCTCGTTGATGACGTTCGGCGCGGGTTTCTTGATGCGCCCGCTCGGCGCGCTCGTGCTCGGCGCCTACACCGACAAGCATGGCCGCCGCGCCGGCCTGGTGCTGACCCTCGCCCTGATGTCTGTGGGCATCGTCACCATCGCGTTCACCCCCGGCTACGCAACGATCGGTCTGCTGGCGCCGCTGCTCGTGCTCGCCGGACGGTTGCTGCAGGGATTCTCCGCAGGGATGGAGCTCGGCGGCGTCTCCGTTTACCTCTCGGAGATCGCGACGCCGGGACACAAAGGGTTTTACGTCAGCTGGCAGTCGGCAAGCCAGCAGATGGCTGTCATGTTCGCGGCGCTGCTCGGCGTGATTCTGAACCAGACGCTCGCACCGGCATCGATGGCCGCGTGGGGTTGGCGCGTGCCCCTGCTCGTCGGCTGCGCCATCATTCCGTTTCTCGTACGCCTCCGCCGATCGCTCGAGGAGACCGATGAGTTCCTCGCTCGGGCACGGCGTCCTGCTGCATCAGAGGTGCTGCGCTCGCTCGCGTCGAACTGGGCGCTGGTGATCGTCGGAACCCTCATGGTGACGATGACCACGGTGTCGTTCTACATGATTACCGCCTACACGCCGACATTCGGCAGCGCGGTGTTGAAGCTGACAAGCGGCGACAGCTTGATCGTGACGCTCTGCGTGGGCGCGTCGAATCTGTTCTGGCTGCCCGTGTCTGGCGCCTTGTCTGATCGAGCAGGCCGAAAGCCGCTGCTCATCGCCTGCACGCTGCTGATGCTCACCACGGCATATCCGGCGATGCGGTGGCTCGTCGATGGGCCCACATTCTGGAAGCTGCTCGCAGTCGAACTCTGGCTGTCGTTTCTCTACGGCTGCTACAACGGCGCGATGGTGGTGTTCCTGACGGAGATCATGCCGGTGGAAGTTCGCACCGCTGGATTCTCGCTGGCGTACAGCCTTGCGACTGCAATCTTCGGCGGCTTCACGCCCGCAATCAGCACCTATCTGATTCAGATGACGGGCAATCGCGCAGTGCCCGGGCTATGGCTGTCGTTCGCGGCGGTGTGCGGACTCGTTGCGGCACTAGTTGGCCGCCCACAGCCGGCCACGCACCGCCCAGGCGCGGGCACTGAGTTCGAATGGCCTGTCAGCGCCGTCGGCGAGAGCGCGTCGGCGCAGGCGCAGCCGTAGCCGCTCGCGCGCAGCTTCATCCAGCTGAGAGACGTACACGCCGGCCGGCCCCTGGTTTTCGAGAAATGGCGACCAGTAGTCGTCGAAGGAAGAGAACCGCATCTGGATCGTCAATGCGGCCTCATCGATCTCCGCGAAGTCGTGCCGACGAAAGAGCGACGTCAGCTCGCCTCTGCGGCAGAGCGGCATCCGCCGTTCGTCGCGCGGCACCGCTGCCGGATCGAGCGCCACCGCGTCTTCCCAGAACCTGCACAGCATCTGCATGCCCTCGCTGTAGTCCCACACCGCGCACGTGACGGTGCCTCCCGGCCGCGTCACCCGCATCATTTCGCGTATCGCCGTGTCGGGGTCGGCGACGAAGTTGAGGATAAACAGGGAGAGCGTGCGATCGAAGCTCGCCTCTTCGAATGGCAGTTGCTGTGCGTCGCCGATCTCGAAACGCAGACGTGGATCGAAGTGCGTCGCCCGGGCCGCTGCGATGAAGGGCTCCGACCGGTCGATGGCTGCGATGCGGCTGGTCGGGGCGGACGCCGCGATCGCGTCGGTAAGCGCGCCGGTGCCGCAGCCGACGTCGAGCACGGCCTCGCCATCGCGAAGGCCTGCAAATGGAACGAGCAGCTGCGCAACCGCGCGGCTCCATCGGCCCATGAACCGTTCGTAGGATTCGCCGGCGGAAAACATCGGCGTCACCACTCGAGGCGCAACTACTCGCGATGCGAGTCGTATCGCTCGGCGGCGGAGTCGATCAGTTTGCCGAGCACGTAGACGACGATGATGATGCCGAAATTGACGAGGACAACAGTCCACCCTAACGACATTTACCGGTGCATCCTTCCCAAAACAATGCTGGCCGTTCCCATGTCGCGGCCAGACGATCCGCGGTCGAAGGGCTGTCGTGAAAACCAGTACATCTGTTGAGACGCTCCAGTAAGACTCAGAATGAGTTGCCGAGGAACGGCAACATCCGACCGCAGTACATCACGGCGACGAAGGTGGCCAGCGCGGCCGCGCCGATGACGCGCTCGCGCACATGTACCGGCGTCCCCGCCTCCGTTCTCCATGCCTGCGGCCACACGGTCAGGTAGAGGAGATCGGCTGCGGCGATCAGCAGGAAGATCAACTTCCAGTAGAAGACGACGTTGGTGGTGTAGCCCTTCGGCGTGGCGATGTAGAACATCATGCCGCTGACCTCGTTGACGCCGAAGCCAAGCAACGCCCACGGCAGCAGGCGATGCAGAGAGGGATAGGGGATAGCGGTGAACCATCCCATCAGGCGCAAGTTGGCGATCAGCAGGATGCCGAACCAGAGCGTCATGCCGACGAAGTGCGCGCTCTCGAGCGTCGGCCACACCCACTGATGACCACGGCCGTTGACGAAAAACGCGACACCAGCCGCTGACATAGAGAACGCCGACTGCGCGCCGGCGGTGCTCGGGTCCGCGAGGATCTCCGGATGACGGATGCCGCCGCCGATGCTTGCGGCGATGGTCATCAGTCCGAGCGACACCGCCGAGAGCACGAACGTCAGGATGGTGATGCCCGGCGGGATGCGACGTGTCCGCCGCCACCGCCACAGCCCGAACCACGCCGACGCTCCGGCCAGCTCGAGCACCACGAACGCGAGCAACGCCGAGTTCTCGTGCGCGTCCATCGCCGCCTTCGAAACGCCGGGAAGCTTCTCGATCGCGCCTTCTGCGGCGAGGCCGGTGGTGAACACCGGCAGTGTCATCACCGCGATGGCGAACAAGACTCCAAGCGCGGTCGGACGCATCGTGTCGTGCTTCATCGCCTCGCTGTCGCTGAGAATCGAGACGATCAGGAGCGCGAACGCGACGGTGAGGCCGACGGTCGGGAAATGGTTGAGCAATAAGTGCAGGTGCGAGAGGTTTCCCGGAGTGATGAGTTCTGACATAGGGCTACATGTACCCCAGCAGACGCCCGGCGAAGATGGTCCCCGCCCAGAGGGCGGCCGACACCGCCGCAAGCTGCCGTGCACCACCAGAGACGACGGTCGGCGCCGACGTGTTCCCGAACACGGCGCGCTCGAGTCGTTTGATCAGCGGCAGGTTGATCAGGATCAGCAGCATCTTCGACCAGAACAGCATCGACGTCGCCTTGCGTTCCGGGTCGGCGATGAACAGCAGAACGCCAGTCGCCAGGTTGATCCAGAACGCGAACCACATGATGCGGAACAGCGGCCGCAGCGGCCCGATGGGAATGGTGCGCCCAACACCGAGCAGGCGCAGATCCATGACCCATGCGCAGCCGACGAGAAGCATCATGCCGAAGGTGTGAACGGTCAGTACGGTGGGGAACGCCCAGACAGTTTCCGCTTCGCGGATCCAGGTCGAGAAAGCGCTGTCATGCAGCGCGGTCAGATATTCCATGATGGCGATTGAAACCTGAACTATAGCAAACGAGGCAGCGACGTGCGCGGCGCATGTAGGCTAGAGGCGTGCGAGGGCACGAGTGCTATCACTGCAAGCAGTGGATCGCCGAGGGCGAGAAGCATGACTGCTGGACGACGACGGAAGCTGCGCTGACGCGTGAACTCTCCGAGGACCTGCGCGAAGCCTGGAAGCGGCTGCGCGACACCGCCGCCGATTTCGGCGAGCAGCGCATCTACGCCTCGCACAATTCCATCATGTTCTCGCGCAAGGCGTGCTACTTCTTTGTGCGCCCGAAGCGCAATTACCTCGAGGTGGTGTTCTTCATCGGCCGTGTGGTGAAGGCGCCTCAGATCCGCACGGTCGTCGAATCGTCGAAGGTGAAGCGCGCCCACGTCATCCGCATCACGCATCGTGACGAGGTGGAGTCACCTGTTACCGACTGGCTGCGTGAAGCGTATGACGTGTCGGAAGCGCTCAGCGCGAAGTCGGCGACGCAGCGGAAGCCGCCTTCACATTCGGTGGCACGGGGAAAACGACGTAAGGGTTATTCGTCTCCCAGGATTTCACGGTGAGATCGAACACGGTGCGGCCGTCACGTTTGCCGACGATGTGACCAGGGGTCTTGATGTCGGTCAGCACTTCCGCGTGGTCCGCGTAGTCGGAGTATTCCATCTGTGTCGCTTCTGACGCCAGATTCGCGAGCGCCGGGTTATCGGCGCGTGCCTCAACCTTCGTAATCAAGCTCTTGGCGTCGAGGGTGGCCCTCACGCTCATCCCCGCAAGTGGACCGCCGAGCGGCGCCGTGATCACCGTCGCGCCTCCTTCGGTTGACACGACCGTCTTGTCACCGCCGGCATATGCCGCCTTGACCACGCCGAAGGGAAGGGTCCACAGGCGGAGCAGCCGTTCACGAACCGCCGCCATCGCTGGCGTGGCGGTCCCCTTTCCTGGAACGAGACCGCCTCCGATCTGCGATTCGTTCCACGCCCATGTTTCGCGCACCGTCTCAATAGTGTGCTGCGCGGCACCGCCTTCAGGCGTGAGCTCGACACGCATCGCCGCCGGGTTGTAGCCCAGGGCGACGTGCACGTCTGTCTTCACCATGCGGCCGCCGACGTCCGTCATGCCACTCGCAATCAGTTCCTGTGTATTGACGATGTCGATGCCAGGCAGACGGGTGTTTGCCGCCGAACCGATGTCCGACCAGCGGTCCATCCCGAGCGCCTCAGCAGCGGCGCGAAGCGTTTTCGCGCGATCGGGCGTCTGGGCATCAACCGAGTGAACGGCCAGCGCGCCGACGAGCGCGACACCCAGCGCGACGCGGATCGTGAAAGTCATGATCAGTGATGCTCTTTGGTAACGGTGTGAGCGAGGTCGCGTTCGCTGCAGGGCTGCGATTCCGGCAGCATCGCCTTCGGATCGGGGTTGAGCAGCGCCACGCGCGGCGTCGATGTCCACGGCTCGAGCAGGTAGTCCGGGTCTTCCACCGTCACCGTCCACGTGAGCGTATTGCCATCGCGCTTGTAGCGCTCGACGACATGCATGTTCTCACCGTGCATGTAGCCGCCGATCTGATCGAACCAGGTGTTCGAGTTGAACCCGTACGAATCGACGACGAGCGTGTCGCCTTCCCAGCGGCCGATGCTCTCGCCGGTATAGCTGCCGTCGAGCTCCTGCAGCGGCGTGTGCTTGCGGCCGTCGGTCGGAATCATGCGGTACATCGTCTGTGTGGCGATGAGGCCACCCTGTCCCGGATAGATGAACACGACGTAGTTCGGGAACTGGGCGATGTAGGACGGGATGCCGCCGCGCGGGATCCCGGCCGGCATGCAGTTGTTCGACGGGTCCTCTTCGTTGGCGTTGTGGTCGTTGTACTTGACCATGTCCCAGTATTCCGGCTTGTAGATGGGCCTGTTCGATCCGCTTCTGCGCAGCAGCGCGGCCGCCCGTTCGGCCTGCTCGTTGTTCTTGGGCCGGTTGTCCAGGCGCGGGAACACGGTGACGAGTTGACCGCTGTGCAGATCGCGCGCAACCGTCGCACTCTCGATAGAGATCCCGTTGTTGGCGATCTGGTTTGGTACGCCGTTCAGATTGTCGCCGAGCGCGTTCCACACGCCGGTGAGGTCTGGATGACCGTCAGGTGCGCGCGGCGTCGTGCCTGTTGCCTTCGGCGGGGCGTTGGTGGTGCGCAGCGCCTGGCGCGCGCCGCCACCGTCCTGGGCGAACAGCGCTGCGCCGGCAAAACAGATCGCGGCTGCGGTCGCGACAATTCGGCTGCTCACAGGCATAGGGGCCTCCGCTGATCAGCGGCTGGTTGACGAGGGCGCGTCCGGTGCATCCGCGAGCAGCTTGAAATCGCGGCCGTCGGCCATCTTCAGCTCCTGCGCGAGACCGCTGTTCGATCCATCGCGCGCGGCAAGCGCAATCACCGTCAGCTCGTCGCCCGGCTTCAACCCTCCGCGATCGGCGCGGCTCAAACCGGCGCGGCGCAGACCGGCGAGACCGGTCATTTCAAACGCCCACTTCGTGATCTTGCCGTCGGCATCCTTGACGTTGACGGTGAGGTACGAATGGGGGTTGATGAACTCCATGCGCGCAACGGTGCCCGAGACGGTGATGGTCTTGTAAATGTCGAACTGTGCCTGGATCGAGTGATGGGCCATCGCGAGGCCCGGCAGCGCGACCAGTGCTGCGGCCGCGAGCGCCCTGATGCTGAATCGCGTCATATTTGCCCCTGAAAAAAGAACGATCGGCCGGAATCCTACACCCGCCGTGGGCGGGATACAAATCCACGTTGTGCTCACGGCATGTGGTGATCGCACCGTGCCCCACCGCCAATTCACGCACGAAACCGGCGTGTGTTGCGCTCGAGCTCACCGGGATATCGCCTTGCACCCTTTGTTTGCCAGAGAAAGCGAGGTTCCCATGAGCAGTCGTTTCACACGCAGCGTGCTGGCCGCAACCATCGTGGCATCTGCCTTCGCCGGATGGGGAAGCCGTGCCGCGCTCGCCGGCGACGACAAGATGGCAGTGACCGCCGTCGGATGTTTGCAGGGCGAGCGGGAGTACCGACGCGAGCATGAGCACAGCAAGTTCGCAGGAACAGGCACCGGCCTCAGCAACGAATACATTTTGATTGACGCCGTGATCGGCGGGCCGGAGATGGCCGTCACACCGAGCACCGAGCAGGAGAGCACGCACTGCATTGCCGCGCGCGGCAACGGTCAGGCGTTCGAATTAACCGGGGCGGGCGAGGACGCGCTGGCGCCGCTTCTCGGTCGTCGCGTCGTCATTCACGGCATGCTGAAACATGCCGAGCACGACACGCCTGTCGGCACTTCTGGAACGTTCACGCCTGTACCAACCAACGGCGGCTCGCCGCTCGGATCGGACCTGAAGATTCGCGAAATCAACGTCGAGTCTGCGAGCCTCGCGCCTGTGGCAGAGGCCGCCAGGAACGAGCCGGCGATTTTCGGAGCGCCCGAGCCGCAGCCGGAACCGCCGCCCGCAGCCGCGGAGCCTCAGGCCCCAGCTCCAGCAGCCGAACCGGAAAAGCCTGCGCCTGCGTTGCCGAAGACCGCCAGCCCGCTTCCGCTGATTGGGTTGATCGGTCTGCTGTCGCTGGCGTGTGGTCTCGGACTGCGACTGTTCAACCGCACCAGCGCGCGGTATTCGTAACGGCTCCGCAGGGAGCGGTGAAGGGTCACCGCTCCTGCGTTGCCAACATGCGCGCCTGAGTGTTATTGCGGTTTGACGAACAGGCCGACCAGACCTGCCGATCCTTTGGCGTGCGACATCCCGCCCTGCGGAACCAGCTTGGCCAGGAACTCCTCGCGCGTCAGGCCCGGTGGCAGCTCTTTCGGATCGAAATCGGTGGCGACGACGACAAACGTGTAGTGGTGCGGCGATCCGGGCGGCGTGCAAGGGCCGGAGTAGAAGCCGACGCCCTGCGTGCTCTTGCCGCCGACATATTTATCCGACTCCTTGCTCACCTCGCCTTCGGCGAAGCTGGTGACGTTCGGCGGAATGCCGTAGGCCACCCAGTGATGCACACCGGCGCCGCCGCGCCCTTCCGGATCCTCCATCAACAGCGCGAAGCTCCTGGTCCCCTCCGGTGCGCCGCTCCACGAAAGCTGCGGTGACACATTCTCACCGACGCAGTTGGGGTTCTGCGCGTTCTTGTTGGCGACCTTCCGCGGCATCATCTGGCCGTCCTTGAAGGTGGTCGACGTCAGCGTGAACGCGGTCTGCGCCGCGGCGCTGGCGGCAAAGGCCACGGTCAGCGCACCGGCCGTGATCAGGTGACGTGAAAACATATGCCCTCCAGAAACGAGAATTGTATGTCATGAGCCGTCAGCTGAAGACGCTCGAGCGCGTCCTGTCCAAGGCGGGCGTCGGATCGCGCACCGAAGCGCGCGCCTGGATTGCCGCCGGACGCGTGAAGGTGAATGGCAAGGTCGTACGGGATCCCGACCAATGGATTGATATGGGCCGCGACCAGCTGCGTTTCGACAACAAGCCGCTCGCATCGCGCGAGCGCGTCTACGTGCTCCTCTACAAACCGACCGGTTACATCACGACCTACAAGGATCCGCAGGGCCGGCCGACGGTGTACGACCTCATCAAAGACGTCGGCACGTTCGTCTCGCCGGTGGGGCGGCTCGATCTCGACACGTCCGGCTTGCTGCTGCTGACCAACGACAACCAGTTCGCCGAGCGCGTTACCAACCCCGCGTCGCATGTGTCGAAGACGTATCTGGTGAAAGCTTCGATGGTGTTATCGCACGAACAGCTGCAGCAGCTGCGCGAGGGCATCGAGCTCTCCGACGGCGTGACGCGTCCCGCCCGCGTCTCGCGGCTGCGCGACTCCGCGAAGTACACGCACTTCGAGATCACGCTGACGGAGGGACGCAACCGTCAGGTGCGCCGGATGGTCGAAGCGCTTGGCGCGAAGGTGTTGAAGCTGGTGCGCGTCAAAATCGGCCCGATTGCCATCGGCACGCTGCCCATCGGCAAATGGAGACCACTGACCCGCACCGAGGTCGCCGCGCTGAAGTAAGATGGCGCCGCTTCGTCATGAGCACGCACCGACTGGTCCTGATGGCCGGCGTGGTGGCGACGATTGCAGTTGCGTCGTTCGCAATAATGTCCTTGACTGGGCTGCCGGTTGGGACGAAGCCGTCGTTGAGAACGTCGTGGGGCGAGCCGGATCTGCAAGGCATCTGGACGAGGGACGTCGACATCCCTCTCGAGCGACCCGCCAAGTACGCCAACCAGGAATTTTTTTCCGACGCCGAACGCCGCGATCTCGATCGGCAGATTTCCGACATCATCAAACGCGACAGCACTGAGGAGCGACGCGCTCGCGGGACCGAACGCGACGTCAATACTGAATTCGCTCAGGAACCGTTCACGATCCATCTGCCCGTCGGCCGACGCACCTCACTCGTTGTCGATCCGCCCGACGGAAGGATCCCTGGTCTGACGCCGGAGGCTCAGAAGAAGCGCGATGCCTTCCGACAGTTCCAGCTGGCGCTCCTGCAGCCCACTGAGGCCTGCAAGGAGCATCACCCGGGCTGCGCAGGAGGAAAGTACGGCCCGGTCTCACCGAGACGAAACGAAACGCCTCCCAGCTACATCGGTGCGGGCGCGAACGCGGGCATCAACCGTGCGAATGGACCCGAAGACCGGACGCTGACCGAACGCTGCCTGAACGGCACGCTTCCCGACTTCGGAAATTTCATCGGTGGTTTCAGTCGCATCGTCCAGTCTCCGGGCGTGATCTCGATCGTGTATGACGTCGGCCCCGGCGTGGGACGGCCCCGCATCATTCCAATCACCACGGCGCCGCACCTGCCGGAGACGATGCGGCAGTACTGGGGAGACTCGCGCGGGCACTGGGAGGGCGATACGCTGATCGTGGATGTCACGAACTTCTCGCCGAAGTCGGACTTTCAGGGATCTCACGAACACCTGCATCTGCTCGAACGATGGACGCGCATCGACGCCGACACGATCGACTATGTCGTGACGATCGACGATCCGACGACGTGGGTCCGACCGTGGACGGCCAGGCAGGAGCTGAAGAAGCAAAGCGACAGAGAGAACCGCATTTTCTACGAGCCGCGCTGTCACGAAGGCAACTACGGCTTGATCGCGCTGCTGAGCGGAGCACGCGAGTCGGAACGGGCGTTCGCCGAGGGACGTGGCGCCGATCCCGCCACACTGTGCGTCGTCATCGGTGGATGCGGCGGATTCGTGCGTGGCGGATTTGCGGATTCGGGGCCGGACGCCGACCCTTTCCAAAGCTCGCCACCCCGCGCGCCTTGAACCTGAGATTGAGCTGCAGCGTGAAGATCGAGCCGATCGGCATTGCTACGCTGCCGATCGGCTCCTGGCGTTTGCTACGCGCGCGGAAGTCGTCGCGTTTATGCAGGCTCGGTCGGCAGCCCCGCTTCGGTCAGTTCCTTGATCCCGCCGGCGTTGTACACCGACGTATATCCCATGTCGCGCAGCGTCTTTCCGGCGAGCGCCGACCGTCCGCCGGATGCGCAATAGAGCACGATCGTTCGATCCTTCTGCAGCGCGGGGTTGTGATACGTGGTCGCCTGATCGGCGCGGAACTCGATCATGCCTCTCGGAATATGAATTGCGCCGCGAATCTTGCCTGTCTGTTGGATTTCCGGCGTGTCGCGGACGTCGATGAACACCACGTCGGACCGCGAGGTCATTTCGCGCACTTCCTCCGGCTTCAATTTCGGGACGGCCGCGTTTGCCGCCGCCAGCAGTTCCTGAACGCTTGCAGCCATAGCACCTCCTCGGGAGATAACAAGAGACTGATCTACCATGTGGCGCATGAAACTGCTCACGCTCGTCCTGATTGCCGCGGCCCTCACTCCCGTTGCGGCTCAGCCGCAACGACAGCAGCCGGCGCCGGCCGCGGCTGCCGCCGCTGACCCGTCGAAGAAGCCGACGCCGAAGCTGGCGGATGGACATCCCGACCTGAACGGCTACTGGGCGATCAGTCGCGGGCCGGACACGCCCGTCAACAGCGAGTTCGGGCAGCGCAACCCATTCATCAAGCGCGGCGACTGGCGAAATGCGAAAGAAGCGTACGCGGATCCCAATCAGCCGCCCTACAAGCCGGAGCTGAAGGCCAAGGTCGAGGAGCTCGCCAGGACCGAGAGCAAGACCGACACGGCATTCTTCTGCAAGCCGGGCGGCGTGCCGCGCATCGGCCCGCCGCACGCGATCCTGCAGGCGCCTGGGATGCCCATCGTCTTCCTGTATCAGCTCGGCGCGGGCAACAGCTTCCGTCAGGTGCCGACCGATACCCGCGAGCACGACGACATCGCGCTGTCGATCGGCAACATGTACAACGGCGACTCCATCGGACGGTGGGAAGGCAACACCCTCGTCGTGGAAACCGTCGGTTTCATCGATGAAACGTGGATCGGTATCTACGGCTGGTTCCACAGCGACAAGATGAAGGTCGTAGAGCGGATCTCGCGAGTCGGCGACACGCTGCACTATCAGGCGACGGTCGAGGATCCGGAGATCTTTACCCGCCCGTGGACGATGAATCCGTGGGTATCGGTGAAGACCAACGAGCGCATCATCGAAAATCCGCCGTGCGTCGAGACGGATTTCGACAACCTGACGAGCCTCGACGAAAAAACCAAGCACTAGCTCCCCGTTTGGGAGGACAATAGCCGGCCACATCCAGGAGGTGGTCACATGACTCGGCCAGTTCGCATCGCGGTGGTCATGGTCACCCTCGTCATCATCGCGTCGTGGACCGCGATCGTCCACACGCAATCGGGCGGCAAGGTCGACCAGAAGATCACCGACCCGCAGGCTGCCATCAAGGCGGCGGCAGCCGCGTTCAAGCAAGCCAAGCCTCTCGAAAACTTCGCGCCCAAGAAAACAGCGTGGGGCGACCCCGACATCAGCGGAACGTATCTGGTCGCCACGTATACGCCGCTGCAGCGGCCGGAGCGGCTGAAAGACAAGGCATTCTTCACAGAAGACGAGGCGATCGCGGAGCTTGCCCGAGTCATCGGACAGGACGCGGAGGTCGATCCGCGCAACGTGCACTACGACTGGAAGGAGTACGGCATGGACGGGTGGCAGAGCCCGATTCGACCGTCGCTTCGCACGTCGCTGATCGTCGATCCGCCCGACGGACGCATTCCTCCGCTGTCGGCCGAGGGACAGAAGCGTCGCGCCGATCGCGCGGCTGCCGCGCGTCTCCGCGCGCCCGAGGTGGCCGTGCGGACGCTGGCCAGTACCTATACGCGCTGCATCACCGGCAACGCCGCCGGCGGCCCGCTTGTGCGGGGCGGAAATCCCGATCCGGTGAACACGACCGGCAGCGAAGCGGGCGTCACCGCCGACATTCAGATCCTGCAGTCGCCGGGGTATGCGGCGATCATCACGCAATCGAATTCCGACGTGCGGATCATTCCGTTGCGGCCGACGCCAATGCCTCCGGCGAACGTGCGCACCTGGCTCGGCATCTCACGCGGGCACTGGGAAGGCAACACGCTCGTGGTCGAGACGGCGAACTTCAACGACAAGACGCCGGCAACGAACTTTCAGGGCTCGACGGAAAATCTGAAGATGACCGAGCGCTTCACGCTCGTCAATCCGACGACGATCAAGTACGAGTACACACTCGAGGATCCGCACACCTGGACGCGGCCGTGGTCGGTCGAGACCTTCATACCGCGCGAGCAGCCGGGGATCTTCGAGTTCGCGTGCCACGAGTCGAACTACGGCCTGTTCAACGTCGTCCGCGGCGCACAGATCCGCGAGAAGGAATTGATCGACAAGGGGCTGCCGATCAGCGGGGCGGGCGGGGCCGCTGGCGCCCAATAAAGTTGGAAGTTCACGGTGCCTGCGCGCCGACGTGTTCGATGAACAACGAATAGATCGACGTGCTGCCGCAGATGAAGAGCCGGTTCTTCTTCCTGCCGCCGAAGCAGAGGTTAGCGCACGTCTCCGGAATGTGAATCTTGCCGATCAGCGTCCCGTCGGGCGCATAGCACCGCACGCCTGATTCATTTGCATCTCCGCTGCCCAGCGTGATCCAGACATTCCCGTCCATGTCCGTCCGCACGCCGTCTGACCGGCCCACCGCGCCGAACGTCGGCACGAACACACGTCCGTTCGTCAGCCTGTCGCCCATCACGTCGTAGACACGCACGTTCGAGTCGCGTCCGCTCGAGCTCTGCACGCCCGTATCGACGATGTAGAGCTTCGATTCGTCAGGCGAGAAAGCGAGACCGTCGGGGCCTCCCATGCCGGTGGCGACGACGGTCGCACGCAGGGTTTTCGGATCCAGCCGGTACACCTGTGTGGGCAGCTCCGGCTTGATCGGATGCCCCTCGTAGTTTCCAAGGTTGCCGAACAGCGGATCCGTAAACCAGATTGCGCCGTCGGCCGAGACGACGACGTCGTTCGGAGCGTTCAGCGGCTTGCCCTCGAACTTGTCGATGAGCACGGTGATCGATGCGTCGTGCTCGGTACGCGTCAGGCGCCGCGTGTCGTGTTCGCACGTGATCAGCCGGCCTTCGCGGTCGCGCGTGTTGCCGTTGGAATTATTCGACGGGTATCGGAACACGCTGACGTGGCCGTCGTCTTCGGTCCACCGCATGATGCGGTTGTTCGGGATGTCGCTCCACAGCAGGTAACCGCCGTCGCGTACGTAGACCGGTCCCTCGCACCAGCGGAATCCTGTCGCGATGCGCTCGATGCCGGCGTTGCCAATCTTGTGGAAGCGCGGGTCGAGGGCCTCGATGCGCGGGTCAGGGTAACGCGTGTTCGGGAGCGGCCCGAGCGGAAGATCCTGCGCAGCGCGCGCGAGCGGGGACATGGCGGCAGCAGCGAGCGAACCTGCGGCACCGGTCAGAAGAGTGCGTCTGTGCATATGGGGCCTGGATTTTATGTGAATGTGAGGAGCGTCACACGACCGACGCTCCTCGTCGGCGGAGGGTTCAGCGCCTGAACGCTGTTGGCTGCTGGATGTCGGAAGGCTGCTGCGAGAAGGCTTGTTCAGCCGCTACCTCGTAGCAGGTATTCTCGCTCGCGTCGCCGAGCGTCGAATCTACGTACCGCCGCACCGATTCGACGGAAGGCGCTTCCCATAGACATGTCGCTACGGACCCGTCGCGGCTCGGATAGAACTGGAGACCCTGGACTCCGGTTGGAGCGCCTTCGTTCCTGATAAGCTTTGCGCCACGCGCGAAGGCGATTTGCGGGTTCGTGAATCGATGCTGGACAACGACATACATCTCCGCACCTCCGAGGCTGGCCGGATGGCCGTCCGGCTGGTTTTGTGACGACGTAACGTAACAGTGTTTCAATAAGACTGTCAAGTGGGGCGACCCCGAGAACACGACGAGGCGACACGCGAAGCGCTGCGAGCCGAAGCCGAGCGCATCGTCGCCGAGCACGGTCTTGCGGCGCTGTCGGTGCGCGCGGTCGCCGATGCGGCGCACACCACGACGCGCGCCGTCTACAGCACCTTCGGTTCGAAGGACGGACTGGTCGATGCGCTGGCGCAGACCGCCTTTGAATTCCTCGACACGGAAATTGCGAAGCTCCCGGAAACGGACGATCCGGTTCGCGATGCGGTGCAGGTGGCGATCACGGTATTCCGACGGCTCGCGCTCGAGCATCCCGTCCTGTATCGGATCGCCTTCCAGCGCGTCGCCCCCGCACTTCGCGCCGGTCCCGAAGTGACCGCGGCCCGTCAGCGTGCGTTCGCGCAGCTGCAGGGAAAGATGCATCGGATTGAGCAGGCGGGCCTTCTGGGACGCACGTCACTGCAGGAGGCGACCATTGCAGTCGAAGCAATGATGGAAGGCCTTGCCAACGCCGAACTACGCGGGCGCACGCTGCCAATTCTTCCCGCGGGGAAGGAAAAACAGGCGTGGCGCCGCGCTCTCACCATCCTCATTCGAGGATTTCGCGCAGAGGAGTAGCGGATGAGACCACCGAATTCTCTGCCGGATGGCGACTCCTGACGCTGCCGAATGCGTTTGGAGAAGAGAGTCAGACGATGACTACAAGAGCTTCACCCAAAACGAAACGCAGTTTGGCACCACCGTGCGAGTGGATGCCGATATCAACGTGCACACATTCCTTGGCGGCGTGCGCGTCAGCGCAAGGCAAGTTCCGGCCCTCACCCCTTATGCCCAGGCGCTGTTCCGTCTCGCACGTGCGGCCGGCAACATCAAGGGGCAGGCTACGATTGCAGGCCGGACGATTGACGTGATCGATACCCACCAATCAGACAGCGATTTCGCGTTCGATGCCGGCGGCGGCGTGAACTTCAACGTCAGCGATGCATTCGCGGTGCGAGTCGGTGCAAGCTACCTGCGCGTGGGCGGAAGCGACGGCGGCAACGCGTTTCGCTTTGGTGTAGGCGCAGTCGTTCCCTTCTGACGCGCGTCGCACCCTCAGGGAATACGTTCCGGGAACCGCGGGATGAAGCCGTCGCGGTTCGGCATGCGCACCTTCGGCAGCGTCTGCGCGTTCATCACATCGCTGGCGCCGATGATTTTGTTCTGTGCCAGGATGAACGCGGTCAACGCGTAGACCTCGTCGTTGGTGAGGGTACGCGGTCGCGGCCACGGCATTGCCCGGCGCGTGAAGTCGAAGATGGTCGTCGCGTAGGGCCAGAAGTTGGCGATCGTCTTCGTCGTTTCGATGCCCGACGTCAGCGGTTCGCCGCCGACGACCGCTGCCGCGATTCCGCCCTTGCCGTTTTCGCCGTGGCAGACGGCGCACTTCGTCGCGAACACTTTCGACCCTTCATCAGGCGTGCCGCTGCCGGGCGGCAGTCCCGTTCCGTCCGGAAGAATGCTGATGTCCCATGCGGCCACATCGGATTCCGCGATGTGCTTGCCGAATCCCTGCGCCGACAGAGAATTTGCGAACAGCGTCAGCGCGACGGCAGCGAGCGCGTTACGCATACACATGCTTCACCTCTCCGCTGCGATCGACGGCCCAGGATGTCGGACCGTTGTAATGCTGGCTTGGGAAAGCGACCGGATTCGTCACAGGCGTTTTCGTCTGGCCGCGGCGCGCGATCACCTCCGCGCGCGTCGGCTGCACGTTGCCTGCCTCGTCCCACGCGCGGCTCTGCAGCACTGCTGGCCCGCCGTCCCATTTCCACGGCAGCCTGAATCGCGTGAACGCCTTCGGCAGCACCGGCTCCTGCAGCGCGGCCTCCGCCCACGTTTTGCCGCCGTCTGCGCTGACCATCACCTTGGCAATGCGTCCGCTCGCCGAGTACGCCACGCCTGACACTTCGTAGAAGCCGGCGCCGTTCATCTTCAATCCCGGTGACGGGTGCGTGATGAACGACTTCACTTCCTGAAGGAAGTAGAACTGATACGCCTTGCCATTCGGCAGAATCGGCGCATAGGTGCGCGCCTCGTAGTAGCTCATGCCGGGCTGGTCCGTCAGCTTGATGCGGCGCAGCCACTTGACGTTCATATTCCCTTCCCAGCCCGGAAGGAGCAGCCGCATCGGATATCCATTGCCGGGCATCAGCCGCTCACCGTTCTGGTACAGCGCCACCATTGCGTCGTCGAGCGCTTTGCCGATGGGAACACTGCGGCTCAGCGCGAGCGAGTCGGCGCCCTCGGCAATCAGCCATTTTGCTTTCGGATCGATGCCTGCTTCTTCGAGCAGCGTCGACAGCATCACGCCCGTCCACTCGGCGCACGACGCGAGACCGTGCAGCGTCTGCACGTTCGCCTGTACCGGCTGGTTCGAAAAGAGCGGCGCGCTGTTGCCGCCGCATTCGACGAAGGTCATGCGCGACTGCATCGGGTAGCGCGACAGCGTATCGAGTGTGAACTCGAGCGGCTGCTTTACCAGACCGTGGATGACGAGGCGATGCTGCGCCGGATCGATGTCGGGCGCACCTGAGTGGGAGATCACGAAATGCAATCCGTTGGGCGTGAACGTACCGTTCACCAGATGGTGCGGTGTGCGCGCGTGCTGCGTGCGCGGCTCCCCCTTCGGATTGCTGAGCGTCCGCACGACGTGCTTCTCGTATGACGAAGGCGTCGCATACTCCGGAATTGGAATGCCTGGCTTCGTGCTCCATGGCGCATCGGTCAGCTGCTGCGCGGAAGCAGTCTCGCTGAGCGTGTAGCCGGTCATCGCCGCCGCGAGCGCGGCGCCGCTCGTTAGAAATGCTCGACGATGGAGGAGACCGTTGCCGGCCGCGATTTCCAGTGATTCGAGAGCGCGACGAGAGGTCTGGTGTGGCATAGCGGCGCGATTCTAGCGCCGTTTGTCAGTTCCGCGCGAAGCAATATAGACGGCCGGCGCCGCCGAGCGGCGCTGTGTTCGCGCAGCTTTGGTTGTCGTGCGCCGAATTCCACGACGACAAGCTTCCGGCCGTGCTGCCGCCAGGACCGAGCCCGTCGGTATGTCCGACTCGTGCACTGATCGCTGCCGACTGCGACGTCCAGTCGTTGCAGGTCCTGCCGGGAATGAGCGTGCCGTCGGGGTTCGAACCGGTGAGGACGTCGTGTTCTACTGGCGCCGGTGACCCGGGCCACTGTCCGTTGATCCGCCGGCCCGTTTCGTCGATGAAGAGGTCCGCGGCCCCTGTGCGGGAATGGAGTTCGTTCAGATTTCTCGCGATGAGGACGCCGTTCGCATTGCGCCAGGGGCCGATGCCGATTCGGCTCCGCGCATCAACGGATGCGCCGCCGTTATCCGGATCGTGCTCGGCGCTGACATATGCGCGCCACGTGTGGCCGCCTGCGCCGACCGCTGCCGCCAGCTGCTGACACCTCGCATCGGCGCCGCGCACGCCACCGAGATCGCCCGTCGTGCTCTTCGCGCTCGTGACGAAGAAAGTCATCGCGCCGGTCGGATTGGATGGAATGACGCTGTCGTTGGCGCCGCATCCGACTACGAATACTGCGAGAACGACTGCGGACCCCCTCTTCATGCAGTCTCAGCGCTCGGGCGGGCCGTAGCCAGCGTCCTTCCAGATCGCCTGTGCCTCAGGCGATGCGAGGTACTGAAGCAGCGCCTTCGCACCGGCCGGATCGCTCGCATGCGTAGAGATGAACCCGACGACGGGCACGGGGGCAGTAAGGCTTCGAGGCAACACCCCGACGACGTCGTACTTGTCTTTGTCCGGAAGCATGTCGCTGAGCATCAACATGCCGATATCGATGTCGCCGTTGGCGAGCCGCGTCGCTGTCTTGATCGTGTTGCGCGTGACATTGGGAGCGATGCCTTGCGCACCGGGTCCGAGTTCGACCTCGCTCTTGCCAGCGACCTGGTCGAAGATCCCGAGCTTGGTGAGCGCTTCCAACGGTCCCTGTCCGGCGACTGTGAAGTCGGGATCCTCATAACCGATCCGCTTCGCCGCAAGCAGCGCCTTCTTCACCGCATCCGGCGTCGAGATGTCGGGCTTCGGCCGCCCCTTTGGCACGCCGATGGCCGTGAGAATTGTGTTAATTGGCGTCGCGCTTTCGAGCACGATGCTGCCCGACGTGAGCGCGCCGGGAAACGGCGCGATGATCAGCGACACGTCGAGCGGCTGACCCTTGGCAACGGTGCGTCGCGTTTCCACACCATTGCCGTACGTGACCTTGACCGTGCGGCCGCTCTTTGCCTGGAAGGCGTCGACGATCTTCTGCGTGGGAGCACGCATTGGACCGACAGCCAGCAGGGTGATCTCGCCCTGACCCTGAGCATGCACCGGCCATGCGGCGCCGGCGATGGCGACGGCGATAACGACCGAATAGAAGTTTTTCATCACTGCGCTCGGCGATAGTGTTCTGTGGATGTGCGCGCCGCCACCTTCATCGTCTTCATCTTCTTGATGTATTCGGGATAAAGGGTCTCTTCGCCGCCAAGGGCGCTCTCGAGCGGAATGCCGTATTCGGTGGCGAAGTCGGCGAGGATGTCGTTCTTGCCCGGCATGAAGCTGGGCACTTTGCCGGCGCCGATAATCGTGCCGTCGGGACTGATCTCGCACGGAAACGGCGGAATGATCTGTGTCGGATCGAAAATCCAGCTCGACTCGCGGATGTACGGTGCCGTGAGGTACAACGGGTCGTCGATGATGAAGGTGATCGTCAGCAGATTTCCGTACCGATGCACGCGCGTCGTTACTTCCGAGCGCTCGCTCTTCGGCACGCCGGTGCGCGTGAGATAGGCCTCCTTCAGATGCGTGGTGGTGTAAACGAGCGTGTTGCGTTCCCAGTGCCCCGTTGAAAATCCCGACCACTTGTGCGGCGCGTTCGCTGACGGATGTGGACGGCCGTCCATGTAAATCACCTGCTCCGGCTCCTGCCACGCGACGTGCAGGCGCAATCCGACGGGCTGCTTCGTCTGGTCGTCGAGTTCCGTCGTAATGCGCAGCTGCGAGACCGAGACGCGCAGACCGATGTCGATCGGATGGGGACGGCACAGGTTCTCGGGAAGGTCGAGTTGATCCGGATGCCAGCTCTCCGCCCGCAACCGTCCCGCCTCGTTGATGGGGATGCCCGTGTAATCGCCGATGTCCATGTGCGTGTTGTAGACACGCGGCGACCACTCGCCGGTGAGATCGACCTGCGCGAACGCAGGCCGGCTCGCGAATGCAAGCAGCAGGAGAATCAGCGCGGTTCGTTTGCTCGGCATGGCGTTGGATCCCATCCGGATGCATCCGGCAGTTTCTTGAAGTGCGCGTGCATGATGAGCGGCTCGATCAGGTACTGCGGATCGGTCACCATCGTGGTCACGACGAGCCAGGTATTCTTGGTGTACGGATCCGAAAACGTGTCGAAGTACTCTTCGATGACGGCGTTCGCGCTGTAAGGAACACCATTCTTCTGCAGGTAGCCGGGACGCATGCGCGTGGTGACGACCCGCAGATAATCCGGAGGTTTCTGCTGCGCCTTGTCAACCACCAGGCGGCCCTCTTTGTCCTGAACCGGGCCGCCTTGTCCATCTCGACGATCTCTGGGCTCCCCTCCGCCCCATGACGCCGCTGAGTAGCCCTGCCACGACGGCTTCTCGCCGGCGGGCGGTGAGCCCGCGAAGTGGAACAGACGCGTCTGCTGTCCGGAATCGGTATCCACACGCAGCGTGTTCTCGTCCTGCCACGTGATGTGCAGCCGCCCTGGCACCTGCATGATGCCGCCGGCGCCGTACGATCTGCACGCTTCGCCGCTCGCCTCGTCCTTCGCCGGATCCCACAACGCAGCGACGCGTCGTCCTTCGGGGTTCAGCGGCACCTGGATGTAGTCGTTCTTGTCCGGCACGAGCATGCGGAAGCGCCACTTTTCCGTCACCTCCGACACCCAGTAGCCGGTGTAATCGTCTGGCGCGGTGGCGCGCTGCGCGGCGAGGTGGCGTGACAGCAGCAGTAGCACGGCTGCCACGAAAACCAGTCCCGATCGGCGCGGACCTTTCAGGTCCGCGAAACGCGTCTTCATGATCAGAAGTTCGCGGCCGGTCCCTGGTACTTGAAGCCGTCCGACGGCCGCTCGATCACCTGCAGCAGCAGTCGATGGTCTTCGGCGATGCGTCCGGGATATCCGGTCACGATGACTTTGTCGCCGGCGCGGAGCGTCGACGCGGTCAGCCCGCCTTCGGTGAGCTGCTGTGGAGCAGCGCCTTCAATCGTCCAGATCTGTTTCTCACCTTTGTCGTCGGGGGCTTCAACCTTCATGAACGAGTGCGGGTTGCGCCACACGAACTCCTTCAGCGTGCCTTCAATCTTGACGACCTGGCCATGGACGTAAGTCGCCGTTGCCGAATGATGCGCGAATGTTGAGGACGAGAGGACGAGAGTAAAGCAGACGACGAGCAATCCAGGTTTCATGCGCGCTCCTAGTTACTTGAACGGGCACCGTTGGTGCTGAGGCTCCGATACGCGGCCTCGATGAACATGTCGGTCGTCCAGTTCCCCGTATCATGGCCGTAGACCGGGTCGTAGTCTCGCGTGGGTTTCGCCGCCTTCACCTGCTCCAGCGTCATGCCGCGCTTGATCATGTCCTGGAGGCGGTCGCGCACAATCGTCACCATCTGGTGGTAGATATCGAGATCCGCAACGTCGCTGACGCGTCCGTGCCCCGGGATGATCATCGTCCCGTTCTCCATGTGATCCGCCGGGACCGCCATCTGCCGCAGACGATTCAGTCCTTCGAGCACGCCCTGCAGGCTGCCGCCGCTTTTCAGATCGATGATTGGATATTCGGTCGGATCGAAAATGTCGCCGGTGGCGATCACGTCGGCGCGACGAAACAGCACGATGCTGTCGCTCCCGGTCGTCGCCGCCTGATGGAAGACCTGCACCGCGTCCCCGTTGAACGACAGGTTCTTCTGCGGACCGGAGTACGTATCGTTCAGCCACCCGGGCTCCGGCACACCAAGCTTCGCGAGCGGGTCGCTCATGCGCTCGAGCATCGTGCTGAAGCCGACGATGAAGACGCGCGCCTGCGCGGCACGCGCGATCGCAAGCGGACGTCCGAGCCGCGCGAAATTTGCATTGCCGCCAACGTGATCGGCGCGCTCGTTCGTGTTGACGATGTAGGTGACCTGACCCTTTGAAACGTTCCGCAGCGCCTGGACGACCTTGTCGGTCATCGGCGCGCTGCCCGAGTCCACCAGCAGGATGCCGTCCTTGCCGACCTGCACCGCGATGTTGCCGCCGGCCCCCGCAAGCATGCTGACGTTGCCCTGCACGTGCAGCAGCTCCGGGCCTTGCGTGTCCTGCGAGTAGACGTATTGCGTCGGGCCGACAAGGGCGGCAAGTAGAACGACCGACGCGCCGAGAAGGCGGACCGCGGTCATATGGTGAGGGCAGATTGTAACGCTTGTCCGGAGGGTTGGTCGATGCGTAGCGGGATCACGGCCGCCACGGACGTGCCTGTTCCAGGGGTCGAACGTATTTCCAGCACCCCGCCGATTGTCTCGACGCGCTCAACCATGCTGATCAGCCCCACGCCGTTCCGCCAGGCGGCGTCAACGTCAAATCCCACGCCGTCGTCGATAACCGTGAGCCGAAGCTCGCCCGGCGCGCCGGCCACGCGCACCAACACCTCACTGGCGCGGCTGTATTTGATGGCGTTCTGCAGCGCCTCCTGAACGATCCGGAAGACGCACAACATCAGGTCGGGTGGCAGCGTCGATGGAACGGCCCGGTGCTCGAAGAGAACGGCCAGACCGGCACGCGACACTTCCGCGCACAGACGCTCGAGTGCCGCCACAAGGCCGATCACTCGCAATCGCGCTGGATGCAAACGATGTGAGAGTGAGTGCAGGCTGCGGGCTATGTCACGGGCAGCCTCCACCGCGCCCGTGGCCGTTCCCTCACCATCTCGCCGCGGCAGCGATTCGAGATCGATCGTCAGCAGCAGCATCCGCTGACAGATGTCGTCGTGCAGCTCGCGTGCGATACGCGAACGCTCGGTCTCTTGTGCGTTCAACAAACGAGCTCCGAGATCGCGATTGCGCTCGTAGCTCGCGCGGAGCTCATTGCGGTTGCCCCGCAGTTCCGCCTCAGCGCGCCGTCGCCGCGTGCGTTGAATCAGCAGTCCCGCTATCAGTCCCATCTGCAGGACCACGACGGTGAGCACCGCGAGGATATACGTCTTGTAGCGATCCCATGCTGTCGGATCGCGAAACTTGACGAGCGTTCCAGCGGGTATCCGCGCTTCGTCAATGCGCCACTTGCGAAGCTGTCGCCAATCGACCTGGTTCACATTCAGGTTGAGAACAGCAACAGGAATACTGTCGGCGGATTCGCCGCGCAGCACTCGGACGGCGACTTCGCCGACCTGCCGAACGGCATCCCGTTGCGTGTAGAGACTGCCGCCTACGATGCCGTGACTCATCGCGGAATCGACCCAGCAATAAGTCGGTGCGTTCGCCGCTGCCGCTACGCGGTCGACGTAATCGAGCGGATGGAACCTCTTGCCGGCGCCGTCCTCGTTAACCAGGATGTAATAGACCGCCGAGCCTTTGGGGAGTTGCGACAACCGTTGCACGAGGTCGGTTGTCGTCAGTCCCGACAAATAGGTGAATGTCAGTCCGGAGCCAAAGGCAGATCGGTCCAACTGCTGTCGCACAGTCTGCTCGTACGCCTTGTCCGCATCGGCGGCGCCGATGACGACATATACACGCGTCACCTCCGGCTCCAGCTGACGCAGCAAGCCAATCGTTGCCGCGAAATTACGCTCCTGAACCAGCCCCGTCGAATTGGGTCGACGGGTCGTGAGCGGCCGGTTCGTGAGGTAAACGATCGGTGTCTCCGGGAACAGCGTGGCGCCGAAGCCGTTGACGAACTCGATTGCCGCGTCCTGCAGCGCGACGACGAGATCGAAATGAATGTCCCGGTACTTCTGACGCAGAAAATCGCGAAACGCGGTCTTGGAGCCAGGATCAGGGAACCGGGACAGGTCGATGAACTCCGAGTAGTAGTCGAGATTGCTCGCGAGACCCACGTTGAGGATGCGGGGGAGCTCGTCCTCGCCGACAATCGAAAACTCCGCATCGCGCCTGGTCGAATACAGCGCGAGAACCTGGTTGTGATTGCTTTGCGCGCGAGCCGCTGATGGGAAAAACGTGAGAAGACTGATGGTCGCCCACACCAGCGTCTTCATCGTTACCTCCCGACGGATGAAAGGCGGGCATTGTCGCACAGCGGAGCATAAAATGAGCGCTGTGACTGCAGGGAAAGATCGTCGGCCACGAGTTGTCATCGCCGACGATCATCCGTTGGTGCTGCAGGCGTTCCACTCGATGCTGGCGCGCGACTGCGATGTTGTGGCGGCTGTGCCCCGTGGACACGAAGCAGTTGAGGCGGTGACGCGGCTGCGGCCCGACGTGCTCGTCGTCGATTTGATGCTGCCGGATGTGGACGGTCTGGAGATCTGCCGACGCCTGAAGGTCAGCGTTCCGGACATGCAAATCGTCATTGTTACCGCGTTTGACGATGACGACGTCCGGACTATTGCGCTGAACAATGGCGCGGCGGCGTACGTCCCGAAGTATTCGGCTGCCGGCACCCTCGCCCGTACCGTTCAGCAGCTCTGCAACAACAACTCCAAGACGTAACGCCGCCGAAACTTCGTCCGCTCAGACCGGACTACCTCGGCTGCACCGGCAGACGAACTCAGGCGATGCGACTGGCACGGTGTTTCGCACGCATCGAGTGCTCGCGCATCGACCCGAAGCGGTGTTTGAGGCTTTCGCGCGGCCGGAGCTCCTCCATCGTGATTCACCACGTTTCGAAGCCGCGCTACGTGCTCACGATTACGCTGGCTGCCGATGAAGGCGGAACGGCGATTACCTGGACGCAGGAGTTCGAGGACGTTGCGGTGGCGGCACGCATCAAGCACATCGTCGAACCTGCGAATGAGCAGAATCTGGATCGGCTCGAATCCGTTCTCGCCGCGGCGGGCGGCCGCGAGCGAAGTCGCGTGGGCCGTTAGGAGCGGACGGTCAATCGCGAGCGTGGACTACGGCGCGAGCTGGTGGCGCGGCGCCTGGAAGGTTGTGTCGACATGCGGCGTGCCCGGCGCTGCCGCCCGGCCCGCGCGCCGATCGCTGTCTCCTCGCGATCGGTCTGCTTCTCGAGATCGGCGAGAACACCTCGCAGGAACATGATCATTCGCTTGCGTTGCGTCCGCGGCGTAGCGCTCCACTTCTCGCTGCCGGCGCGCTTGTGCGCGATTTTGAATTTGAGGCCGGTGAGCGTCGTCGTGTAATCGTTCGCCGTTCGTTTGGCCGTGTTTTGATGCGCCAGGATGTACCAGTGGTACTCAGTGCCGACCGGAACACCCGATCCTTCCGGAGCGCGTCCGGCGCGTCGCTTGGTCACGGCATAGCCGATCTGCCACAAGTCGGGAGTGATCTTCTTTTCCTTCCACTCGCCCCGGTCGTAATACCACTTGTGACTTCGGCCGATCTTCATGCCCGTGTAGCGCTGTCCCTCGTGCTCTTTGAATTCGTCGTAGGAAACGGCGAGGTCGCTCTTCGTTTCTTTGGTCGACTGTTTCGTCGAGCTGCGGTTCGCTGCCATGACACACCTCAACGGGTTGATCGGTGCAAGCCGCAGTCCTAGACGAAGCTCGCCCGAATGGCGAGCGAGGTCGGGCTGGCTGTTCGGAGGATTATCGCAACTGGCTGATCCGTTCGGCGTGAATCGACAGCGCGCGCTCAAGAAGCGCTGTCGACGCTTACCATATCGTTAATGGGAAATGTTCCTTGTGAACGTTGAATCACCGCGGCTTGCTGGTTATCGCGTGAAATGAAAGCGGCGCGCATCCATCGGTTTGGTCCGCCCGACGTGATCATCGTTGAGGACATCCCGCGTCCGAGTCCGGCGGCGAGAGAAGTGCTCGTGCGGGTCGCGGCGGCTGGCGTTGGGCCTTGGGACGCGCTCATTCGTGAGGGCAAGAGCAAAGTCAGTCCGCCTCCGCCTCTGACCCTCGGGTCTGACCTGTCGGGCGTCGTCGAAGCCATCGGGTCGGGTGTCAACCAGTTCAAAACTGGTGATGAAATCTACGGCGTGACGAACCCGCAGTTTGTGGGAGCGCAAGCGGAGTACGCGCTGGCCGCCGCCGACATGATCTCCTCGAAGCCCGCGCGCCTAAGCAGCCTCGAGGCCGCGTCCGTGCCCGTCGTCGCGGTCACGGCGTGGCAGATGCTCTTTGAACATGCGCGTCCTGAAGCCGGTCACCGTGTGATGATTCTCGGCGCCGCGGGAAACGTCGGAGCCTATGCGGTCCAGTTCGCCGCGAATGCGGGCTTCCATATCATCGCGGTCGTAGGATCGAAGGACGTGCAGCATGTCCGAAGCCTCGGAGCCACGGACGTGATCGATTATGGAGTCACCGATTTCGCAGATATTGCGCGGTCCGTGGACGTAGTAATCGACACCGTCGGCGGCGACACCCGTGACCGCGCGTTTGGCGCGCTGAAACCGGGCGGGATTCTGGTGACCGTTGTCTCGACTGCGTTCGTGCCCACGCGTCCTGACGTGCGCTCGGCGTTCTTCTATGCAGAAGTTACAGCCGCACGGCTCGGGGCGATTTCCAAGCTGCTTGACAGGGGCGAGGTACTCCCGCAAGTCGGGTCCGTCCTGCCGCTAGCCGATGTGCGCTCCGCGCATGCAATGCTCGCCGGTGCGCCGCATAGTCGCGGCAAAATCATGTTGGAGCTGACGACGTAAACGCACGCACCAGGCGAATGGTGCGGTTGCGCCCCACAATCGGAGAACGATTCGATCATCATCGTCGACGGCGTCGCCGCGAGATGTCGTGGTCGCGAGCCGCGAAAGTCCGAGCGAAATCAACGCTGTTCGACCAGATATTCAAGACACCGGGCACAGTGTGTGGCTGGGTGTTCGGGACAATTTCCGCAACTGGTTCATCCGTGAGGCGGCCTGATGCAGTGATTCGCCCACGGGCATTCTGTGGCGATCTCGCTTCTTTCGATTCGGACTGCACAGGAGAAGGTGGTCCGAGAGTCGCGGGTGGATGATCAGCTTGCGATGCGCATGACGAGAGCGTACTGATCCTCAATAATGATGCTGCCGCCATAGCCGCGCACGGAAAGGATTCCTTCATGCCCGCTCGACGCCGCGAGCCACTCGCCAGAGAGGAGCCAGCGGAACTGCAGGTTGTCGCCACGAACGGCAGCATCGTCACCGACTCGCGCGGCAGGAAGTACATCGACTTCGTGATGGGCTGGTGCGTCGGGAATTTCGGATGGCGCCCCGCGGCGATCGCGAAAGCCATCGAACGCTTCAAGGGACCCGATTACGTCTATCCCGGTTACGCGTATGCGCCGTGGACGGAGCTCGCGCGGCTGCTCGCGTCGCTGGCTCCCCGTCCGTTGATCACATGTTTCCGGGCGACCGGCGGATCCGAGGCGGTCGACCTCGCGCTGCAGGCCGCGATGATCCATACCGGCCGCCGCGCATTGCTCTCGCTCGAAGGCAGCTATCACGGCAACACGCTTGCCGGGTTGAGCATCGGCACGTCCGACAACGGCGAGCAGATTAAAAACCTGCTGCCGCACTGCAGCAAGATTGCTCCGCCGCTTGACGCGAAGGCACTGCGCCGCATCGAGCAGCGGCTGAAGCGGCGCGACGTCGCCGCATTCGTCATGGAGCCGATCAGCATCAATCTCGGCATCCTGATTCCAGAAAACGACGCCATCCGCCAGGTACGCGACCTCTGCCGCCGGTACGGCACGCTGTTCATCGCCGACGAAGTCGCATGCGGATTCGGCCGGACTGGTCGGCTGTTCGCGTGCGAGCACTTCGACCTCGACCCCGACATGCTGTGCGTCGCGAAAGCGATGAGCGGCGGGCTGGCACCGATTGGTGCGGTGATCGCAACCGCAACGATCGCGACGTCGATGGAGGAGAACGACGGGGCTTTTTACTCGACCTACGGGTGGCACCCTCGCAGCGTCGCCGCGGCGATCGCGGCCCTGCGCGATCTCAAGGCGAACCGGGCCCGGCTGCTCACCGGCGTTACCGAGATGAGTGAGTATTTCCGCGTCCGCCTGCTGCAACTCGAGTTCGACCGCCCGGCGGCGGTTCGCATCCAGGGCCTTGCAATCGGCATCGATGTCGGCGACGAGGACTACGCGGACACCATCCATGACCAGTGCCGCCGCAACGGGCTGCTCGTGTCGACAGAAGGATCGACGGTGCTGCTGCTGCCGTCGCTGGCGATCGACAAGCGGACGGCCGCGAGAGGGCTGGACATTCTGGCCCGCTCGATCTGACGCGCCGCGGCGGCGTGGCGCCGAATCCGAGGGTCCAGCCGGGAGTCCGCGCGCGTTCTCGGGGACATGCCGACGCACGTCGCAGTTACGGTATCCAAGATAGTGAATCAGGGGATAGCTGCAAACCACTGATTCTTAAGCCGAAATTCGGTGGCTGGGAGGCAGGGATTCGAACCCCGATAACGTGGTCCAGAGCCACGTGTCCTACCGTTGAACGACCTCCCAATCGTGGTCCTGCACGCTAGAAACAAGTGCGCGGTGCGGCGGGAAACCTGAATTGTACAAAGAAGAAGCGGCCTGACGCAATTGCGCCGGCCGCCTGGAAATGAAAGTGCCGCGAGGATAAACGAGCTACCGGATCTGCTCGTTCGAGCTGTCGTCGCGCGACATGTTCTCGGACGATGACGCCATGTTCTGCGTGTCGTCGCTCGAGCCGCTTGTTTCGCTGCCCGTGAGCTGACTGCGGCGGCGATGACTCGCCATTCCGCCCTTGCGTCCGGCCTCTCGCGCTTCCTCGCTGGTCCACTCGTGGGCCGTGCCCTTCTGATGGGCAGCTTTGCCGCCCTTACTGGCAATTTCGCGCTGCTTCGCGCGGTCCATCGAAGCGAATCCGCGATCCTCTTTAGCCACACTGACCTCCTGCCACTCACATCGCCCGCTGTTTGCCTCCCCGCTCGCGCCGAGTCGGTTGACTCATGTCACGTGCGGGACCAAGCATCCGACTAGCGGGCCTCCGCGTTCGCGCTGTGGGGCTGCAACGGGGGTGCCACGGCTGAAGTGGTAATTCCGGTAACTCTCAGCAGTAAAAGGAACTTATCTACCCACATGGGCGGAGGAAAAACTTTTCCGCCGGCCGCGCGGACGGCGGCGGCGACGCGCAAATGACGCGAATCTCTGAGGAAATTTGCTAGTTCCGCGCCGACAGATAGGAGGCGAAATCCTCGAGCCGCGCTACCGTGCGTTCACGTCCGAGGAGCACGAGGACCTCGAAAATACCCGGACTGGCCGTTCGTCCAGTGACCGCCACACGCGTGGCGTGGATAAGAGGTGCCGCTTTAATGTCCTGCTGTTCCGCTGTTCGTCGCACCGCAGCTTCCACATGTTGCTCGTCAAAGGGCATCACTTCGCGCAGTGCGTGCACCAGTGCGCGCACATGATCGGTAAGCCGCGGCACCGCGAGGTGTTTCTTGCGGGCCTCTTCGTCGTACTCAACCGTTTCCGCGAGAAACGGCCGGGCCTGTTCGACGAAGTCGATCATCCGCTTCGCACGCGGGCGAAGCAATTCGAGCAGCCGCCGCAGCCATTCGTTTGGCGGCGCGTGTGCCGGCCACAGATGCTGTTCAACCAGCAGCGGCAGGACCGCGGCGGCGAGCTGTTCGATCGGCATACGTGCGATGTACTGGCCATTCATCCATTCGAGCTTGGCGACATCGAACACCGCGTTGCTGCCGGTAATGCCTTCGAGCGTGAACGCATCCATCAGCTCCCGCCGTGACATCACTTCCCGGTCATCACCAGGCGACCATCCAAGCAGCGCGAGAAAATTGACGAGCGCATCCGGCAGGTAGCCCTGGCGGGCGTACTCGGTCACCGAGGTGGCGCCATGCCGCTTGCTGAGCCGTTTCCTGTCGGCGCCAAGAATCAGCGGCACGTGCGCGAAGACCGGCAGCGGCGCGCCGAGCGCGCGAAACAGCAGCACGTGCTTCGGCGTGTTGGAAATGTGATCGTCGCCACGGACGATGTGCGTGATCGCCATGTCGATGTCGTCGACGACGACAGACAGGTGATAGATCGGATGGCCGTCCGAGCGCACGATGACGAAGTCTTCGATGTATGCCCCATCGAACTCGATCGGCCCGTGCACCACATCGTCAAAGACGGTCTTTCCTTCGGGCACTTTGAAGCGAATGGCGCGCGTCAGCTTCGCGGCTTCGTTTGCGGCAATCTGTTCGGGCGACAGTGTCAGGCAGCGTCGGTCGTACTGCCATGCTTCTCCGCGCGCTTCGGCTTTCTCACGTTCTTCGCGCAAGCGATCGGCGGAGCAATAGCAGTAGTACGCGCGTCCCTGGGCGACGAGCTGCGCCGCCGCGGCACGATGACGGTCGTAACGCTGCGATTGAAAGTACGGTTCGTGCGGACCGCCGATGCCCGGCCCCTCATCCCAGTCGAGGCCCAGCCATCCCATGCCGTCGAGGATGCCAGTGACCATTTCGGCCGATGAGCGCTCGGCGTCGGTATCTTCGATGCGAAGGATGAACGTGCCGCTATGACGACGCGCGAACAGCCAGTTAAAGAGCGCGGTGCGTGCACCGCCCACGTGGAGATAACCGGTTGGAGAAGGCGCGAAGCGAACGCGAGGACTCGCCATCGTCCTGCTGATTGTGCCACGCGGGTGAAGCGAAGTCGTTCGAGCGCTAACGCATCAACGCGGTGCTATGCCGGTGGCGATCGCGATGTGGATCTGCACTTTCTTCGCAATCGAAACCACGGGCCCTCCGAACCCTGGTATTCCGTTGATACCGAAGTCGGTCCGATCGATCTGAAAAGTCGTTTCGAGGAACGACTTCGCTCCAGCGGCGTGCAGGCGGACAGGTGTCAGGATGCGCTTCGTAATGCCACGAATCGTCAGATCGCCGGATAGCGCCAGGGTCCCGTCACGCTGCAGCGTCGCATCGACGCTCGCGAAGTGCATCGTCGGATAGCGATCGACGTCGAAGAACTTGTCGGATCGCAGGAGCGCATTCTGTTCGGAATCGTGCACGTCCACACTCGACGTATAGACCGTAATGTCCACGTGTGTGTCGGCGGGACGCGACGGGTCATACGACAGTTGACCTGCAAAATCGGTAAACCGACCTTCACGTTTGATCGGGAGCAGTGCGCGGGCAAAGACGGTGAAGCCGACCAGGCTTCCGGTCTCACCGGACGGTGTTACGGGATTGGGCGTCTCGGCCGCGACCGGCGAAGCGATGAACGCAAGCAGTGCCGACAGCAGAACAGCCGAGCTCGATGACGGGCGCGGACACATCACGCACAAACCTCCTCGTGGATGTGTGAATAACCGTTATAACCGCGCCGATGGACTCAATCAATAGGCGTCGATTGATTCGCGTCACGCGCGCCCTGTCGTCGCGGGCTCGAGCGTCGAGGCTGGCGTCGCCAGCGGCGGTCGTGCAAACGAGAGCGAGATGAAGGCGATGAAAGCAAGGCCCGCCGCGCCGTAGAACGCATAGGAATACGATCCGGTCGCCTGATATACACGCGCCGCGATGAAGGGACCGACGATGCCCGCCACACCCCAGGCGGTGAAGAGTGCGCCGTAGTTCATGCCGAGGAAGCGCGTGCCGTAGAAGTCGGCGGTGGTCGATGCGAACACGGATAGCTGCGTGCCATAGCACCAGTAGCCGGCGGCGACGAGCGCATAGAGCGCGAAAATCTGACTGATGCCCATCCCAAGCGCTGACATCACCAGCAGCGATCCGACCACCATCACTTTCAGCGTCGTCAGGCGGCCGAGCGAATCGGAGAGCGCGCCCGAGAGGATGCGACCGCCGGCATTGCCGAACGCGGCGATGGTGATGGCGAACGCTGCGGCTTCAGGCGTGAGGCCGACGGAGCGCATGAACGGCACGAGCTGGCTGATCATCATCTGACCAGCGGTCGTACCCAGACAGTAGGCAATCCACAGCGCGACGAATGTCGGCGTCGCCATCATGTCGCGCGTGCGCATGTCGAGCGACCCGCGCGTCCTCGCCGCGGCGGACGGCGCCGCCGCAGGCGCTTTGTAACCTGCGGGCGGGTTCTTCAACAGTGCTGTGCCAATCACCCCCATGACGAAAAATGTGGCGCCGAGAATCTGGAACGTTGCGCGCCATCCGTAGGCGAGGATCAGCTTCGTCGCCAACGGGCCGATGATTGCGGACCCTGCGCCATACCCGCCAACCATCAAACCCACCGCCAGTCCGCGTTTGTCGGGGAACCATTTCGATGCGACGGGCGTCGGCGCCGAGTACCCGAACCCGTTGCCGATGCCGACGATCACGCCGAAGGCGATATAGAGAAACGTGACAGAGGTCGTGAGGCTCGACAGCGCGAAGCCGCCGCCGACGAGCAGCGCGCCGAGGAACGCGCAAATGCGCGGGCCTCTCGCGTCCTGCAGCTTGCCCGCGATGATGAACGTCGCGGCGAAGCAGACGATGGCGATGGTGTAGACCCACGACGTTTGCGCGCGGTTCCAGCCGAACTCCTTCTCGAGCGGCAGCACGAAGACGCTCCAGGCGTAAAGCGATCCGAGCGCCAGGTTCAGCGAGATACCACCGACAATCGGCAACCACCGTTTCATGCGTCCTCCTCGGGCGGAGGATTCTCGGCCGTAGTATCCCCGCTGTCAAGCCGGCGATTGGTTCTATCGAAGCTTGACGACGGTTCGCATCAACGCGGCACCGAGTAGAACGGTGAGGCCGCGGCGATGTTCATGGCGGACCAGAAGCCGCGATTTGTCTGCACAGATACAGCCATTGCGCCACGCCGGTGACGGTGATGACGCCGATGCCGACCCACTTGATGATTGCGTAGCGTCGAACCATCTCGCGGAAGAACGGCTCGCGCTCCTGCTCTTGCGTGCTGCTGGACAACCGGTCCGGCTTGTTCGGGTCAATCTGCCGTCGCCTGAGATGACGGCGATCGAAATGACGTCAGCGGTCTCGGCTGAGGTTAGCTCGCGATCTCCGCATTGATACTTATCTGCGGCGGATGCCCGTTGATATGTGGTGGTCGCCACGGCCAACGACGTCACGAGCAGCATACGTGCACAGTGAATGAAGCTGACCATACGCGTTCCTCCCCGCCACAGATCGATCGACCCGTCGAAAAATCGCGCCAGCTTAGTGATTTTTCATAACGAACAACACGGCTCCGCCGGACTGACGCAAAAAAGTGGGAAAGCCGCCCGTACGTGTGCGTGTCTCATCGAGTAATCTGGCGCTCCTCACAACGCCGGCCGATTTCGATCAGTCGAGAGTGGACGATGCCGATCGAAGCCATCTACTGGGACTGGGAAAAGCGCAGCGCGGAGATCCACGTGCTCGCCGGCACGACGTCGCCGGACCTTCGCATCGCCCACCTCCGCGTGCAGCGCCGGAACGCCACGCTCGATCCGGAGTACCCGTTCATCAAGGCGCACATGGACACGCATCCCGGAGATATCTCCAGCCTGAGCTTCACGATCGCGGATGCGTCGGTCGCGCCAGGCGCGAGCGTCCGCAGTTTCGCGCCCGCGATCACGCTCAATCACACGACGGGACAGGTCACCGTCGTCGCGGCCGGCTCGCTTCCCGCGCGCTTCCCGCAGAACTTCCTCATCGAAGTGAATGTCGTCAGCGGAACGCAGGCGCCGTTCAAGGAACTGATTCGAGTACACGTGCATCGAAGCGTGACGTCGATCTGGCTGACGCCGGGGACGATGAAGGTACAGCCCTTCCCGGTACCGGCCCCGCCGCCCGACAAAATGATCCGGCCGAGATTCGCGCTCCGCGCCCGCTTCGACGACCAGACGGTCGG